>ENA-OQKT01000228-OQKT01000228.1-human-gut-metagenome-genome-assembly--contig:-NODE-228-length-10777-cov-4.918592_pt1 | contig 10777 bp, 9 predicted proteins | sample MGYA00242650_ERZ504801 | MGnify/ENA primary metagenome ERZ504801 (study PRJEB26092, sample SAMD00036396) | human gut metagenome | host: Homo sapiens | study: EMG produced TPA metagenomics assembly of...
GGGATGGACGGGCCGCTGGTGCATCGGTTAGACTGCCAAGTCTACGGCCGAGTAGCCAAGCCCGGAAGGGATAAACGCTGAAGGCATCTAAGCGTGAAGCCCCCCTTAAGATGAGATATCCCATTCGTTAAGAAGTAAACCCCCTTGAAGACGACGAGGTAGATAGGGCAGAGGTGGAAGTGTGGCAACACATGGAGCTGACTGTTACTAATCGGGTGAGGGCTTGACCAAGAATCGCAGGAAGAATGAATCTCAAGGAAATGTCAACATGTATGTAGTTTTGAAGGTGCAAAAACCTTTATTCCTCCTTAGCTCAGTCGGTAGAGCATGCGGCTGTTAACCGCAGTGTCGTTGGTTCGAGTCCAACAGGGGGAGTTTTGGCTCCATGGTCAAGCGGTTAAGACACCGCCCTTTCACGGCGGTAACAGGGGTTCAAATCCCCTTGGAGTCATTTAAATAATGGAAATGTGATTTTTGAGGCTTGATTCTGTTACAACATGCCGATGTGGCTCAATTGGCAGAGCAGCTGATTTGTAATCAGCAGGTTATCGGTTCGAGTCCGATCATCGGCTTTTTGGACCTTTAGCTCAGTTGGTTAGAGCAACCGGCTCATAACCGGTCGGTCCTGGGTTCGAGTCCCCGAAGGTCCATTTTTTAAATTATTTTGGCCCAGTGGCTCAGTTGGTTAGAGCGTCGCCCTGTCACGGCGAAGGTCGAGAGTTCGAGTCTCTTCTGGGTCGTTAGCATTTGCTGACGAAGTAATTGCATAAGTAGTATGGAATCTTAGCTCAGCTGGGAGAGCATCTGCCTTACAAGCAGAGGGTCATAGGTTCGAGCCCTATAGGTTCCATATGCCGCAGTGGCGAAACTGGCAGACGCCCGGGACTTAAAATCCCGTGGGTAGTGATACCCGTACCGGTTCGATTCCGGTCTGCGGCATGATTGTAAATAAGAGAAACGTTGATTTTGTAGCGTTTCTCTTATTTTTTTGCTTACAGGTTTTGAACACACTTGAATAACTGCGCGTCGCATTCTCGTTACTTCAGTGATGACTTAAATGAAAAACTAAATTCCAGCTGTGGATTATCTCAGTAACTATGCGGGATTAAATTCTGTAATGCACCTTAACAATTCTATTTTTTTGTCTTATAATAAACCTGTAAGCACTCATGATTTATGTTTTTATGCATACTAACCGGGCATCTGAAAATAGTGTGCGAGACTAAATTCCACATGCCTTATGTGCAAGACTAAATTCTGGTGCAGTGAAATCTGCCTGTGCTTTACTATTTTATTTTATAAGTTTTGGACTAAGCATAACATCATCAGGTGCGATTGCCTTTAATCCTAATGCTTTGTGCAGTTTGTTGTCCAAGAGTAAAAGAGAGAGTTCATATGGGCTATGTCCATTAAGACTGTCTCTTTTTTCGTTGTTTATGTGATTCATCATAAGTCTGACTTTCTCGTCATTTAAATCAGCGAATGAACTCCCTTTCGGACGGATGTAGCGGATATACTCGTGGTTCTTTTCGCAGGCACCTTTTTGCCAAAAGCTGTATGGATCACAGTAAAAGACCGTCGTGCTTTTACTTCCGTCACAGAATTCCTCCATCTCTTCACGAGCTGAGAATTCTGAACCTCCATCCGTGAGGATCACCGGAAAAAGCTTTTTGAATGCATCCTGTCCTAACACTGTTTCAAGCCATACAAAGACCTCTAACACGCATTCCTGGTCTTGATATTCCAACAGGAACATAAGCATAAGATTGCAGTTGCGGAATGTAAAGGTCAAGAGGGCGCAGCTTTCGCCTTTCATTCCTTCCACGCAGTCCATTTCCACAACATTTATATCTGGATGATCTTTCATATAATTCTGGAAATTTTCGTAGTTATGACCTTGACGATAAGAACGATCTTTTGCACTGGTCTGTGTAGGTTTCTTGCGTTTCTTATAACGTACAGAACGTCTTAAGTCACCATTGCGGACATCGAATACACAATCATTGATGTAGGAGTAAAGTGTTCTTCTGGAGCAACCCAATTCTTCTGCATGAGTAGCATAAATATGACCGATGGACTGATGCTTCTCCTTGATCAATGGAACCAATAAATCATTCATGGATTGAATGCTTTCCGGAGTCTGGTTAATGCCGACTCTGCAATCGACTAGCACGCTACGGTACTCATCATGGGCATATTTGGATGAATAAAACTTTCTGGGCATAAGACAATGGGTCTTTTTACCACAGCCATTACATACGTAGGGAGGTTTATTCAGTTTCTCACATTCAGCTGTCTCATATGCGGGACATATATCAGTGCAGCGAAAGGATGGTTTTCTGCAAAGCTTACAATGAATGCCACACATCTTATCACACAAGCATGTCACCTTACAGTTCTTGCGATGAATACATGGCGGGTGAGTGTAACCTGAATCCGGACGTTCTTTTGTATGTGCGTGGAGACGTACTTCCTTTGATATGGTAGATGGATTTTTACCAATAATTCGTCCAATTTCAGTGAAGCTTTTATTCTCAGTAAGACCTTTCTCGATATCAACACGCTGTTCAAATGTTAAATGTTTCTGATTGCCTTTATTTTTCATAATTATCTCCAATCTGCACAGGCAGGCAATCAGCTGCAAGTACATTATACGGAGTAATGATTATCAAAGACAATATGGCAAATATGTGTGCAAAAGTAACTTCGACCTATATGGAATTTACTCTTGCATTTGGTCCAAAACCGGAATTTAGTTTTTCATTTAAGTTTCATTTAAGTCCATGGCTATATTTTTGTACATATAGCGCCAGAAGTAAACATGTGTTCTTTTTTTGAGTAAAAAATTTGCTCGTCTAACTCATCGGTTAAATGTATTTTTTAATTCTACCTTGCAAGAGTAAATTCTATACCTGTAGAAATTACTTCTGCATGGATTTTTCCTTCTTCTTTTTATAAAATACTACTGCAGATGATCCCCTGCCTGTGCAGAAGGAGGATAAAATGAATACAGGAAGACCAAAAGGCAACCAAAAACATCTTGACTTATCTGCACGTATTATAATCGAACAGCATTTAAATAACGGTGATTCATTTAGAAGTATTGCAATAGAATTAAGCAAGGATCCAAGTACCATATCCAAAGAAATCAGACGTCATTCCATTATCAGGGAAAGAAGCGCAGATGCATTTGCCCCTATTCCCTGTGCAAACAATTATGATCGTTCAAAGCCGCGGACAAGTATATGCAATGTCATGCATATGTGCGGTGATAATGAATGTCGGCGCAAATGTGTCCTCTGCAGAAAATTCAGATGCAGCGATGTCTGTAAATTTTATAAACCAAGAGAATGTGAAAAATTAAATAAACCTCCTTATGTGTGCAATGGATGCAGCAAGAGAACGAATTGCATGATGGACAAAAAGATCTATTCTTCAAAATACGCCCAGGACTCCTATGAAGCCCTTAGGACTACCAGCAGAGAAGGGATCAACCAGACACCGGAAAGTATACAGAAACTGGACAACCTGTTGTCACCGCTTCTCAAAAAAGGACAGTCCATTGCCCACATCTACGCATCTCATGCTGATGAGATCGCCTGTTCCAGAAGAACCATATACTCTTATATAGACCGTGGCGTTTTTCAAGCCAGAAACATAGATCTGCGCCGTAAAGTGGTATACAAGCAGAGAAAAAGAAAAACCACTACCAGCCTTAAAGACAGAAGTTTTCGAAAAGGCCGGGGCTATAAAGAATTCCTGGAATATATCGCAGCGAACAAATCTGTTTATGTAGTCGAAATGGATACTGTTGAAGGAGCAAAAGGTACCAGTCCCTGCTTTCTGACTATGTTCTTTCGAAACTGTAGCCTTATGCTTATGTTTCTTTTAGAAGAACAGACCCAGAAAGAAGTAACCAGGATTTTTGATCATTTAACAGAGTTACTTGGAATTGAACTGTTTCAGAAACTTTTCGAAGTAATACTTACAGACAACGGGCATGAATTTCAGGACCGGCAGAGTCTGGAATATAGCAAAAATGATGAAGTACGCACACGCATTTATTATTGTGATCCCAACCGTTCTGATCAAAAAGGTGCTCTTGAAAAGAATCATGAATATATAAGGTATGTCCTGCCAAAAGGAACAAGCTTTGAAAAAATGACAGACAAAACAACGCTGCTGTTATTAAATCATATCAACAGCGAAAAACGGGACAGCCTCAATGGACACAGTCCATATGAAGTATCCCGTCTCCTGCTGGATAACAGACTTCATAAAGCATTAGGATTAGCAGAGATACCAGCCGATGAAGTCACATTGATACCAGCATTAATAAAATAATAATAACAATACAGGCACAGGCAAGTTTCATTGCATAGAATTTAGTCTTTCCAACAGACATGTGGAATTTAGTCCTGCACACTATTTCCAGATGTCCTTTTATCATGCAAAAAACTATGCTGTTTATGCCGTATAAAAGCATTATATACTAAAAAAATCAAGTTGTATATCTCCGAAAATAGAATTAAATCCCGCATAAAATCAAGGTATATTAGAATGTAGAATTTACTTTTTCATTCAAGCCCTAACTCATCACTAAGTAACGAGAATGCGACGCACAGTTATTCAATTCCTGCCGAAATCCATACGGTGTCCAGAAGCTCATTCCACCGATATGCAGATAGTTGAAATTCGCCAGCTGATAAAGGAAATTGTTCTGCATACCAATTCCGGCAGATGGAAGTATGGTGGAGAACCATGTTGCTCCCATCGCCACATAAGCAAAAAGCGGCATGAAAAGAACCACAATAGAGATCAGTAAAACCGTCAGGGTATCTTTAAACTTCGCAGACAGGAATAGCGTACAGCTAACCGTTGCTAATACGGAGAGCAAGCCTGCTGCGGCAAGAATTATCTGCAACTGTCCCAGATTGATGTTTGGCAGGTTAATGATAGAGTATAGCATCTGGAATGATGTTTTTAAGCAATCCGTACCGAACGCTGCATCTAAAAGAAGCTGCCCACTACGGACAGCCTCTTCTCTATAATAAGATTTTCATTACTGATATATGTCCACCAATCCTGTTTTTAACATTGAATCTGAAAACTCATATGCAGCTCCATCACCGTTAAGATTCAGATACATATTATTCAAGTCATTCTCATTTACGATCCATGCCATATTCACCTGTATACTCTCACCAGGTTTTAATGAAGAAATATAGTTTCCTCCATTTTCCATAATCCTCTGATATACTGTTGTATGTCATTTCAGCTGTACGTGCAACACCATCCCATATAACACGATCGTAGTCATCTCCGGACTGTTCTGTCGGATCGTAAATTTGATATGATCCATCTTCATGGTCCATCAACAGCAATGTACCAATATAAAGCATATGGTTAATTTCTTCATCTGACTTATTGGTATAAGTAACTGTCGCATAGACGAGCTTTTGTTTCACACTTTCTGTTTTTACAATCTCATCCACTGAATCAATGCCATTACCGGACTTAATATAAGACAGCGTATTATTTACTAAATTTCCATCAGTTCCAACTAGCATCAGTCCATTCTTCCGGCACATTATTCTGACCAAGCAGCTGCAGATTGTCCTCCACCTGAACAGCATCAACACAACTGAATTTTATCATTTCAATATAGTTGCCATCTCTGTCTTCACCAGATGCTGATATATCAAACACTTCACCAATCTGATGCATTAGCAATTTATTATCTGCAATAGAAGTCATCACTGCTTCTCCCGATGATTCTTCAGGGGATACCATTTCGCTCCACGTATACAAACCAGCGGTTTCAATCATTGTATCATTTTCAGTGATTACAAGGTTTTCTACCACTTTAATGGCATCCTCTTTTGAAATATCATCACCGATATAAACAGTAATTACACGATATACATCTGGGCGAAGAAGGTAAATCCTTTGATTAAAAGATCCATCCTCTGCCAGGTCATTATATTTAAGATATACACCTTCATAATTGCCAAAAGTTCGTTCCTCACAGTCAACAACATTCTTATCTTGCATTACTTTGCTCAAATCATCCTCGTCTAAAAGCACAGATGCAAAGCTGAATCCTCCGGTTCGATCATGCTCAGGATATTCCAGATGAAATTCATCAATCCATTCCATTCCTTCTGGAATATATCCTGCTGAGATATCTATATCATGAATTCTTTCAGGAAGATTAATTTTCCCTGTGCTGCCATCCGGCCTTAATTCCCGTTACGATACTGTAGGCTCCTTGTTTTTACTAAAAACATATGATATAATTTGGTACCTGCATAGACTATGGTCGATGTAGCCAATACACATACGGCTATTGCTGCAGCCACTCTGGCACCTGTCCATTTTTTTCACTCTCCTTGTCTGAATATTAACCACCTTCGTGTCCTGAAGCTGTTTTTTTCACTTCGCTTTGGATCATCGTGTGGATGAACTCCGGAGTTTCAGGAATATCTTTTTTCATATCTTCTAACCTCATACTGTCAACTCCTCACTTTCCTGTAAATTACGCTTAAGCTTTCCCCGTGCTCTGGCAAGTCTTTTTTGAACTGCTCCCTCGGTTATCTCAAGAATCTGCGCAATCTCTTTTATGTTGAAATCCTCAATATAGTACAGAATAACTGGCATTCGTAATTCTTCTTTCAAAGAATTTACGGCTCTGTACAAGTCGCTATAGTCAGTTCTCTGATCTGTCTCAATTTCTGTCATTTCACTCATCCCTTCCAAAGAAACAAGTTTACTCGACTTTCTCAAAAGAGTATAACACTCATTGATCAATATACGAATCAACCAAGTCTTGGCATATTTGTCATTTCTCAAAGTTCCAATCTTTGAAAATGCCTTAACAATCGTTTCCTGAATAGCATCCGCACAATCTTGATCGTTAATTAAAATTGTTTTGGCAGTAGAATACAATTGTCTCTCTGAATTGAGAATCAACGTCCCTAATTCTTCTTTGGTCACTTTAACACCACCTTCTTTAGCCGGCCGGCAATTTTCATTTACATAGATTAGACGTACAGTTTTTCAAAATATCCCCAAATAAACTTTATTTTTTTAATAATAGAGGAAATAAATCTTTCCCCTCTGTTGACATTATACACCTGTCTTACTTCTTACCCATATACAATTGTGAAGGCTTTTTCCAACGTCGGTACATTAAAAAACGATAACTATGCCCGGACCTGGTTAATCCGTATCTTAATCAACGAATGTTACAGCCTTGTGCGTAAATCCAGTAAATTTATCCCATTGGAAAATCTAGCTGACAGACAGGAGCCGGAATCATCAACGGTATCCAAACAGATTTTGGCTTTTTGCACAACATCAAAATCAAAGAAAGAGCTTGCAGCATTTTGCGGACTTCAAAGATTTAAGAAACTTCATTTTGAATAAACAAAGGAGCAGGGCATTGGGTAGCATCCCCATTGTCCTGCTTCTCTGTTTATTCTGTATAGATGTTCCCATTCTCATCCGTCCAGGTGCCATCACCATTGTCTGTGTATCCGACCCCATCTGCGTCACAATAGTAATAATCTCCGTTTGTTGTTTCTTTTACAGTAACGGTACCGTTACTGCCCTGGAGTTCATGCTGTTCCAGTTGGTTTCCGGAATAATAATCTTCGTCATTCCAGGTACGATATGAATTTCCATTGGCATCTGCCCAGTTTCCATCTCCCTGATAACTGTATCGGCTCCCATAATCATCAGAATAGGTTCCATCTCCGTTATCGTAAAGAACTCTGGATTCTTCATCTCCTCCACCCGGTGCTACAATTGATGCTACACCGGAAGTAGTAGTGAATCCACTGGTATATGGTACGCCTGCTGGCAGATTTTCATAAGATGAAACAGACCCGTTGTTGTCAGAGGTAATTCCATCATCGGTCGTTTCACTTACCTGTCCGCTGTTTTCCATGGCAGGTTCATCATTTGTTTCCGCATCCGCTTTTTCCTCTTCGTCTACAGAATCCTCTGTATCTGTATTCTCTGTCACTCCTCCTTCGTCCTGTGTTTCAGCAGCTTTCTGCATAGTTACCATTTCAGAAAACGGTGCATAATCCGGTACATTATTTTTCTCTGGATCTGCATTTTTTTCAATACCAGACTTCTCCGTCTCTACTGAAACTGTATCTGTCCCGGCAGAGACATTAAATACCAGATTACCGCCTGCAAGCAGCAGCGTCACAAGAATTCCCGGAAGAATTCCTTTGCGGAGTTTCCGAATGTTCACCATATACAGAATCCGATCTTTAAACACCATTTCGCTGTCATTAAGACTTGCTGTCACATATGGAATCTGATTTTCCATGGCCACTGTCCTGAGAAGCAGCTGTCGATATAATTTATGTTCCTTTTTATTAACTCTGCGAACAACCGCTGTATCACACAGATTTTCAATATCCTTATCCGCTTCTTTCAGCATGATAAGAAGAAAGGGATTGAACCAGTATATCGATGCACAGATTCGAAGGAGCATCTTATACCAGAGATCCCGATGGCAATAATGTGTAAGTTCATGGTAAAAGATAAGTTTTCTTTCTTCTGCTGAATACCCGGTTGCTGGTAGATACAATTTTGTATGTAAAAGTCCTGCAAGAAGCGGTGTGGTAAGACCTGCGTTTTGCCTGAGCTCCGGTATTCTGCGTACGTGCTTCTTTTGACACGCTGCACGGTACATCTGAATACTCACCGTATCACTTACCTGTAGACTCATCCGTTCCAGATTCCTTATAGAAAAATAATATGCCAGCAATTCTCCTGTCAGTTTAAGTACCGCTACGCTCAGCCAGACAGCAACAAAAATCACAGCCACAATTCCCAGCCATTTATCTGATTCGTACCTGACAGTTCTCTTTTGTTCCGGGATTTCTGTCAGATTTTTCATGTCATTGCTCGCAGATGATACGGTTTCTGTTATCTTCTGACTTTCCTCTGGTCTGACTGCGTAATCCGTTATCTTCGGGTTTTGCGTATTCTGTTGACTGCTTCTAAGTACTTTGAAATCCACCAGTGCCAGATTCGCCGGAAGGCGCACCGGAACACAAAGGCTTATCGTAATCAACAGCCAGATAAAGTACTTCCATCTCGCTGATACACGTCCTTTAAACAGAGTCGCAAGCACTTTTACCAGTAAAATTACTACTGCTGCAATAATGTTCAGTTTCAGAATGTGCAGAACAAGAACATCCATAATTCGCTATTCCTCCCTGTCCTCCAGGTTCTTAAGAAATTCACTGAGATCCTGGACTTCTTCCGAGCTGATCTTCTTTCCATGATAAAGTGAAGTTACAAACTTTTTTAGTGAATTCCCATAAAGTTTCTCAAGAACACTCTGGCTTTCATGTGCCTGATAATCTGACTGCGAAACCAAGGGTGTATACAGATTCATTTTTCCCTGTTTCGTCACTTCCACGAAATTTTTGTTCTCCAATCTGGTCAGCAATGACAAAATTGTTGTTGATGCAAGCTTTTTCTTCGTATTGATCACTTTTTCAATCTCCGGTCTGGTCATTGGCGGAGTATTATTCCAAAGAACGAGCATAATATCCAACTCTGATTCCGGAAGTCTCTGGTAAGTTTTTTTCACTTTTTCATACCTCCTGTTACATATTTTCTACAAATGTAGGAATAATTCTATTTTACCACGGTTCACGGAAATGGCAAGGGCTTTTGCACAATTTGCAAATGCCCTTGCCATTCCTGCAGCTACTGACCACTATCAGTCTATTTCTGTATAACTGCTGCCATTTTCATCACTCCATGTCCCGTCTCCGTTGTCCGTAAATCCTGTACCATTTTCGTCCTGGAAATAATAATCACCATTTGTAGTTTCCGTAACCGTCACAGTATTACCGTTTGCATCCTGAAGGTCATGCTGTTCCAACGTATATCCCAGATGATGAGTGTCATCATTCAGAGCTGAGTAGGTATTTCCATTTTCGTCGGTATAAGTTTCATCCCCATTATCGGTATAGTTCATTCCATCATCTCCACGATATTCACAAGAATAATCTTTGTGAAGAATGTAATTAATCTCAATGGTATTTCCATCACTGTCAACTAATGTCATTGGTGAGGTAGTAAGGATATCTGAATCTCCTCCTGACTTCTGACTGGCAGTATCTGTAGTTGCCTTATCAGAATCATCAGAAGAATCATCGGTCTGGTTTTCATTCTCCTGTCTGGTAAGCGAAGGATTTCCGGGATAAGAAATATATTCTACAAATTTTCTGACGTCACTGATGTCATCTGCATCTTTTGCATATCCCACTGCCATATACAGGCTGTTTCCCTCTGAATAAATTGTCTGATAGCAGGCATCGTATGTGTCATTGCATTTGGCAATCCCTGTTTTGACATCCTCCAGTGAATATTTATAGATATTTACATAATCATTTCCGTTCGTATAGCTTGCATAGGTACCTTCAGTATCTGCTTTTTCCCATTCAGATCCAGCCGGCGGCTGTGTATAGAAATCGTTATTTCCTGCTGCCATAACCGTTGCAGCTGAAAAAATCCCAAGTGTTGCTACCGTCATAAGTGTCATAAATTTTGTCTTCATCGTGGATTCTCCTAGAGTTTTATTTTCTACATCTGTAGAAGTTAATTATATTCTACAACTGTAGAATATAATTGTCAATTTTTTTTTTATATTTTTTTTATCAACTCAGTTTAATTTCTATTTTTCCTTCCACTGGGCTATATAAATCTAGAGGATATTCATCACTTTCATAAACACGTC
>ENA-OQKT01000230-OQKT01000230.1-human-gut-metagenome-genome-assembly--contig:-NODE-230-length-10705-cov-2.868501_pt1 | contig 10705 bp, 11 predicted proteins | sample MGYA00242650_ERZ504801 | MGnify/ENA primary metagenome ERZ504801 (study PRJEB26092, sample SAMD00036396) | human gut metagenome | host: Homo sapiens | study: EMG produced TPA metagenomics assembly of...
GGTTTCAGCAAAAACAGTCTATTCGAAAGCTTAGAGGAAATGAAAATATATGGCATCAGCAGAGTTGCAGATACCTGAACACATTCAGGAGACACAGAATATTACCAGAGAAGAACTGGAAATGATTTTACATACACAGAATCCACTGGTAACGGAAGAATTACGAAGAAGAGCACAACAGACCGCAAAAGCAATTTATGGAAATAAAATTTATGTCCGTGGTCTGATCGAATTTACAAATTACTGCAAGAACAATTGTTATTATTGTGGTATACGCTGTTCAAATACGGATGCAGACAGATACCGGCTTTCTTTGGAACAGATTTTGTCCTGCTGTGAAACAGGATGGAATCTTGGTTTTCGGACTTTTGTTCTGCAGGGCGGAGAAGATCCGCATTTCACAGATGAACATATTTGTCAGATTGTCCGCACGATTAAAGAAATATACCCTGACTGTGCAGTGACTCTTTCTATTGGAGAAAAGAGTGAAGAAAGCTATCAGGCATATTTTAATGCAGGCGCTGACAGATATCTCTTGCGTCATGAGACAGCAGATGAAGATCATTACAGAAAACTTCACCCGGAACAGATGTCCCTGGTTTTCAGAAAAAATTGTCTGAAAAACCTGAAGAAAATAGGATATCAAACCGGATGTGGATTCATGGTAGGATCTCCGGGACAAACCGCAGATACACTTTACCGCGATCTTTTATTTATTAAGGAATTAAAGCCTGAAATGATAGGAATTGGACCGTTTATTCCTCACAAAGACACCCCGTTTGCTAAAGAATTACCCGGAACTCTGGAGCAGACTCTGCGATTATTGTCAATTATCCGCCTGATCCACCCACATGCGCTTCTTCCGGCAACAACAGCCCTTGGAACCATAGATCCCAAGGGCAGAGAGAAGGGAATTTTGGCAGGGGCCAATGTAGTAATGCCCAATTTATCACCGGTCAATGTCCGGGATAAGTATACCCTTTATGATAATAAGATCTGTACAGGTGATGAAGCTGCTGAATGCAAAGCCTGTATGGCAGCACGTATGAAGAGCATTGGTTATGAAGTAGTGACAGACAGAGGCGATTATAAAGCATGACTGCAGTTCACTCCTGAATAACTTAAGCATCCGCGATAAGCGGAACATAAAACTGAATATAGAAAAAACTAATCGGAAAGCGGCAGATAAGGAAGCCCCTGACCGAAAAGAAAGGAAACAAATCTATGTATAATCCAAAATCATTAAAAGCAGAGGAATTTATTTCCGACGAAGAGATCAGAGAAACCCTTGCATATGCAGATGCAAACAAAGAAAATGTGGCGCTGATCGACCAGATCCTTGCGAAGGCAAAAGAATGTAAAGGACTTACCCACAGAGAAGCCTCTGTCCTTCTTGCCTGTCCCATTCCTGAGAAGATTCAGAAGATGTATGATCTGGCAGCGGAGATCAAGAAAGAATTCTACGGAAACAGAATCGTTCTGTTTGCCCCTCTGTATCTTTCCAACTATTGCGTAAACGGCTGTGTGTACTGTCCGTATCATAAGAAAAATCAGCATATTGCCCGCAAAAAACTTACTCAGGAAGAAATTGTAAAAGAAGTAACTGCCCTTCAGGATATGGGACATAAACGTCTTGCTATTGAAGCCGGAGAGGATCCGATCAATAATCCCATTGAGTACATTCTGGAATGCATCCAGACAATCTACAGCATTAAACATAAGAATGGTGCCATTCGACGTGTCAATGTAAATATTGCTGCCACAACTGTGGAAAATTACAGGAAATTAAAAGATGCAGGAATCGGTACCTACATTCTTTTTCAGGAGACTTATCATAAAGAAAGTTACGAAACACTTCATCCAACAGGTCCGAAACATAACTATGCCTATCATACAGAAGCAATGGACCGCGCAATGGAAGGTGGCATTGATGATGTAGGACTGGGTGTATTATTTGGTCTTGAACTTTACAGATATGAGTTTGCCGGGCTTCTGATGCATGCGGAACATCTTGAGGCAGTTCATGGAGTAGGTCCTCATACTATCAGTGTGCCTCGTATCAAACATGCGGATGATATTGATCCTTCTGCTTTTGATAACAGTATCAGTGATGAAATTTTTGCCAAAATCTGTGCACTGATCCGGATTGCTGTGCCATATACGGGAATGATCATTTCCACAAGAGAAAGTAAAGCAGTTCGTGAAAAAGTACTTCCTCTGGGAGTTTCTCAGATCAGCGGTGCCTCCAGGACAAGTGTTGGCGGGTATGACGTTCCTGAAACAGAAGATGAAGTGACATCTGCACAATTTGACGTCAGTGACCAGAGATCTCTGGATGAAATCGTTAACTGGCTGATGGGTATGGGAGATATCCCAAGCTTCTGTACTGCCTGTTACAGAGCAGGAAGAACAGGTGACCGTTTTATGTCTTTGTGCAAAAGTAAACAGATTTCCAACTGCTGCCATCCCAATGCGCTGATGACATTGATGGAATATCTCCAGGATTATGCAAGCCCTGAGACGAAAAAAGTCGGACTAGAGTTGGTTCAAAAAGAACTGGAAAATATCCCGGGCGAAAAGATAAGGAAACTCACAGAGGAACACCTTGCAGATATTGTAAACGGACAGAGAGATTTCCGATTCTGACATTCTCTGCACTTTTAACGATCAATAACAACACCTGAAAGAAGGGATTAATATGGCAGTGACATTGAACGAAACACCTTCCGGAAACCGTCTGCATATCGGAATCTTTGGCAAAACCAACAGTGGAAAATCCTCATTTATCAATACTTTTTCCGGGCAGAAAGTATCTATTGTTGCGGATGTTGCCGGAACTACCACAGATCCTGTATACAAATCAATGGAAATCTATCCTCTTGGTCCCTGTGTCCTCATCGATACGGCAGGATTTGATGATGAAGGAGAACTGGGTGCATTACGAATAGAAAAAACCAGTCTGGCTGCACAGAAAACTGAACTGGCGATCATCCTTTTCTGTGGGGATGAAATGGTACAGGAATTAAAATGGTATAACTATTTTAAGAAACGGCAGACACCGGTAATCCCGGTGCTTGGTAAAGCTGATCTATATACACAGGAACAAAAAGAATATCTGATTCAGATGATTCAGAAAAATACAGGAGAAACAGTCTGTCCTGTCAGTTCTGAAACGGGAGAGGGAATCCGGAAATTAAAAGAGCTTCTGACAGAAAAAATCCCGGAAGGCTACGGTAACAGAATGATCACCGGGAATCTGGTTTCCAAAGATGATCTGGTACTCCTTGTAATGCCACAGGATATCCAGGCACCAAAGGGACGGCTGATCCTGCCCCAGGTACAGACTCTACGAGAACTGCTGGATAAAAGATGTCTCATAATGAGTGTAACTACTGACCGGTATCCGGCTGCATTGCAGACTCTTTCCAGACCACCGAAGCTGATCATCACAGATTCTCAGGTGTTCCCATACATCTATGAGAACAAACCAAAAGAGAGCATGCTTACTTCCTTTTCTGTACTGTTTGCGGCATACAAGGGAGATCTTTCTTACTACATAGAGGGAGCAAAAGCAATTGACAGTCTGAAAGAAACTTCTCATGTACTGATTGCCGAATGCTGCACACATGCACCTCTGAAAGAGGATATTGGCAGAGTGAAAATTCCCCGGATGCTGAAAAAACGATTTGGAGAAAACCTGCAGGTAGAGCTGGTAAGCGGAACCGATTTTCCGGATGACCTTACCGAATATGATCTGATCATCCAGTGCGGAGCATGTATGTTTAACCGGAAATATGTGATGTACCGCATCGACAGGGCAAAGAAGCAACAGGTACCTGTGACCAATTACGGGATAACCATCGCACATCTTACCGGAATACTGGATCATGTGGCATTGCCGGAATGATGATTCCAATCCCGAAAAATAACATATATTAACAAATACATAAAGACTGCTGTACAGTTAGATTACTGTATGGCAGTTTTATTGTTATATTACAGGAAATTAATCCTGCTAATCCTGCAAGCAGGATTCTTTTTTATAAATAATTGCTTCACAATTTGGATGAATTTCGCAAAATTTTTCATGAAGATATTGACAAGCAGCCTATGTTAGTTTATACTAACTTACAGTTAGAGAAAGTTAACCATACCCAAAGTATTATCAATGCCCGATTATCAGGCAAGGGATAAATACTTTCCAATCCCCATATTAATATATCTAAAAGAACAAAAAGGAGGATAATACATGAGTATTGTAATCGTAGGCGGACATGACAGAATGGTAGGACAGTATAAAAAAATCTGCAAATCTTATAAATGCAAATGTAAAGTATTTACACAGATGGAAGCCGACTTCGGAAAAAAGATAGGATGTCCGGATCTTCTGGTACTTTTTACAAATACTGTATCCCATAAGATGGTAAAATGCGCACTGGACGAGGTTGGCGCTTCTACAGATATTGTGCGCTGCCATACCAGCAGTGGAAATGCACTTAATGGTATTCTTGAAGCACGTTGTTGATAAATACTTTTCTTGTATATATTGCATAATATAGTGATAAATTAATGAAAAAAATTATTAATGTTTTAAACTGAAAAACTTTATCATTAAAAATTTCAATAAAGTTATTGACATCTAACCAAAATTAGAATACACTAACCACATGATAAAGATAATATTTATCACTTAATAAATGCAAAGGAAGGGATGAAGAAATGCCGTTATCAATGGTAAATGCCGGTGAACCTTTTACAATCAAAAGGATCGGAGGCAAAAGAAGAAGTGAAGAGACATCTTGAGGAGCTTGGCTTCGTAGTAGGAGGAGTTGTCACAGTTGTTTCTGAGATTAACGGAAGCCTGATCGTTAATGTTAAAGAATCCAGGGTTGCCATTGGAAAAGATATGGCAAGCAAGATTATGGTCTGAACCATAATTTCTTCCTGAAAGAAAAATAAAATTCCAGAGCGTATAGATTATGAAAATGATTTTTCAGACACGCTCCGGGGAAAGAAGGGAAAGAAACTTGAAGACATTAAAAGAAGTTCATGTTGGAGAGACCGTTAAAGTCCAGAAGCTTACCGGTGAAGGTCCGGTCAAGAGAAGAATCATGGATATGGGAATCACTAAAGGCGTGGAAATTTATGTAAGAAAAGTTGCACCTCTGGGAGATCCTGTAGAAGTAACTGTAAGAGGATATGAATTATCCTTACGTAAAGCAGATGCCGAAATGATTGTAGTGGAATAATTTTTTTGACATCATGTTAGGTCTTTCTAACAATTAGCCTTGTCTAATAGTTAACGAAAGTTAAGTATTAGTGATGACTAATAACTGTTGAGAATGATAAATGATATCAGCAGTAGAAAGATTGGATAAAGCGATCAAAATAAAAGTGATCAAGAAATCAGAGGAGAGAGATTATGTCAGTAAAAATTGCACTCGCAGGTAATCCGAACTGCGGTAAAACGACATTATTCAATGCACTGACCGGCTCAAATCAGTTTGTAGGTAACTGGCCAGGTGTAACTGTCGAGAAAAAAGAGGGTAAGCTGAAGGGACACAAGGATGTGGTCCTCACTGACTTACCTGGTATTTATTCTTTATCACCATATACACTTGAAGAGGTAGTTGCAAGAAATTACATTCTTCAGGAAAAACCGGATGCGATCATCAATATCGTTGATGGTACCAATATTGAACGTAACCTGTATCTTACAACACAGATTCTGGAACTTGGGATTCCGGTCATCATGGCAGTCAACATGATGGATATCGTTGAGAAAAACGGTGATACAATACATATTGATAAACTGAAAAAGAAACTTGGCTGTGAAGTTGTTACTATTTCTGCTCTGAAGGGAACTGGAATCACAGAAGCTGCAAACAAGGCAGTTTCCATTGCCCAGAGCCACCGGAAAGTAACACCTGTCCATGAATTCTGCGATAAAGCAGAAGAGATCATCGGAGCAGTTGAGAATAAACTGACCGGTGTGGTACCGGAAGAACAGAAGAGATTCTTCGCAATCAAGCTTCTTGAAAGAGATGACAAGATCATTGAGCAGATGAATACATCCGTAAATGTATCTGCCGAGATCAAAGAAATGGAAAATGAGTTTGACGACGATACAGAAAGTATTATCACAAATGAGAGATATGTTTATATTTCTTCTATCATTGGTCAGTGTGTGACTAAGGCAAGAAAAGATAAGCTTTCCACATCTGATAAGATCGACCGTATTGTTACCAACAGATGGCTGGCACTGCCGATCTTTGCAGTTGTAATGTTTATCGTATATTATGTATCTGTGACTACAGTTGGTGCTTTCGTAACTGACTGGACAAACGATGTTCTGTTTGGTGAGATCATTCCTCCGGCAATTGAATCAGGGCTGAATGCGATTGGCTGTGCAGCATGGTTACAGGGACTGATCCTTGACGGTATTGTAGCCGGTGTGGGAGCTGTTCTCGGTTTCGTACCTCAGATGCTTGTACTGTTTGCATTCCTTGCATTCCTTGAGTCCTGTGGTTACATGGCTCGTGTAGCATTCATCATGGACAGAATTTTCCGTAAATTCGGTCTTTCAGGTAAATCCTTCATTCCAATGCTTATCGGCAGCGGATGCGGTGTTCCGGGTGTTATGGCTTCCCGTACGATCGAGAATGACCGTGACAGAAAGATGACAATCATGACAACTACATTCGTTCCCTGCGGAGCTAAACTTCCGATCATTGCCATGATCGCAGGTGCATTCTTCGGAAACAGCGGATGGGTTGCAACAAGTTGTTACTTTGTCGGTATCGCAGCAATTATCTGCTCCGGTATCATCCTAAAGAAAACAAAAATGTTTGCCGGTGATCCGGCTCCGTTCGTTATGGAGCTTCCTGCATACCACTGGCCAACAGTCAGCAATATCTTAAGAAGTATGTGGGAAAGAGGCTGGTCCTTCATTAAGAAAGCCGGAACAATCATCCTTCTTTCAACAATCATTCTGTGGTTCTTAATGAGCTTCGGATGGGAAGGCGGAAGCTTCGGTATGGTTGAAGAACTTAACGAGAGTATCCTTTCTAAGATCGGTACAGCAATCGCATGGATCTTTGCACCTCTCGGCTGGACAAAAGCCGGCGAAGGATGGAAGATGGCAGTTGCAGCTGTTACAGGTCTGATCGCAAAAGAGAATGTAGTAGCTACATTTGGTATGCTTTATGGATTCGCAGAAGTTGCAGAAGACGGTGCTGAGATCTGGGGTAACCTGGCAGCAGCCATGACACCGATCGCAGCTTACGGCTTCCTGGTATTCAACCTTCTGTGCGCACCGTGCTTCGCAGCAATGGGTGCAATCAAACGTGAGATGAACAATACCAAATGGTTTTTTACTGCAATCGGATATCAGACACTGCTTGCCTATGTTGTATCCCTGTGCATCTATCAGATCGGTAACCTGTTCATCGGCGGCGGTTTTGGAATCGGAACGGTAGTTGCTGTTCTGCTCATCATCGGATTTGTATATCTGCTGGTAAGACCTTACAAAGAGAGCGCAACTCTGAGCGTTTCCACCAACAAAATGTTCAGCAAATAATTGCTGTGACAGATAGAGAACATGTATCTGATGAAGAGTCCGTATCCGGCATCCGCTGCAGGATGCGGACTCTTTTGAAAAGAAAGGAGTTGTTTCTATGGGAACTTTTATCACACTTGTAGTCGTTGTTGGTCTGGTAGGACTTGCAGTACGCAGTATGATTAAAGATAAAAAAAGTAGGCAAGGGAAGCTGTGGTGGTAACTGCGGGCAGTGCAAGGGACATTGCGACTGACAGGACAGGAATCATCATCAGGAGGTAGAACGTATGCCGCAGGAACAGACAAAGCATGAAGCCAGAAATTATCACAGAACACAGATGAAGCGAGAACTGATTATTCAGAAGCTCCGGGAACAGGGATGCAGAATAACCAGACAGAGACGGATTCTGCTTGATATTATCCTGGAAGAGGAGTGCTCCTGCTGTAAAGAAATTTACTATAAAGCTCTGCAGAAAGACAGCAGCATCGGGCCTGCTACGGTGTATCGCATGGTGAATACACTGGAGAGCATCGGTGCAATCAGCCGCAAAAATTTTTACAAGATTGCCTGTGGAGAAGAATGCTTCAAAGATCAGGGCTGTACCGTAGAACTGAGCGATCATACCATCTGCCGCTTAAGCGGAGAGATGTGGATGGACGTGATGAAATCCGGACTGAAGGCAAAGGGCTATATTCAGAATCAGGATATTGAAAATGTGATTGTTTCAGCGGTGGAAGGCTGAAAAACGGGGAAAACGGGTGAAAATTCCTTCCGTTTTCCCTGTTTTAATGAAAATAATTATCAAAAAGAACTGTACGTATTGTCTAACCGAGCAGGTGAGTGCTATACTGTGAACCACAGCGGGGGAAAATGTAAAATTCAGAAAAAATTTATTTTAATAACAGGAGGAAATGTAATATGACAATCAAAGATTTAAAACATCCAGGACTTTTCGCAGCAGGAGTATTATTCGGAACAGCAGGTATCAAAGCACTGTCCAGCAAGGATGCGAAAAAACTTTACACCAACTGCACCGCAGCTGTTCTTCGTGCAAAGAAAGTTGTTATGGATACGGTAACGACCATCCAGGAGAATGCGGAGGACATCTATGCTGACGCAAAACAGGATCAACGAAGAGCGTGAAGCAGCAGAAGAGGCAGTAGAGGATGTAGCTGAAGAGACAGCAGAGGAAGCTGTTGAAGCAGAAGCAGAGGATACGGTTGAGGCATAAGCTGTACACAGCAACATCTGATTTACGTCGTATTCATACGGAAAAAAACAAAACGCCTGCAGAATTCTCTGCAGGTGTTTTTCTAGGAGGCATAAGATTTGAAATTTTATATTAAACACGAAAGCAGAGGCAGAATCCGAATCCATCTGGCACAGAAGCGCATGTCCTCCGTACAGGCAGAGACACTGCTGTACTATCTGCAGAATCAGAACCAGGTATCTTTCGCGAAGGTATATGACAGAACCGGCGATGCCGTGATCTGTTACGAGGGAGAACGAGCCGCTGTGATTCGGATGATACAGCTCTTCCACTACGAGGAAGTAGAGCTGCCGACCGGACTGCTTGAGAGCTCCGGCAGAGCGTTAAACAACGAATATCAGGAAAAGCTGATCAGCAAAGTGATTTACCACTTTGGAAGAAAATGGCTTCTTCCGGCACCGATCCGTGCCATCTATACTACGGTTGTTTCCGTAAAATATATCTGGAAAGGAATCCAGACACTGGCACAGGGAAAGATCGAAGTTCCGGTTCTTGATGCAACCGCAATCGGTGTTTCGATGCTCCGCGGCGACTATGGAACCGCAGGCTCTGTCATGTTCCTGCTCGGCGTAGGAGAGCTGCTTGAGGAATGGACGCATAAAAAATCCGTCGGAGATCTGGCACGCAGCATGTCGCTGAACGTCGGAAAGGTATGGCTGAAAAAAGACGGCCAGGAAATTCTCGTTCCGTCTAGAAAAAATTGTTGCGGGCGACGAGATTGTCGTACATATGGGAAATCTGATTCCATTCGACGGCGAGGTATCCAACGGCGAGGGTATGGTAAACCAGGCTTCTCTGACCGGAGAATCTGTTCCGGTACGCCGTACCTTAGGTTCCGTTGTCTATGCGGGAACGGTTCTTGAGGAGGGCGAGCTTACCATTCTTGTGAAGCAGACCGGCGGATCCAGCCGTTACGAGAAGATTACCGCGATGATCGAAGAGTCCGAGAAACTGAAATCCGGACTGGAGAGCAAGGCAGAGCATCTGGCAGACCGTCTTGTACCGTATTCCCTTGGTGGAACGGCGTTGACGTATCTTCTGACCAGAAATGCAACGAAAGCACTCTCTATTCTGATGGTAGACTTCTCCTGTGCGTTAAAACTTGCCATGCCGATTTCCGTTCTCTCTGCAATCCGCGAGGCAAACCAGCACAAGATCACCGTAAAGGGCGGTAAATTCCTGGAGGCTGTGGCGGAAGCGGATACGATCGTTTTCGATAAGACCGGAACACTGCAAAAGCGCAGCCGACCGTAGCAGAGGTGGTATCCTTCAGCGAAACAAAGAGCCCGGATGAGCTTCTGCGCATCGCAGCCTGCCTGGAAGAGCATTTTCCGCATTCCATGGCAAAAGCCGTAGTAGACGCGGCAAAAGAGAAACATCTGGATCACGAGGAGATGCACTCCAAAGTAGAATATATCGTTGCACACGGTATTTCTACAACGATCAATGGCGAAAAAGCGATTATTGGAAGTTATCACTTCGTATTTGAGGATGAGAACAGTATCATTCTGGAAGGAATGGAAGAGAAGTTCCGTCATCTGCCGGAGGAGTATTCTCATCTCTATCTTGCCTTAGAAGGTGTACTTGCAGCAGTTATCTGCATTGAGGATCCGCTTCGTCCGGAGGCGGCCGAAATTATCCGTCAGCTGAAAAAAGCAGGTCTGAAAAAGATCGTCATGAATGACCGGAGACAGCGAGCGCACGGCAAAAGCGATCGCGAAGAAGGTCGGCGTGGACGAGTACTATGCTGAAGGTACTGCCGGAGGATAAGGCAAACTTTGTGGAAGAAAGAAAAAGCAGAGGGACGTAAAGTCATTATGATCGGTGACGGTATTTAACGATTCACCGGCACTTTCTGCCGCAGACGTTGGAATCG
>ENA-OQKT01000232-OQKT01000232.1-human-gut-metagenome-genome-assembly--contig:-NODE-232-length-10593-cov-1.686127_pt1 | contig 10593 bp, 10 predicted proteins | sample MGYA00242650_ERZ504801 | MGnify/ENA primary metagenome ERZ504801 (study PRJEB26092, sample SAMD00036396) | human gut metagenome | host: Homo sapiens | study: EMG produced TPA metagenomics assembly of...
CAATATAAAATGAGAAATGCGGAATCCGTAAGATGCATGGAAAGAGCGATCTCATGATAGACATCATCGATCATCTTATAGAGAGAATCAAATTCCTTTAAGGCACGTATTTTTGTTTTGATTCCATAGTGACTTCCTTTCTTATAACAATTATATCAAGTCCGAAATCGGACTATGAGATTACGATAATTATAGTCCGAAATCGGACTTGTGTCAATTATTATTTCATAGGAAATCACTTTACGAGGTCATTCGAATCAGTTAAAATAAAGAGTCAGAGAATAAAGTACAACCAAAGAAGGAAGTTACCTATGAAATTTGCCTATGATATCCCAGATTCATTCTGGAGTTTATTTCGTTCGATGAACAGAGAACTTTATATGGAAGCCTTGCTGAAGATCAACGAAGAATATGAATATAACAATTATTATTTAAGTAAAGAAGTATGCCTTCAGGTATTAGAAGACTGGAATGAAAGCCAGCGGATCTGGTTATCTCCTGAAGAATTTGAATCAGAAACTGATGCAAGCCAGACACCACCAAACAGGATCTTAAACTGGCTGATCAAGACAGGCTGGTTAAAGAGGATCGAAGATTTCTCAACATTAACCACCAATATCATCATTCCTGATTACGCAGCCGTATTTTTAACAGCATTTGAAGAATTAGTCAACCCATCAACGGATGACACAGAGATCTATATCCAGAATGTATATGCAACACTGTTTTCATTCTGGCATGATAAGAAGATGAACTTAGCCATGTTAAAAACAGCGCTTGTTAATACAAAGAAATTAAATAAAGCCTTGCAGGATATGTTACACAACATGGACCATTTCTTTAGCCGACTGCTAAAACAAAAATCATATGAAGAAGTGTTGGCAGAACATTTGGAAGGTTACGTTGAGGAAATCGTTGAGAAGAAATATCATATCTTAAAGACAAATGATAATTTCTATTTATATAAAAATGATATCAAACGATGTTTAAGAGAAATGAGAGAAGATATTCCATGGATGGAACAGGTACAGAAGAAAGCAGATAAAGAAAAAGGTGAAGATGTGCTAAGCATCATCAATGCGATCGAACGTGGATTTGATGATATTGAACATCGAATTTCCAACATGGATAAAGAACATTCCAAATATATCAGGGCGACAGTAACGCGTATGAATTACATGCTGAATGGAGAATCCGACACAAGAGGTCTGATGATCCAGCTGTTAAAGACGATCGGGGATTCTAAGGACAGCGAGGAAAAGATCGAGAAGGTCGGACAAAGTATGAATCTGTCTCATTTTGAAGTGCTTTCAGAGAAGTCTTTGTATAAGAAGAGAAAACGAAGAGATTTTGCAAGTCAGGTAGAAGAAGAAAAGCAGCAGGAAGAATTATCAAGAGAAGATGTCCTAAGATTAAATAAGATTCATACAAGATACCAGCAGGCTGAGATTGAAGATTTTATTGAAGCTTACATGCATGATGATCATATGGAAGTTAAGGATATTGATATCAGGGATGAAGAGTCCTTTGAGAAATTAATCCTTGCCTACGATTACAGCACGAGAAGAAACAGTAAATATAAAGTGATCGAGAGAGACGATAAATTGATCGATAATGGAAGTTACCGCTATCCGGCATTAACTTTTGTAAGGAGGAAACCGAAATCATGATACCGTATTATGAAGAATTGAATGACGAAGAAAAAAATGCGGTCACGAAAGTGATCCGTACGTTGTTAAAACAGACATTTGTATTAGAAAGAAAATATGATAAAAAGAGCGGAAGACTTGTATACAATAAAGAATTTAGAACCATTGACCTGCATCAGGAATTTTTAAGAGAATATTTTAAGATTTCAGGAATCGAATTAAGAGAAAATCTGCATCTGGGAGTCTTTTATATCGAAGGAGAAACTTTGATCGGAGAGAAGATTTCCAGATTATCAACCATTTATCTTCTGATTTTAAAATTATTGTATGATGAACATATGGCAGAGGCTTCATCGAATACAAGTGTGTATACATCATTAGGAGAAATCCATGAAAAGATCAATGATTTCCATCTGATGAGAACCTTGCCATCCATCACTGAGATGCGTCGTTCCATCGCATTATTAAAGAAATATCAGATCATCGAACCACTCGATGTATTAGAAGAGTTAAATGAAGAGACAAGAATGATGATCTATCCATGCGTGAATGTCGTGTTACTAGGAGATGACATCCGCAGATTGATCGAAAGTTCAGCAAGGAGGAAGTAGACAGTGAGTTTGACGAAGACGAAGCAGCCATTTCTGGCATTATCGAAGATATGCCTGAATAATTGGCATTATATAGATCAGAAAATATTAAGTTTCAACGATGGAATCAATTTTTTTACCGGACATTCTGGAAGTGGAAAGTCAACAGTGATCGATGCGATGCAGATCGTTTTATATGCGAATACAGATGGTCGTGGATTCTTTAATAAGGCGGCAGCAGACGATTCCGATCGAAATCTGATCGAATACCTGCGAGGAATGGTTGCGGTTGGAGAGAAAGATGAAGTTACTTATTTGAGAAATAAAAACTTCTCCACAACGATCGTTCTTGAATTTACACAGACAGAATCTGACGAAAAAGAATGTCTGGGAGTTGTATTTGACGTAGATACAGCAAGAAATGATACATCCAGATTATTTTTCTGGCACAAAGGCGGCATTTTAGAGAATGCTTACCGTACGGAAGAGCATGCGATGACAATTTCGGAAATCCGCAAATATATGCAGAAAAACTTACAAAAAAGAAAGATTTCTATTTTGGTAACAAGCAACGAGAGATTTAGAAAACAGATGTATGACATCTATCTTGGCGGTCTTGATATGGAGAAATTTCCAAGACTGTTTAAACGCGCGATTCCATTTAAAATGAATATCAAGCTCGAAGATTTTGTGAAAGAATACATTTGTATGGAGCAGGACATTCATATTGAAGATATGCAGGAAAGCGTGATGCAGTATGGAAGAATGCGTCAGAGAATCGAAGATACATTAAAGGAAGCAAAGAGCTTAGAAGAGATCAAAGAAAGTTTCGTTAAATTCAAGACCAAAAAAGAGGAACAGGATTATTGCCAGTACCGCATGAACAAACTGGATGTCCTGAAATTAAAAACAGATATTCATCTATTACAGCAAAAGATTGAAGATGGAGAGAAAGATCTAAAGACACAGGAAGAGAATGAAACAGTTCTTGAGAAGAAACTAGAGAAACTCGCCAAAGAATACGATGCATTAGTAGCACAGATCGCAGGAAGTGGATACGATCAGATCGCAACAAGGAAAAAGGATGTTCAGGAGTTGTTAGGACAGTTAAATCATTCCGTACAGCGTTGGGAACAGACATCAAAAGACTTAAAAAAATGGTGTGATCTCGATATTACGCCAAATCAGGCAATCTGGGATATCGAGAAATTTGAACAGGGAGATATCACAGAAGATGATCTAAACCGATTAAAACATACATTGGATATCTTAAGAAAAGAAACTGAGGAAGAACGACAAGATAATGCGTCTGCACTAAGAACCTTAAAGAAACAGGAAAAATCCATTTCTGATGAGTTGAAAGAACTGAAAAAGGGTAACAAAGCGTATCCAAAAGAAGTTCTGGATGCAAGATATGAATTACAGACGAAATTAAGCGAAAAATGTGGTGATTTTGTAAAGGTAAATGTGCTTGCCGATCTGTTAGATATGAAAGATGAGAGATGGCATAAAGCGGTCGAAGGATATTTAGGATCGAATAAATTAACACTGATCGTGGAACCAAAATACGTCAAGGATGCCATGGAAATCTATCGTGATATGGATCAGAAGAAATACTGGAGAATTTCGATCGCAGACACACAAAAGATTGATAAACAGGACATAAAGGTCGAGGAAAATGCATTGTCAGAAGAAGTTCTTGCAGAACAGTCTTATGTGAAAAAGCTGATAGAATCCTTGATCGGGCGTGTGATCAAATGTGAGACGATCGATGAATTAAGAAATTGCCGTACTGGTATCACACCAGATGGAATGCTTTATAAAAATTTCCAGTTAAAAACGATTAGATACCAAAACAGTACACAAGAAATTACCTACATTGGAGACAACAGTTTACGCCACAGGATCAAAGAATTAGAGAAAGAAAAGGATAAGATCTTTGATAAAAAAGATCCATTAGAAAAAGAAGTTTTAAGTGCTGTTGTTATTTTAGACTATGAATATCTTCCACAGTCAGCCGAAGAATATTTAAAACAGCAGGAAACACTGGAACGTGCGAAAGAACGTCAGGAAGAATATGAAGATTTAGAAAATCAGCTGACAAAATTAAGAGAAGGTGCCTTAAAAGGTCTAGAAGAGGAAAGAGACCAGAACAGGTTAAAACAGGAAGATTGCAAACAAGAGATCAATGCAATGAAAGAAGCAATCTGGGCAACACAGAATGCATTAAAAGAATGCAGACAGCAGATCATTGACCAGAATGAAGCATTGATCCGTGCACAGAATGAATTACCGGCAAATGGAGAGTACGAGCAGCAGTTTGCACAGGAGGTCGAGAAGACAGACACAGAAGACTATGAACGTCTCAAAAAACGTGCAGCAAGGAAATACTATGATGCCGGAACGAAGAAGGAAGAAGAATATCGAAAGCTTGTGGAAGTCAGAACTGCATATTTAAGGGAATATCCGAACCGTACATTCTCAGCAGTAGATGAGAACAATGATGTGTATGACAAGCTTTATAAGGAATTATCATCTGATCACATGGAAATGTATCGTGAAAAAGCTGCAAAACAGGCCAAAACAGCAATGGAACATTTCAAAGATGACTTTGTATACAAGATTCGAAGCGCGATCAGGGAAGCTTATCAGCGCAGGGATGAATTAAACCGCATGATCAGTGGACTCGACTTTGGAAAAGACAAATATCAATTTAAGATTACAAGAAATACAGGAGCCGATGGAAAATATTATCCAATGTTTATGGATGATTCCCTGAATATCGATCCATCTGTCTTAAATACAACGATGGATGACCAGATGAATCTCTTCTCTATGGAACATGAGAATAAATACGGGGAACTAATGAATGAATTGATCGAGATCTTTATCCCGCCAGAAGGTGCAACCGGTGAAGAACTTGAGAATGCGAAACGTGATATGCAGAAATATTCTGATTATCGTACGTATCTGTCCTTTGATATGGAACAGATTGTGGATGGTGATGAAAAACTGACGATCGGATTAAGTAAGATGATCAAGAAAAACTCTGGTGGAGAAGGACAGAACCCATTATATGTTGCATTACTCGCAAGTTTTGCACAGGCCTATGGAATTCATCTTTCACCAAAAGTACGAAGAAATCCAAGCATCCGTCTGGTTGTCTTAGATGAAGCGTTCTCTAAGATGGATGCAGAGAAAGTTGCAAGTTGTATTGACCTGATCAGGAATCTAGGATTCCAGGCAATCATCAGTGCGACAAATGATAAGATTCAAAATTACCTAGAAAATGTAGATAAGACTTTTGTATACGCCAATCCAAACAAGAAAAATATTTCCATTCAGGAATTTGAGAAATGTGAATTTGATAATTTACTCACAGAAGAATAGATAAAAATACAGATACGAGGAGAAATGTATTTATGAATCAAAGTTTAAAAGGAATCTGCTTCACAGTTGCAGGAGGATGCTGCTGGGGCATGTCCGGTGTGATGGGGAAATATTTATTTGATGCAAAAGATCTGACGGCTACGTGGCTTGTGACAGTCAGATTATTAGGGGCAGGAATCTGCTTGCTGTTGCTTATGTATCAGAGAAAAGGAAATTCAATTTTTCGTGTATGGAAAAGAAAAGATTCAGCGGTCAATCAGCTGATCTTCGGGATGATCGGAATGGCTATGTGTCAAATGACGTACTTCCTTGCCATTCAGGAGTCAAATCCGGGAACTGCGACAGTTATTCAGTATTCTGCACCAATCTTAATTATGGTGTTCTTTGTATTAGTGGAAAAAAGATTTCCAAAGAAAGAAGAAGTGCTTGTTCTGGCAGCTGTGATCGTAGGTATCTTTTTGCTTGCAACACATGGAAGTATAAAAAACTTAGTGATCACCAATGCAGCATTATTCTGGGGATTGTTATCCGCTTTTGCTTTTGCAGTTTATAACGTGCAGCCAAAGAAATTATTAGACGAATTTGGTACTTTAGAGACAACAGGATGGGGAATGTTTGTCGGTGGAGTTTTGGTAACTCCATTTACAAAAGTGTGGAGTGTCCCAGGACATTGGGATATCATGACGGTTGCAATGACAATTGGAGTTGTATTCTTAGGAACGATTGTGGCGTTTTCCTGTTATCTCCATGGGATTTCCATGTTAGGACCAGTTCAGGGAAGTATGCTTGGATGCGTGGAACCGCTGGTTGCAACGATTCTTTCCGCAACCGTGCTTGGACAGGCCTTTGGAATGATCGATGTTGTTGGAATCTTATGTATTGTTGGAGCGGTGACGGCATTGACGGTCGTGGATGCGTAATCAGACATTATGGATTTGCCTTTGAAGGTAAGAAGGTGTTGATCGGAGAATAGTAGGTGAATCGCTGAGTTCATATGAATTATATGGATTCAGCGATTTTTTCATAGAATGATTATTTTATTGAAAAAAATAACCTGTAAATATATTGTATTAAGTACAAAACAATGTTAAAATAAAAGTAACCTAAAAAATAGAACATAAAAGAAAGGAGGAATACGAAAATGGAGGAATTAACCAGACTAGAAGAACGAATCATGCAATGCATTTGGGATTATCAAGGAGAAGTTCCTTTTCTTGATCTGATAGAGACAGTCAAAGAAAAGCTCAATAAAGATTATAAAAGAACAAGTATCCGCGGATATCTGTTCCGGCTAGAAGAGAAGGGATATATCAAAGTTACCAAGAAAGGAAGAAAAGCATATGTGCAGCCATTGATCGATGAAGAAACATATGGCAAATATCAAGCTGAGAAAGTTTTAGATCGTTGGTTTGACGGATCTGCAAAACGATTAGTAAGTGCATTAGGAGAGAAACTGACAAAAGAAGACGGGGAAGAGTTAAGAGGGATCTTAGATGACTTTGATTTTGATGATAATCATAATAAAAATATTTAGCGGAATATTCTTATGTACACTGCTTGGAACGATCTTATATCTTTTTTGGAAGGCTGTAGGACGTTTGATAGAACACAAGGGATATATTGATATCAATTATCTGATATGGAAGATGGTATTATTGATGTTTGCCATACCAATCACGTTGATCTATGCAAATGGATTTGAGAAGAGTACTTATGTATTTGAAGTTACAGGTCCGATCAAGTGGGTCATTGGAATTTTGATGATCATCTGGCTGGTTGGAACGATCATTTTTACGATCAGATTTTTAAAGAAATACAGAGCAATAAGGAAGGATATTTTAAATGCAGATTTGTGTGGCGAAGAAATTCAAAGTATGGTAAAAAGCATATCAAAAAAGTTAGGGGTTCATAAAGAAATTCAAGTAATGATCTTAGTAAAAGCAGGCGGACCAATGTTATATGGGGTTTTGAAACCAAGAATCATTCTGCCAAGAATTTATGAACCACAACAGTTAAATATGATATTTACACATGAATTGATTCATTATAAACATCATGATCTCATTTGGAAACACTTGGCGAACATTATCTGTTGTGTATACTGGTTTCAACCTGCGTTAAAGGATGTTTTTTATCAATTAGATCAATGGGGAGAAACATACTGTGACAGGACAGTATGTGAATATCTTCCAGATGTAAAGGGATATTTTTCTACGATCATAGATATTTCTATGGAAGAGATCAGATATGGAAGATATACAACAGCGGGGTTATATGAGAGTAAGGAAGTATTAAAGCTACGAATGGAACGGATGAAATCTTATCGACAACAAAGAAGGCTGCGAAGAGGAATTTCTGTGAGTGTCTTATTTGGAATGATCATACTCAGTGCAGCTACGGTATTTGCTTCAGGGATAGGATTTGTAAAGGCATACGATAAGATTGCAGATGAAACAAGAGAGGAGATCAATGTTGGAACGGAAGGTGATATAAAGGAAAAGAAAGCAAAGTATAGAATGTATGATAAAACCAGAATCAAAAAGTGCATGATAAAAAATGAAAGATTAAAAGAGAATGATGGAAAACCATTTACATGGAAGATCAAGCCGAAAGAGAGAATAGAGACAAAAGAAGGACACTTAAAAAAGGGAACTTGTGTTCAAGTGGCTGCCTGCATGGGATTTGAAGAAGAACATCCAGAGACACATATAGCAATTGGAATTGTTGATGAGGATGGGGAGGAAACTTATATAGAGAATGGGGTAAATCTGGTAAGTGTCTTAAAGGTAAAAAAAAATGGACGATATCGAGTGTTTATAGAAAATCAAGGAACGAAAAAAGCAATAGCAGGGGGATATTATTGGGTGGAAACGGAGAAATAGTAGAGGGGAGAATGTGATATATAAAATATTCAGGAGTAAAGTATTTGTATAAAGAGGGGTTAAAAAAAGACAAAAGTTGCAACAACAGCAATTTCTCTAATGATATCAGCAGTACCTGGATGTGGATGGGGGCTTTCAGCAGTTTCCTTGGCATCATCCTATGGAGGATATTCAGCTTTAGAGAAGGCGGTTCATAAAGCTTATTATAAAAAGAAAGGAATAAAAGTATATTATAAAATTCATAAATCAGTAATGAGTATGAATAAAGTAAGATATGTTGTTGGTTAAGAGAAAGGAGCAAAAAGGATGAAAAAAAAAATTGCAATTAAAAACATTTCGTAAAAATATAATTCAATTGTTAATATTTCTAGGAATTGTTACTTTTTTAAGTAGCTCACAAAAATATATTCCGTATACAAGACAAGAAATTATAGTGCAGGATATAGCTCTATTTTTATTGTATTTGGTTTTGAGTATTGTAATTGATATAATCAATGAGAAAAAACAAGGCTAGTTGATTTAAGAATATGAAAAATAGGAGCAATTTGATATGAAGAAAAAACGAAGCATAATTCTAATAAGTATTCTAATCATTGTATCGGTTACCATATATTTTTACAAACCACAACACAACAAAAACAATTCCTATCAACTTGGAGTCATTATCTCAATAGGGAATAAAGATAAAAGCAATATTTTATATTATAATGACCAACTTCAAAAAACAGGACAAAAGAAGTTGAAGATCGGAAATATTGCGAGTCAGTATGATATTCCAAAGACAGTGAATGATAAAGTGTATATGATCCCAAAAGGAGTTCCATATGTAAATGAGCGGGAAGAAGTAATGGAGCTTGATCATAATACACAAAAATAAAGTTATATAAAATAGGACGGCCGGGACTTTTTGCTTTTGATGAGAAGGATGGTGATATCTATACAACAAACTGGATAAACGGTGTATCGACTCTGACAAAATATAACGAAGAGACGGGGAAGATACAGCGATATGAAGAATCTGTTGGAATGTTTGGATATTTACATTGTGCAGGGAATTATGTTTATGTAGAAAAACAGGTCGATCAGGAAGAAGGAACGATTAATTATTTAATGAAGGTCAATCGGAAAACATTAAAGAAGGTAAAAGAAATAAAGGTAAATCACAGCGAAGATGAATCCGTGTTTTTCTATTCAGATGATAAAAATCTCTATTTTTCTTCAGGAAATACAGACAAAATCTTGTATAAGATGGATTTAAAAAAAGACAAGATCAGCAAGTTCAAATTAAAAGAAATAAATCCACAGCAAATTTTACCGTATAAAAATAAATTGTTTGTTACACACTGTGATCTAACCAGTGGAATGGGAAAAGAAATTTCATTGTTAAACCCACAAACAGGAGAAAGCAAAGTTTATAAATTCAAGCATAATGTAATTCAATGTCAAACAAAAGAGGACTATTTGTATATACTAAGTAATGATAGTATCTATAAATATAAATTTGATGGAGAAAAAATGCATTTAGAAGCAAGCAGTAAAATCTCTTTCAAAGGATCTTGGAAGGATGGATATATCAGTAGCTTTTTTTTGAGATAGTATGTTATCATAGATGATCGAATTTTTTGAAATGATTACGAGAAATGAGGATATGAGCGTGAAAGTGAATTCACACTCATATCCTTATTTTTGTTTTACAAATAAGAATTTAAAATATATGGAATAAAATGTAAAAATATATTGTAAATAAATGTATAATAATGTAAAATAAATCCATGTAAATAAAAGAAACATAAGGAGATACATATGACAGAAAAGCTAAAAAATAAAATCAATGATGAACAATTAAAGATCAGAGCGATTAGTGATAGAAAAAATAACAGTAAAACTAACAAACAATTATGCATTTACAAAAAATATTTAAAAATACTAAAATTGTAAAAGGATTTCCAATGGCATTGCTGGAATTTAAAAGAATATGAAATCAAAAAAATTGAAATTACAGATCCATTTACACTGGGAGAAAATGATGAAGAAAAAGAAGGAATTCTGGACATCAAATTGATTTTAAATCAAAACAGAAAG
>ENA-OQKT01000234-OQKT01000234.1-human-gut-metagenome-genome-assembly--contig:-NODE-234-length-10560-cov-1.895140_pt1 | contig 10560 bp, 10 predicted proteins | sample MGYA00242650_ERZ504801 | MGnify/ENA primary metagenome ERZ504801 (study PRJEB26092, sample SAMD00036396) | human gut metagenome | host: Homo sapiens | study: EMG produced TPA metagenomics assembly of...
GGCGATTTATATGAACGTCTGGCCGGAAGGGGATTTGAGTATGCACATAACAGTTATATTGTAAATCTGGCGAAAGTGGAAGGATTTGGAAAAGTAAATGTGGCGCTGCTACAGATGGGAATCCAATTGAATGTTTCAAGGTCGAGAAAAAGGTCAGTTTGCTGACGCTCTGATCATGTTTCTTGGGGAAAGGAACGGCATGGTATGATAGTAAGAGATTTTTTGATCTGCCTTCTTCAAATGTATCTGTTGGAAGATCTGGAAAAGAACATGCTTCCATACAGAAGAGAAAACTTTTGGGGAAAATTTCTCATATATTTTGTCGTAGCGCTGATAATGCTCGGAATCAACCACTTGGAATCCTCAATATTTAATATGGTAATGATTCCGGTAACGTATATGATTGTGTCAATGGTTGTGTTCCGGGGAAATATATGGAAGAAGCTGGTTATAGTATGCTGCTATTATGTGCTGGCAATTATTCCTGAATTTCTCTTTGCAACGCTTACGAATGCGTATGGCGTGACAGGTGCATCTGAGGGTTTTGGGACGGAAATAGAAAAGACATTAGCGCTACTACTGATGAGTACCATGACATTTCTGTTTATTAAATGCATTAATCAGGTAACGAGAAAAAGGGATTATCTGACGATTGAGAATAAAACTTTTACTGTGCTACTCATGCTGCCAACCGCTACGATCATTATATTAGGATGTGTGTTTTATTCAAATATTTCTTTTGAAGGAATGAACAGGGTTATGGTTCCGGTAGGAGCTTCACTGCTGCTATTGACGAATATCTTCATTTTCTCAGTGTTTGACCGGTTTGTAGAGAAATCAGAAGAAGTGAAGAAGATGGCCCGGCTTTACCAGAAAAGCAGGGCGGAGATTGCTAATTTACAGTATATGAATAAGGTCAATGAGGATAACAGGGCATTCTTACACGATATAAATAAATTTATTTGTACAGTAGCCGGTTTGATGGAAGAAGGAGAAAATCAAGAGGTCAAGGAGATTATGGAACATTTAGGTGTCCGGATTCAGAGCCTTCAAAAAGGTGTGTATTGCGAACACCCGATCTTGAACAGCATCCTGTGCGAAAGGAAATTCCTTGCGGAATCTAAGAATATTTCCTATAAGATTACCCTGGGTAATGATCTCAGGCTGGACTTTTTGGAAGAACTGGATATGATCTCAAATCGTAGGTAATCTTTTTGGATAACGCACTGGAAGCGGCAGAAAAGACAGAAGATGGCAGATATGTGGAATGCAGGATGTATATGGGAAATGCGGGGCATTTCCTTGTCATGGAATTTTGCAATGGGTATGTCGTCCCTCTGTTAAAGGACAAGGACAGGTACATAAGCACCAAAAGAGACGCGGACAGTCACGGGATCGGACTGCACACGGTTGGAAAACTGGTTAAAAAGTATGCGGGAATTATGCGAGTGGAGGCAGGAGAACGGGAGTTCTCTGTTAAGCTGATCTTTACAATCAAATAAGGACGTGCAAAAATCGCCCAAAAAGTTACCGTTTTTGCCACGGTAATTGAAAAGAGGGCGATTTTTGTGTAAACTTTCGGAAAAAAGGAGGCTTTGTAACTATGAAAAAAATAATCAGAAAAAACCTGGGAATCAAACTGCTTGGAGCTGTAAACTGTCTTGCACTCTGCTTGACGGCGTATACGGCAAATCTGGCGTGCAACTGGCTGTACTATCAGGAAGATGAGCCGGAAGAAGTTAAGAAAATGAGGAAATTCTAGTGTGGAAAAAAATAGGCTGGCCGGCTTTTTGAACTAACAAAGACAGGAATAGGGATTCTTGAAGAGAAAGACCGCAGGCTGTATGAATATGCTTACGGCGTACTGCTTGGCAGGGTGGGTAATATACCTTATCATCGTCATACTTGGCATCATAACGGGGAATTGGATGGAGATGATAGTCTTTTTATTGCCCTTTACTGTTTTAAGGCAGTATGCCGGAGGGATTCATTTGGAAAAGGCAGGGGGCTGCATGGCTGTTTCCGGTATCCTTGTCCTTCTATGCAGTCTGTATCTGGCGTCTGCTCCGGCTGTAATATGGCAAATGCGGATCATATGGTTTGTCGCAGTTGGCGTTATATTTATCATGGCGCCGGTAGATGCCAGCAGCAAGAAGTTGGATGCGAAAGAGAAAAAAAGTTTATGGGATGCGCGCGAGGGTAATTTTAGTTATTGAATGCGCGATAGCAGGTGTTTTTTCTGTGATTGGATATTCCCTGATCGTAAACGGGATTATGGTAGCGCATATTGTTTTTGGCGTCCGGTTTGATATTGGGATGGATCAAAAATTTTTTTGACAAAGAGTTAGATGTAACTAATTACAGGTAGAAATAAGAAGTGATTGAGAAAAACATATTACAAAATGATGGTAAACAGAGAGAAAAAGAACATTATGCCAGAGGAATATAAAAGTGAATATGAAATTGATAAAAAATACGGAAAATATTAGTAAAGAGAAAATAACCTTGTTTTGTCTGCCATTTGCGGGAGGCGGTGCTTCTGCTTATAACCAGTGGGCGAAAAAGATGCAGGGGAAAGTAACGGTATGTCCAGTTCAGCTTCCGGGAAGGGAAGAACAGATCATGGAGAAACCGTATATAGATATGTCGGTTATGTTAGATGACCTGGAAGAGGCTGTAAGAAAGGTTGTGTACGGACCGTATGCCTTATGGGGACACAGTATGGGTGGGAAGATCGCCTATGAGCTGGAAAAACGGTTGGAGGCAGCGGGATATACTGCAAAATGTCTGTTTATTTCCGGCAGCCGGGTTCCTAGCATTCCGGAGCCAAATCCAATCTATCATCTTCCGGATGAAGAGTTTAAGAGGGAACTGGGGAGATTTGAAGGGACGCCAAAGGAGATACTGGAGAACCAGGAATTGCTGGATTTCTTTCTGCCTATGCTGCGGGCAGATTTTACCATGGATGAAACGTATTATGACAAGGCGGGAATAGTGCTGCATACGCCTATCGCTGCATTTGGCGGAGAAAAGGACGGCGAAGCGGATGAGAGTGCGATCTTGGAATGGGGAAAGTATACGGACAATGATTTTAACTACCGGATATTTCCGGGAGGACATTTTTATCTGCGGGATTGTGAAGACGAAGTAATAAGTGAGGTCATGAGACTGCTTTAGAGAATGAAAAATGGAGATTAAACGATACGGAGAAAAGGAATTTCTGTCAGCAGACAAACTTTATATCCGTGAAAATAAGATACATATATGGTGTATCCGCTGGCCTGAAATGACAGATTTCTGGAAGAACCATGAATATATCCTGAGTGGGCAGGAATTGGAGCAAGCCGGAAGATTCCGTTTTCCTGAAGACAGAATGCGTTATATAGCCGGGAAGGTTGTCGTGCGGATCCTCTTAAAAAGATACTTAGATATGGAAACGATTGATTTTTCTGTCAATGAACTGGGTAAGCCTTATCATAAAAAGATTGCGGGAAAGCGGACAGTGGATTTTAACATTTCGCACTCGGGTGAATTCATACTGGCGGTATTCGCTGTCGGAATGGATATCGGAGTAGATGTGCAGGAGATGGCAGAGTGCCCGGACTATAGGGAGATAGCGGAAAATTTTTATACTGCAGAAGAAGCGGAAGATGTAAAAAATGAAGGACCGGATCTGTTTTTTCAGTACTGGGCGGCGAAAGAGGCATATGTAAAGGCGCTTGGAATTGGATTAGGAAGAGGAATGGATTTCTTCTCTGTCAGAAACGAGAAAAATTGCAGAAAAAGATAAGAAAGATCAGGACTGGTTTCTGTATCCGGTCAGGATCAAAGGATATGCTGCGTATGTGGCGGCGCATAAGAAAGGAGACAGATAAAATGGGTTATAAGAAAGATATGAGCAAATATGAGAATCTGGAAGGCTGGGAGAGATGTGGATTTGGAGAACAGCTTGATAGGTGGGCGGAAAAATATGGAGAAAGAATTGCGGTCACGGACAGTGAAGACGAGATCAGTTATATGGAATTAAAGCAAAAAGCAGATTGTCTTGCGGCAGCTTTTCTGCGTAAAGGGATTTTAAAGGGAGACAAAGTGCTTGTGCAGCTTCCGAACAGGATTTCTTTTGTGATCGTGTTTTTTGCGCTTTCCAAGATTGGGGCGGTGCCAATCATGATGCTGCCGGCCCACAGGGAGGCGGAACTGGAAGGAATTATTGAACTGGCAAAGCCGGCCGCTTATATTGTGGTGGAGAAATATCTGGGATTTTCATATGTGCCGATGGCAAATGCGATGAAAGAGAAATATTCATGTATCCGGCATATATTTGTAGATAGCGAATCCGGGGATATCAGTGGAATGATTGCGGAAACGTATGGAGAAAATGGAGCATTTCCGGCTGTGGATGGGTATGAAACGGCGGTGCTTTTGCTGTCAGGCGGGACGACAGGGGTTCCGAAACTGATTCCGCGCACCCATACGGATTATATGTATAATGCCCGCATGTCCGCGAAGAGATGCCGTCTGGATAGCAGTGACGTTTATCTGGCGTCTCTTCCGGTAGCTCATAATTTCCCGTTATGCTGCCCGGGGCTTTTAGGCACGCTGGACGTGGGAGGAAAAGTTGTGCTTGCGTCTGCGACCAGCCCGGATGATATCCTTGACGCAATTACAGAGGAAGGTGTCACGATAACGGCATTGGTTCCTGCTATGGTTACTGTGTGCATGGAAATGCTGGAATGGGATGAAGATTATGATATATCCAGCCTGCGGATTTTGCAGGTGGGCGGCGCAATGCTGGAAGATTCCCTTGCGGATAAGATCATTGAAGAATGGCCGTGTAAACTGATGCAGGTATTTGGTACGGCGGAGGGGCTACTGTCCTTTACTAGCCCGGAGGATGAAGGTTCCCTGATCGCAAGATGCCAGGGAACTCCGGTGTCTCCTGCGGATGAAGTGAAGATTGTGGATGAAGAAGATAAGGCCGTACCGGAAGGAGTTTTTGGGGAATTATTATCCAGAGGCCCGTATACGATTGATGGTTATTATATGGCGGAGGAAGCGAATAAAAAGAGCTTTACGTCGGACGGATTTTACCGGACGGGCGATAAAGCTATGTGGACGAAAGACGGAAGGTTACGTTTGGGCGGGAGGATCAAAGAGCAGATTAACCGCGCCGGAGAAAAGATCATGCCTTCAGAGATTGAAGCTTATCTTTGCAGGCATTCGAAAATCAAAGAGGCAGCCGTTGTCGGCGTTACGGATGAAACCCTTGGAAACCGGATATGTGCATTCCTTGTGACCGATGATGAAGCCGGGATCGATTTGCAGGAAATACACAGGTTCCTGCGGGAAATAGGCGTTGCGGCGTATAAAATGCCGGATCAGATAGAACGGGTAGAGACATGGCCGCTGACCAGCGTAGGAAAAAATAGATAAGAAAGCATTAGAACGTATGGCGCAGGAAAAATAGAAGGAGACAGAATCATGGAATATATAGAGATAAAGGAACAGATCAAACAAAAGCTGCCGGTAGCCAGAGATTTGGGGGATTCCGAAAAATCTGCTGGAGCTTGGGCTTTCATCCCTGACAATCATGCGTCTGGTAAACCAGTGGAGAAAACAGGGGGTTAAGGTTTCATTCGGTTCATTGATGGAAAATCCTACCCTTGAAGGCTGGTGGGCGCTGATCCAGCGCAGCATGAAGAAAAAGCGGGACAAAAAACGGGCGCAAGAATCTAAGATAACGCCGGAAAAGGATATGAAACAGCCGTTTCCTTTAACAGACGTACAGTATGCATATTGGGTTGGCAGGGATGAAGAACAGGCTCTTGGAGGAATAGACTGTCATGCGTTATTTAGAGTTTGAGTGGGGAAATATAGATCCGGAGCGTCTGGAAAAAGCATGGAATGTACTGCAGTATCATCATCCTATGCTGCGCGCCTGTCTTTTTGGATGATGGAACACAGAAAATCCTGGATAAGCCGTATTGTGAAAAAATAAAGGTTCATGATTTTTCCCGGATGTCATCTGAGGAAGCAGAGGCAATGGCAGTATCTGTCAGAGAACGTTTATCCCATCGGAAGTTAAAGATTGAGGAAGGCGAAGTAGCAGGAATAGAGCTTACGCTTTTTCCTGAAAATAAGGCACGCCTTCATGTGGACATGGCACTTTTGGTTGCTGATGTACAGAGTCTGCAGATATTATTGAGGGATTTGGCATCTGCTTACCGAGGGGAAAACCTGCCGAAAGAATCAAAAGGGTGGAATTTTGCTTCCTATCTAGAACGGCAGAAACAGGAAGAAGGGGAGGAACGGAAAAACGCAGAAAAATACTGGAAGAATCGTTTAGAGCATTTGCCAAAAGGCCCTGACCTTCCATTGGCAAAACGTCCGCAAGAAGTGGAAAAAACGGTGTTCAACCGCAGGATTGTGAGAATCGAAAAGGAAGAATGGGATCATTTGCAAATGCGGGCAAAAAATACCAGACAACTCCGGCAATGGTTCTTCTTACTGCATATGCGACGGTTTTGGAACGGTGGAGCAGGAATCATCGTTTCCTTATTAATATTCCATTTTTTAACCGGAAAACAGAGCAGCAGGGATTGGAAGACGTGATAGCAGATTTCACTACACTGTTATTGCTGGAGATTGACTGCGAAGGGAATCCGACGTTTGCAGAATTGCTAGACAGAATCCAGAAGCAGCTTCATGAGGATATGAAGTATACGGCATATCCGGCGTGCAAGTCCAGAGAGACCTTGCACAGATGTATGGAGACGCATGGGCAGTGGCGCCGGTTGTTTTTGCCTGCAATCTGGGAACGCCGTTGGTAAATGATACGTTCCGGAATGAACTGGGGCAGTTTTCCTATATGATTTCCCAGACGCCGCAGGTGTGGAATGATTTTCAGAGTTATGAAGATGAAAATGGCGTACAGCTTACATGGGACAGCGTGGATGAGTTATTCCCGGAGAATATGATCCCGGATATGTTGGAGAGTTTTGAGATTCTTCTGCATGAATTGGGAAAGAAGGACTGGAATCAGAGATTTGATGTGCTTCCTGAAAAAAGAAAAAGAGAAATTGAAGATACAGCGCGTACAGGAGTGCCGGAGCGTGTGGAATGCCTGCATTGGGCTGTTATGAACCATGCGGAAGTTTGCCCGGAAGATATTGCGCTTATTGATGCGGGAAGCGGAAGATCGGTATCCTATGGGGAATTAAAAGCACGGGCAACAGCAGTGGCGGCAGGAATTTCAGAAAAGGATATTAAGGGCGTCCCGGTTGCACTTACCCTGCCGCGCGGGATAGAACAGATCGAGTCGGCATTAGGAATTTTGCTTTCCGGAAATTCATACCTTCCGGTCAGCTTAAGCCAGCCTAAAGATCGGAGAGCGTTAATCCATGAGAAGACGGGAGTCCGCTATGTGGTCACGAATCGGGAATTATCCGAAAAACTGGACTGGCCGGAAGGTACGGAAATCCTTGTGATGGAAGGTATGGAAGAGGGACAGGAAAATGTGAGACTGCCAGAGGTGTCGCCGAAGGACAGCGCCTATATCATCATGACGTCAGGCTCTACAGGTGTTCCGAAGGGTGTAGAGATTGCGCATGAAAGCGCATGGAATACGGTTCAGGATATTAATGAAAAGTACCATGTGACAAGTGCAGATCGGGCGCTGGCTGTATCAGCTATGGATTTTGACCTGTCGGTATATGATGTTTTTGGAATTTTAGGCGCAGGAGGAACATTGGTATTGCTTCCAGAGCAGGAGAGAAGGAATGCGGATTACTGGCTGGAACAAGTGTTGAAATATCAGATTACCGTTTGGAATTCAGTGCCGGTGCTTCTGGATATGCTTTTGATACGGGCGGAATCCATGAAACAGAAACTGCCGATCAGGGCGGTTATGCTTTCCGGAGATTGGATTGGGATGGATCTCCCGCAGAGGGTTGCGGCATGGACAGAGGATTGCCAGTTTGTCGCTATGGGAGGAGCTACAGAGGCAAGTATCTGGTCCAATTATCAGAATGTTACCCTGCCGATGCCGAAAAACTGGAAATCTATTCCCTATGGAAAGCCACTCAGATATCAGGCATATCGTGTTGTGGATGAGTATGGAAGGGATTGCCCTTACTGGGCAGAAGGCGAACTCTGGATTGGCGGTTTTGGTGTAGCAAAAGGATATAGGGGAGATTCTGCGCTTACGGGGCAGAAATTTATCACAGATCAGTATGGAAGATGGTATCGGACCGGTGATCTCGGAAGAATCTGGGATGATGAGATAATTGAATTTTTGGGAAGAAAAGATCATCAGGTAAAGATCCGTGGACACAGGATTGAATTGGGAGAAATTGAACATGCGATTCAGGAGTTTCCGGGTGTGGCTCATGCAGTTGTTGATACAGTTAGTGATGGTCATGGCATAAAACGCTGGCTGCTTATATCGGAGCGCCGATACAGGAAGATTCTAAAGTTACAACGTATTTGTACGGCACAGATATCTTTGGCGGGGGCTGGAAAGAACTGAAGGATGATGTCAGCAATTGGCAGATGCAGCAGGAACGGAAGACAGCATACAAAAATTTCCTTGCCTATGCAGACCAGAGATGTGTACAGCTTATGCTGGAGACACTCATAGAGTTAGGCATTTTTGTATCAGAGAAGGAAGTTCTTTCGCAGAAGGAAATTTTTGAAAAAGGGAGCATTACGGAAACACAGAAGAATACTGTGGCAAGATGGTTGGAAATTTTAAAGAAGGAAGGAATCCTGAGAGAAGAGGACGGCAGACTATCGCGTACCGGGAAGGAAGTGGCTGTACCGGAAAAAGCTGGAGATACGGAAACGTATTTTAATAAACTGAAGCCGTATCTGAAGCATATGGTTACTGGGAATGAAGTTCCGCTGGACGTATTTTACCAGAAAGAGCCGGCTTTGGCTCCGAATATGCTGCTTCGGAGGATTCCGGGCTGCGAGGAAACAGTGGAAAGACTGGTGCAGGGATTAAGGCTTCTGGCAGAAGAACGCAGAAAAGAGCCACTCCAGATTATAGAAATTGGTACAAGGGACACTGCAATTACAAGACAGTTTTTGAATGCACTGGAAGATGTAAGCGTGGCTTATACTTATGCGGATTCTTCAAAATATTTTCTGCAGGAAGCAGAGAAAGAACTTGCGGGATATGAGAGAGTCGAGTTTGAGATGCTGAATCTGGAAGAAGGCATGGATAAGCAGCAGATGTCCTTGCATAGTTATGACATTGTGATATCGGTAAATGCTTTACATAGAAATATTGATGCTGCGGATGCGGTAAAGAAAGTAGCGGAATTACTGAAGCCAAACGGAATATTGCTGATGACTGACCTTGTGGTAAGGACATACCTTCAGGAACTTACAGCGGCTTTTTTGGAAAATGGTTTTGCGGATATTCGGGACAAGAGAAAAGAAGCAGGGCTGGTTACCCCGGATTGCCTGCTGTGGAGAGAATGTTTATCAGAGGCAGGATTGGGCGAAGACTGTGCTGTGACAGAGAGATATGGAAGATGTATATGCTGCAGCAGACAGCAGGCGTCTGTCCTGTCCTATCATAATGGAGCACTAAGGGAATATCTGTCAGAAAAACTGCCGGAGTATATGGTTCCACAGAATTATCATTTCATGGAGCAGCTCCCAACATTGTCCAATGGGAAGATTAACAGGAAGCAATTGCGGGAAGATTTTAAAGAAGAAACTGCGGTTATCCGATTTTCAAAGGCAACGACAGAAACAGAAGAAAAGCTTTTAGATATCTGGAAACAATTATTTGGATATGAAAATATCGGAATTGAAGATAATTATTTTAGCCTTGGGGGAGACTCGCTGATTGCCACAAGGTTGATCTCGGAAGTACAGAAAACCTTCGGCTGCAAAATAACGATCAGCACGATTTTTGAAAATCTGACCGTAAAATCTCTGGCAAAAGCTATTGAACAGTCCGAACAGAAAGAAGAAGATACACTGCAGATCAAACCGAATCTGGAGGAAGCATATCATCCGTTCCCATTAACCGATGTGCAGTATGCTTACTGGCTTGGCAGAAGCGGATTGTATGAATTGGGGAATGTTGCAACGCACTGTTATTTTGAACTGGATGCAGACGGCCTTGATACTGAGTGCGCAGAGACGGCATGGAATCTGTTGATACAGAGGCATGGGATGATGCGTGTTATTATCCAGCCGGATGGTATGCAGCGCATACTGGAGAATACTCCCCAGTATCATATTGACGTGACGGATATCCGACAATTGGAAGTGACAGAAAAAGAAAAGGCATTGGATGAAAAACGGGCAGAGATGTCTCATCAGGTAATTCAGACAGATGAATGGCCTCTGTTTGATGTGCGAATCACTAAAATAGAGGACCAGAAGCATAGAATCCATATCAGTTTTGACAATATTATCTTTGATGGCTGGAGTATGTTCCATCTCTTAAATGAGTGGGCAGAAGTATATCGAAATGGAAAAGCGGAAATGCCGATTACTTTGTCTTTCCGGGATTACGTGCTGGGACTGGAGCAGATAAAG
>ENA-OQKT01000236-OQKT01000236.1-human-gut-metagenome-genome-assembly--contig:-NODE-236-length-10519-cov-3.034738_pt1 | contig 10519 bp, 11 predicted proteins | sample MGYA00242650_ERZ504801 | MGnify/ENA primary metagenome ERZ504801 (study PRJEB26092, sample SAMD00036396) | human gut metagenome | host: Homo sapiens | study: EMG produced TPA metagenomics assembly of...
TGGGTTTTCCTTTGAAGATAAAAGCTTCATAGTGAAACCGCCCATATCTATATCCTCTGTTACAAAGCAGTCCGGAACAAGCCATGCAGGTTCCTTCATGCGCTTCCTGAGCTCTCCGGATTTTATTTTTTTGCCGATTGCAAGGTCATTTGTGATATGTCCCATCAGATTAGCAAGTATTTTTCCCTGTATACTGACTTCTTCATCTGCCACAGCTGCATTGCTATGGGCTTTTTCCACATGCTCACTTTTCATGGCAGATAATGAGTTCTTAAATGTCTTTTCAAGCTTATTACCCAAAGCTCCTATTATTCCAGTTTCATTATCACCATTACTATCGCCGTTTTCAATTTCCGGATGGTAGTTTCCCATCTCTTCATCCTCAAACATATGCGAATTTCCTATTCCATGAAAGCCTATCATATATGAAATCTCCGTTTCAGCTCTGTTCTGGCTCTTTTGTCACCGATAATCAGTGTTCCGAGAAACAAAAACAGCGATGCGCCCATCGCTCCCATTGCCAGATATGGGAACCATATGACCTTGACTGCCACAAGTATCATCGCAATCACGCTCATCAGCACAAGAAAAAGCTGCATCATCATGTAGCTCTGCCAGTTTCTTATGTTTACTATCATAAGTATAATTGTTGCAAGAACCATAGCCAGTATGGCGCTTGGGAAAACAAATGTAAGTGCCCAGCCACTGGCTCCTGTTAGCAGGTCTATGCCCTCGAGAAACAACACCGTGAACACAAATGTGCTTACAATTTTAAAAATATATCCGTTTCTTCCGACTATTGCCAGACGCAGCGTCACATTCGCATAGATTACAACAAGAAGCACTATAAAGCTCCAGTTTATCTCATGGTCTGTCATGTAATCAACAGTTGTCAGCACAATCTGTCCTACTATAGACAGAAACAATATGATATTTTCCAGTAATCTGTATTTTCTTGATGCGCCCTTGACGTCAGGATATCTCGTACCGTTGTCATGGCTTGCTGTACTATCTGCCCTCTTTGCTGCACTATCTGTATCGTTTACGCACTTATCCGGCACATCATTATGCTGTTCAAAAACCCCTTCAGTGCCCTGATGATTGTCCGATGACAATTCAACCGGTGCCACAACCTGCTGGCAGAGCGGGCATTTATCTGTATTGTCTGCAATATACACACCGCATTTCATGCATTTAGTCATAATACTCTCCATTTGTCTCAATTGTCACTTCCACTCCGTCATTTACAAGCTTCTTAAAAAAGCTTCTCTGAATCATCGTATCGGCCAGAATAGATGAAAAAGTAAACACCAGCGTGTCCTTGTAGGAGCATATGGTGCCCTTCATAGGCTGTCCCTTGGACATTGGTATAAAGGAATAAAAGCCTGTTATATACGGCTCGTATTCCGGCTCTACTTTTATATTTCCAATATTTGTGATAGTAGTGGTGTTTGCCAGTGCCGACTGCGTATAGACCGCCTTCATTGCCAGATTTTTTTATAAAAAGAGGCACCGGTCTCATCAGGATATTTTTCTGATTTGACACACTGTATGAGAAAAGATCCTCCAGATGCTCCTTCGAAATCTGTGAATTGATGGAATCCGTCACTATTTTAAGCACCTCCTCAAATGTGTAGGAGCTGTTTTGCGGTCTGAACTCAGCAGATATCATGACAAAAAAGTTCTTTGTGGTCACGGAGTCAAAATAAGGACGAAGATTCACAGGAACTGCAACCCTGACAGGCATATCGTTTGGCATGCCGTGAAAACACTCCTGATACACACTCCACACAAAGCATGCTACCAGATAATCATTTATGGAAACTCCATAGCGGTGGCAGACCTGCTTCAGCTGTGATACAGGCATCATGCCATGTATCAGCCCAAACTCTCCATCTGGTACCTTTTCCAGCTTTAAAAGATACGCCTTCTGCCTGTTAAACCACTTGGCTTACTTGATTTGTAGTTCTTTACAAAGCTGTCCTCTCTATTTAAGGATGTGCCCTGCGTCAATGAATCGCCCTTTAGCTTTGCAATCTCCGGATGTGTGAGACGCAGATACTGGTAGGTGAGCTCCCTAAGAAAATTTATGCCGCCCATGCCATCTGTCAGCACATGAAATACCTCAAGATTTATTCTGTTCTTATAGTATGTCACCCTGAAAAGATAGCTGTGATTCTTGTTCGGTCTTATAAATCTGCACGGAAATGTATTTTCCTCATGCACCTTTGGTGCCTTTTTGCCATTTTCCTCAAAATAGTTCCAGAATACTCCCATCCTGAGTCTCACATTAAACAGACCAAACTTCGGAAGCACTATATCCAATGCCTCCTGCAGCTTTTCACTGTCAATCTCATCAGTTAAGGTGACTGAGATCCTATATACATTTGTCATGCTCTCCCCCGCTATACTAGGGAACAGATTTGCTGTGTTGTCCAGCTTGTCCCAGCGGATTGAACGCGTTTTCGACATTTTAAATTCCTCGCTTATTATAATGATATAGCGAAGCAGCACCCTAATCGAGCCTGCCGTACACCTCCATCGGCACATATGCCTTTATCTGTATCCCATCAGTCACATATTCCTCCGACACAAGCTCGCCCTGTTTTCTGATGAGCTGTATCACGCCAGCCTTATCATATGGGATAATTCTCTCGATATATACCTTATTCTCTCTTAATATCTCCTCTAAAAGAGATTTTACCTCATCTAATCCCAGATCCTTTGCCGCTGAAATGTTAAGAGTATAATCTGCCCTGAAATCATGCAGCGGTTCGTTGTCTGTGCGGGCATCCTGCTTATTAAAAAGTGTGACAAATTTCTTGTCTTTTACACCAAGATCATCCAATGTCTGGTAGGTTATGAACATCTGCTTTTCACGCTGCATATTTGATGCGTCCACCACATGGAAAATGATGTCAGCGTACTTTGCCTCCTCAAGGGTGCTCTTGAAGGCCTCTATCAGATGATGCGGCAGCTTTCTGATAAACCCGACCGTATCAGTTAAAAGCACCTGCTGCTTGCCATCAAGCGCAAGAATACGCGTTGTAGGATCAAGCGTTGCAAAGAGCTTATCCTCCTCAAGCACATCTGCCTCTGTCAGGTGATTTAACAGCGTGGACTTACCTGCGTTAGTATATCCTACTATCGCAACAACCGGTACTTTATTTTTTTCACGCTTTGCCCTTGTGATATCTCTGTGCTTCTGCACCTCTTTCAGCTCTCTTCGAAGCTGTGCTATCCTGTCATTTATGAGACGGCGGTCCACCTCAAGCTTTTTCTCTCCGGGACCTCTTGTTCCTATTCCACCGCCAATCCTTGACATGGACTTTCCAAGTCCCGACAAACGGCTTAATCTGTACTTGAGCTGAGCAAGCTCAACCTGTATCTTACCCTCACTTGTTGTGGCCCTTGATGCAAAAATATCAAGAATAACAAGTGTCCTGTCCATAACCTTTGTGTCAAGGTACGTCTCCAGATTCTTCTGCTGTGCCGGACTCAGCTCATCATCGCACACAATGCCTGTTGCCCCTGTACTCTCCACAAGCTCTGCAATCTCTGCCACCTTGCCGGTGCCGACATACGTGCCCGGATGAATTTTTTCTCTTCTTTGGATAAGTGTGCCTACAACTGTCGCGCCTGCTGTCTTTACCAGCTCCGCAAGCTCTGAAAGGGAATCATCCGCATCATCACCGTCCTGCTCGCTCACTCCGACGAGCACCACTCTCTCCTCAATATCCTCTATCTTAATAGTATCTGCCATAATCTATCTGGTCTCCAAAAACTGATATTCTCTTGCTGCATCCTCATCATCAGGATAATCCTTCATGTATTCCTCCATTTTGCTCTTTGCTGTGGCAAAATCGCCGGAATACTCATATGCTATAATCATAGCCTTTGTTATCTGCTGCTTGTTCGGCACACTTTCAAGTTCAAGTGCGTTCTGAAAATAAGTAATCGCAGTGTCATAGTTACCATTGTCCATCTGCGCCTGTCCCATATTCATCAGATCATACGAATCCGCCTCACCGCTGTCTAGGTATTTCTTAAAATACTTCTGCGAGCTGTCATTATCGCCCTTCTTCTGATATACCTCACCCATATAGTAGTTGGCCTTGACAAGCTTCTCATCAATAGCCTTTTGCAGACTCTTTATTGCTGAATCATAATCACCAAGCATGGTGTATATACGGCCTCTCTGCATATAGTCATCAGCAGTTTTTGCCTTAAGCTTTAAGGCATTATCCAGGTATTCCTTTCCCTGGTCATTCATGCCATACTTTGACAGGGTCTCATAAACGCCAAGATAGAGCTCATAATTATCATCATTCTCACTGAGCGCCGTCTTAAAATCCTTCAAGCCCTTGTCTGAATCATTCTTGGCAAAATATATACAGCCTCTCAGATAGTATGCGTCAGAATCCTTATTATAGTCGATAATAGCCGTATATGTATCAATCGCGCCATCCACGTCACCGCTTAAATACTGTGCCTTTGCCTTATAATAACATATGTCAAGCTCCTCTGCGCCTACTGAGCCCACCGACTGGTCCAGTGCCTTCTGAAAAGCATCGACCGCATCATCATAGCTGCCGTTCTCTATACAGTTGATGCCATACTGTCTGTACGCATCCTTGTCCTTTGCCTTGTCGTCGGAGCCACAGCCGGTAAGCATGCCTGCTGTGAGCACTACGGTAAGCGTGAGTGCCATAAATTTATTCTTTATCATAATAGTTCTCCATGTGTATATTCTTCCCCTTATTATATATGTATTTGTCAAACTTGTAAATCCCGCCCTTACATTTCTGCCAGGAGCCCGCCGTCCCCTGCGCTTACGTCCCGTACTCCAGCAAAAAAAGAACCCCCGCGGGATGCACCCGCAGGAGTTCTTAAGCCCAATTTGTATTTAAAGGAGGAAGAAAAATTCTAAGCCTCTAAATGCCAGATTTCATCATTGTACTGCTTGATTGTTCTGTCAGAAGAGAAGAAACCAGCCTTGCTGATGTTGACAAGCATCTTCTTAGCCCAAGCCTTCTTATCCTCATAATCAGCGTAAGCCTTCTCTTTTGTCTTGCAGTAATCCTCAAAGTCAGGGAATGTCATGAACCAGTCTTTGTTGAGGAGCTCGTTGTAAAGTCTCTCTAAGTTCTCCTTAGAACCAACCTTCATCATCTCATCACTTACAAGGAAGTCAACAGCCTTCTTTAAGTCTGCATCCTTGTCATAGTAATCCTTAGAGCAGTAGTCGCCTCTCTCATATCTGTCGATAACAGTCTGTGAATCCTCACCGAATACATAGATGTTCTCATCACCGACAAGCTCAGCTATCTCTACGTTTGCTCCGTCACTTGTTCCAAGTGTAATAGCACCGTTAAGCATGAACTTCATGTTTCCTGTTCCTGATGCCTCCTTGGAAGCAAGAGAAATCTGCTCTGAAATATTTGCAGCCGGGAATAATTTCTCAGCTAATGTTACGTTGTAGTTCTCAACCATGAATACCTTAAGGTATGGACTTACCTCAGGATCATTGTTGATAATCTGCTGTAAGCAGAGGATTGCATGGATGATATCCTTTGCAATGATATATGCAGGAGCTGCCTTTGCACCGAAGAAGCACGTGATTGGTGTAGATGGCTTCTTGCCTGCCTTGATCTCAAAGTACTTACGGATGATGTAAAGCACGTTGAGCTGCTGTCTCTTGTACTCGTGAAGTCTCTTAACCTGGATATCAAAGATTGAATTGTCAGGTACGTCGAGATTCTGAGTCTTCTTTAAGTAAGAAGCAAGCTCTGTCTTCTTTGCGTTCTTGATGTCAACAAGCTTTGTGAGAACAGTGTCATCATTGATGAAATTGCCAAGCTTCTCTAACTCGTTTGCATCCTTCTTCCAGCCTTCACCGATAAGCTCTGTGATGTATGCTGAAAGCTCCGGGTTACAAGACATTAACCAACGACGGAATGTGATACCGTTTGTCTTGTTGTTGAACTTCTCAGGATATAACTTGTAGAAGTTATTGAGCTCTGTATTCTTTAAAATCTCTGTGTGGAGGTATGCAACACCGTTTACAGAATATCCGAAATGAATATCCATCGTGTGCCATGTGTACAAGACCGTCCTTGATAATGTATGTGCTCTCGTCAGCTACCTTTGCGCGAACCTTGTTGTCAAGCTCACGGATGATTGGCATAAGCTGTGGAACAGCCTTCTCCAAGAAGCTGATTGGCCATTTCTCAAGAGCCTCTGCAAGGATTGTGTGGTTAGTGTATGCACAAACCTTTGATACAATCTCAATAGCCTCATCCATCAGGATGCCCTTCTCCTGAAGGAGACGGATAAGCTCTGGAATAACCATTGATGGATGTGTATCGTTAATCTGAACTGCTGCATAATCAGCAAGGTCATGTAAATTAGAGCCCTTTGCCTCTGCCTCTGCAATGATAAGTCTTGCTGCGTTTGATACCATGAAATACTGCTGGTATACACGAAGGAGACGTCCCTTATCATCTGAATCATCAGGATATAAGAATAATGTAAGGTTCTTCTTGATATCATCCTTGTCGAAATCAATTGTGTCACCTACGATTGACTCATCAACTGACTCGATGTCGAATAAGTGAAGCTTTGTTGTACGGTTGTTGTATCCAACTACGTCGATATCGTAAAGTCTTGACTGTACTGTGAATCCGCCAAAGCTTACAGGATATGTGATATCTGTCTTTGTAAGCCAGCTCTCCTTTGTAATCCATGGATTTGGAGTCTCCTTCTGGAGATTGTTCTCAAATACCTGCTTGAATAATCCGTAGTGGTAATTGAGGCCTACACCGTCTCCGTTGAGTCCGAGTGTTGCGATTGAATCTATGAAGCATGCTGCAAGACGTCCAAGTCCGCCATTTCCAAGTGAAGGCTCAAGCTCGATTTCCTCGATTTCAGCAAGTGACTTTCCGTTCTTCTCAAGAGTCTCTTTAACTTCATCGTAGATACCTAAGTTGATAAGGTTGTTTGATAAAAGCTTTCCGATAAGGAACTCTGCTGAAATGTAGTAGAGCTTTTTCTTTCCTTTGTTTGAAACCTTTTTCTCTGCCTTGTCTTTTACAAGCTCAAGTAATGCGTAGTATACTTCCTCGTCTGTACTAACGCTGATTCCCTTCTGAAGCTTTGTTTCGATTTCCTGCATGATTGCCATTTTGATTTCCTCCCAAATCTGTTATCATGTATACACGCCAATGTGTCAAATTAACTAATTTTCATTTAGCGTGCTTAACTTCTTTGTGTCATTTGATGAATCAAGTATAATCCATTACACTGCACAATTCTTGCAATATACAGTCGAAAACTTGCACAATCCTATCATTTTTCGGTATTTTTAGTGGCTTTTCAAGAAATAATATGCTAAAATATCATCATGAACATATTAGAATATGAAAATTATCACGAAGACAAAACACATGTGGAGCTTACGTTCCCATACAATACCTACCTGTGCTCGATTCCTCTTGATTTTTCCGGAGTTCCGCTGCACTGGCACGACGACATGGAGCTTATCTATATAAAGAAGGGCTGCGGTCATATATCTGTTGATTTTAAGGAGTACCATGTCACAGCGCCGAGCCTTGTGCTGATTTTGCCGGGACAGCTTCACTCTATAGACCAATATATGGATGAATCGATGGAGTACGAAAATATCATATTTTCCCTGTCGATGCTGCTTCCCGGAAAGTACGATTACACCAAGGAGGATTTTCTTACACCCCTCTTAGCCGGCAGATTCACAGTTCCGACGGTTTTTACCCCGGTATATCCATACTACGATGATGTCGTGGCTCCAATAGATGCATGCGATGAGATTTGCAAGACGATGCCGCAGGGCTATCAGCTTTATATAAAGAGCAAGCTCTACGAATTCTTTTTTGTGCTTGATAACCGCTGCCGTAATCTGACAAAGCCAATAAAAAGCAAAAAGACTCTTGATAAGATGAAGGTTGTGCTCAAATATGTGGAAAATAATTATGCCGACAAAATCTCCATTGCCGATATCGCTGATGTAGCCGGGTTTTCAGAGTCTCATTTTATGAGGTATTTTAAAGAGACCATGGGCACATCGTTTGTTGACTATTTAAATGACTACCGCCTTACCATGGCTGCGAGACTTTTGCAAAGCTCAGACAGCTCGGTGCTTTCTATTTCCGGTGAAGTAGGGTTTGAAAGCCTGTCATATTTTAACAGAGCCTTCAAAAAGCACTATGGCATGACACCTCTGCAGTACCGCAAGGGCAGTTGACACCACTCTAGACAGTTACAATACAATATTTCTTAAATAAACGATGGAAAATAATCATGAAAAAAAATACATACATAAAAATGACTGCCCCATTCCGTGAAAATAACAGGGCAGCCCGAAAGCTTGAATTAATCAATAAAATATGCACTTATTTAGTTTTTATCACATACCCTGTATACGTGCTGTATCTGTGCTTTACAGCCGGTCATATGCTTGCACTCTCAATCATTGCTCCGCTTGTCGGCTTTATTGCAGTATCGGTTTTCAGATATATCGTAAACAGACCACGCCCATACGAAAAATTTGATATGCCGCCTGTCATTCCAAAGGATACCCACGGCAGGTCTTTTCCAAGCAGGCACGTTTTTTCTGCATTTATAATTGCATTTACCGTTTTAATATGCTCACCTGCTGCCTCGCCTTTATGGTTCACCGGCATTTTGCTTGCAGTCCTTGCAGCTATCATTGCCTGTGTCCGGGTGATATCAGGTGTGCACTTTATCAGCGATGTTGTCGGTGCTTTTGTTTTTGCAGCCATTGAAGCATATATAGTGACTGTTTTCTTTTTATAAATAGCTGTTAGTTGTTGTTTCCACCATCAACACTCTTTTTTATGGCATTTCCGGCATCATCTACGGCATCCTTTGCGCCGTCTATTACATCCTTGCCGGCATCACCTGCGCCGTCTATCACATCCTTACCGGCATCGCCCGCTCCGTCTATCACATCTTTTCCGGCATCGCCTGCTCCGTCTATCACATCCTTGCCGGCATTTCCGGCGCCATCTATGATATCCTTTCCGGCTTTACCGGCATCGTCTGCGGCAGAGCCACCTCTTTGTGTATTTTCAACCATTGAAGTGTCTGCCACATTACTATTGTTTCCACAGGCTGCAAAAGCGCTTGCAGCAGCGAGTATCAGGCAAAGTGCCAATAAATATTTCATTTTCTTCATTGTATCAGTCTCCTTTTCGTTTTGGAGATAGTATGGGCAATTTACTGTTAATTATGCATTATTCTGAAATTAATCAGCTTTTTAACTTAGGTTTCGTGATGAGTGCCGCGATATACGAAAAGATTAGTGCTGCCGACACTCCGACCGCACAAGCCTTAAAGCCACCCTTAAACATGCCAATAAAACCCTCGCTGTCCACTGCCTCCTTCACACCCTTCCACAGTACATTGCCAAAGCCCAAAAAGCGGTACGTTGGCACCGGCGCCTGCCCACTTTGAAAATGGCCCGTATATGCCGACGGCGCCAAGAAGCGCTCCCGTGCACACGAGCATTACCATAATTCTGCCCGGCATGAGCTTTGTTTTTTCCATTAAAATCTGTACGATGGCGCAGATTATACCACCCACCACAAATGCTTTTACATAATCCATTATATCCTTACGCCTTTCTTCTATTTTTTTAACGTGCAGCCTATCCCCCAAAAATGGCACGTTCACACTATTATATATGTGAAGCCATCAGCTTCAAATTGCAGCTTCAAGCACCACACCATGTGCAATTCCCGGTACTGACTCGCCCTCGTTGAAGCTGACAGGCGAAAGAAGTGCTCCTGTCGGCACAAATAGTATACGCTTCAATTCACCGCTTCTAAGCTTTGGCAGATAATATGCTGACAAAACAGTTGCCGAGCATGCACAGCCCGAACCACCTGAGCCCGTGTTCTGGTTCGTTGCATCAAACATCTTCATGCCACAGTCCTCATGATTTTTGCTTATGTCCACGCCCTTTTGCCTGCACAGGTCAATCAGTATCTTCTGTCCGACGCTTCCAAGATCTCCTGTCACTATCCTATCGTAATAAGATGCCTCTCTTCCAAAATCACTCAGGTGATTTACTATCAGCTCACAGGCCGCAGGGGCCATTGCAGCGCCCATGTTCATGGCATCCTTTATGCCATAATCCACCACAACTCCTGTCGTGATCCCCTCAATCTGCACCTTTTTTGATATACTATCTGCATTGTCACACCCGGCCTGTATCTCATTACCACCTGCTCCACTGCCCACAATAAATGCAGCACTTCCTGTGACAGTCCACGTCGCTGACACAGGTCTTTGATTCGCATACTGGTTAGGGAAGCGAAACTGCTTTTCGGCACTGCCGAAGTGACTCGATGTCACTGCCACCGCATGCCTTGCATACCCTGCTGCCACAAATGCCGCGGCAAGCGAGAGCGACTCCCCACATGTGGAGCATGCTCCATACACTCCAAACCACGGAATACGG
>ENA-OQKT01000238-OQKT01000238.1-human-gut-metagenome-genome-assembly--contig:-NODE-238-length-10482-cov-2.811299_pt1 | contig 10482 bp, 7 predicted proteins | sample MGYA00242650_ERZ504801 | MGnify/ENA primary metagenome ERZ504801 (study PRJEB26092, sample SAMD00036396) | human gut metagenome | host: Homo sapiens | study: EMG produced TPA metagenomics assembly of...
CGCTGACGGATATTGCTCCGGAGCATCTGGAGGGCAAGGAGCCTTTCCTGCGCAGCTTACAGGGCTTTAACATTACCATTCCCCACAAGATGGCAATTATCCCCATGGTGGACGAACTGGACGAAAGTGCAAAGCGGTACAACTCCGTGAACTGCGTGGCGAACCAGAACGGCAAGCTGGTGGGCTATAACACGGACTGCGACGGCTTCACCATGTCGGTGAAGGACTATCCCATGGACGGCAAGGTCCTGCTCATCGGAAATATCATAGAACAGGATTTCGTCCATGGCTCGCAGTGGGGCGCAGGAAGCGGTCTCTCACTCGTGCTCATGGTATTCGTATTAATCAGCATGGCACTCGTCAATCTGTTTGATAAGGAAGGAGACCAGAGCGCATTATGGTAAAGAAAATAGCATCCAGGGTATATATGGGACTGATTTTTTGTTTCTGTATCTACCTATCGTTGTATTAATAGTACTCTCCTTCAACAACTCCAAATCCAAGGTTAAATGGGGAGGCTTCACGCTCGACTGGTACATAAAGTGCTTTCAGAGTGAGCGGATTATGTCGGCATTTTCTACAACACTGCAGATTACGCTGCTTGCAGCTGTGATTTCTACAATAATAGGAACTCTCGCAGCCATGGGTATAAGCGCCATGAAGAAACGTAACCAGACAATCTATCTGGGCGCTACAAACATCCCGATGCTCAATGCAGATATCGTGACCGGTATCTCAATGATGCTTTTGTTTGTAAAATTCATGAATCTGGGCTTTGTGACAGTGCTTATCGCACACATCACGTTCAATATCCCTTATGTGATACTCAATGTGCTTCCAAAGCTCAAGCAGACCAACAAATACACCTATGAGGCCGCACTTGACCTGGGCGCATCACCTCTATATGCATTTTTCAAGGTCACCTGGCCTGAAATAAGCCCCGGAGTGTTCTCAGGCTTTATGATGGCGGTCACAATGTCACTCGATGACTTCTCCATCACCTACTTTACAAAGGGTGCCGGAGTAAACACACTCTCAACCATGCTCTACACAGAGCTAAAAAAGGGTGTAAAGCCGGAGCTGTATGCTCTGTCAACCATACTTTTCTTCACAGTGCTGCTGCTTTTGGTTGTGGTAAACATCAACTCAAACCAAATACCTGTCAGCGCATCAAAGAAGCCTGCAAGGGCTAAAAAGCTGCGCATCGTAAAGCGTAGTGTGAGCATCGCAATTGTTGCAGTACTCGTAATCGGCTGCTTTTCGGTATTTACCATAAGCGCCGGAAGCACGAACAATGACAATGCCATAACAGTGCTAAACTACGGTAAATACATCGATGAATCAGTAATCGACAGCTTCGAGCAGGAAACCGGAATCACCATTAAATACGAGGAATACGAGGAGCCTGAGGAGATGTACACAAAGTACAAGTCCGGTGCCATCGATTACGATGTCATCTGCACCTCTGACTACATCATCGAGAAGCTCATAAGTGAGGGTGAGGTCAACAAGATAGACTACAGCTCAATGCCAAACTATCAAAATGTAAATCAGGATATAATCGATATGTCCGCATCCTTTGACCCGACACATGAGTATACTGTGCCTTATTTCTACGGCACACTCGGCATACTATACAATAAAAAAGATGGCTGATGCATCAGACCTAAATACCTGGGACTGCCTGTGGAACGGCAAATACAAGGACAACATGATTATGATTAATTCTGTCCGTGATGCCTTTACTCCCGCCCTTCGCACACTTGGCTACTCGATAAACGAGACAGACACAGCAAAGCTCGATGAAGCATTTGATATACTGAACAAACAAAGCAGTGATGTGCTCGCCTACTACGTGGATGAAACCTGTGATGAGATGGTTGCTGAAAATGCGGCAATCGCAGTGTGCTATTCCGGTGAGGCAGCTGCCGCCATGGCTGAAAATGACAACCTGGACTATATCGTACCAAAAGAGGGCTCAAACCTCTGGATTGACTCATGGTTTATTCCAAAGACATGCAAGAATAAAGAGGGCGCACAGGAATTTTTGAACTATATCTGCGGTGATGAGCCTGCACAGCTCAACTTTGAATATGTATACTATGCATCACCTATCCAGTCTGTCATCGACAACCAGGATGCAGAAACGAAGGAAAATGAGGCGATTAATCCTCCTTCCGATATGCTCAAAAACTGTGAAGTATACAGAGCATTGAATGACGAGGATGCCACCTTGTACAACACACTGTGGCAGAGGCTCAAATCGGATTAAAAATAGATTACGCAGCTATATTTTGTATGATGTCACAAAAATGAAGTCTAAAAATTGTACAAAAATACATATTGCAAACTTCAACAAACAATGATAGAGTAAAACCCACGAAGCGCCCTGCTTCGTGGGTTTTACTTTTCCACGAGATCCGATATTTTTATGCTCCGCAAGGAGATTCATGAAATACACGGAGTTTTTACATACTATAGAAACAGAAATAACCGCAAGACTTGACAATGATTTCAAGCTTACCATCCATCCTGTCAAAAAGAACAACGGGATGATCTACGACGGATTGGTGATTATCAATCCCAAATTCAATATAGCACCGACTATTTATCTCAATCCTTACTACCATTGGTACCTTGATGGTGTATCCATTGATTCTATTCTCGATGCAATTTTATCCACCTACAATGATTTCAAACCAACTGAAGATTTTGACATAAGCTTCTGTAATGATTTTTCCAAGGTAAAGGAGAAAATAATTTTCCAGCTCATAAGCTACGACAAAAACCAAAAGCAGCTAAAGGACATGCCCTATATCAAATATCTGGATTTTGCCATCATATTTGAAGTATATGTAGGAGCGCAGCTGCCTGAATTTGGCACCATTACAGTCACAGATGCGCTTCTGTCACGCTGGGGCATAGATACAGAAACACTAATCCGCGCCTCAATGCAAAATACCCCAAGGATACTTCCATGCTCAATAATCAACATGGCAGAGTTTCTTGCCAAAAAATGTCCGGGCTATGCCAATCAGATGCGCGCAGTCTGTGATTTTGACAGCCTGCCTATGTATATCCTTACAAACAGCAGGCAGACAAATGGTGCATCCGCCATACTCTACCCGGGTGTGCTAAGCTCGCTGGCAAAAAAGCTCGGCGGCAATATGCTGCTCATACCAAGCAGTATCCATGAGTTTCTGGTAATGCCACTGGATAGCGATATAGATGTCTGCAACCTAAGCGAATTCATCTGTGAGGTAAACTCTACAGAAGTACGCGACGAGGAAGTACTCGGCGAGAGGTACTACATATACGATAGTAAGACAGACACTGTCTACTGATAATCATATAACCCGATAACACAAAATACCGGATATCATATCATAGATATGTATCCGGTATTTTACTTTCTAAGAACATATTTGGAAATTCATGAAAATTATTTGGCCTGTTATTTGCAGAATAATGTACTAGTTGCCAAGCAGCATGTCGTAAAGCTTCTCATACTCTTTCGCAGATGCCTTCCATGAGAAGTCATGCCTCATGGCGCGCTGCATCATCTCCTGCCATCTGTCCTTATGGTTTTCAAACACATCAAGAGCATATTTGATGACATGCAGCATATCATGCGCATTATAATTGGCAAAGGAAAAGCCATCGCCCGTATTCTCGTACTCATTGTACGGCACTACAGTGTCCTTAAGACCACCTGTCTCCCTGACTATAGGCAGCGTACCATATCGCATAGACATGAGCTGGCTCAAGCCGCACGGCTCAAAAAGAGACGGCATGAGAAATGCGTCACAGCCTGCATATATCTCATGTGCATTTTCCTCTGAGTAGCCGATATATACTCCAAGCTTCTGCGGATACCTGCCATGGAAATAATTAAACATCTCCTCGTACTGCTGCTCTCCTGTACCCTGCACTATAAACTGTACATTCATGGTGGAAAGCATCTCATCCATCACATATGCCACCAGATCAAAGCCCTTCTGATTTGTCAGACGCGAAACTATTCCTATCAGCATGACATCCTTATCCACAGCCAGACCATATTTCTCCTGCAGCTGACGCTTATTAACGACCTTTCCACTCAATTCCCTTACAGAAAAATGCTTATCCAGATATGTATCCTTCATAGGATTAAAGACATCATAATCTATACCGTTTACAATGCCTCTCAAATGCCTGCGCCGCTCAAGCATCAGGCCATCCAGGCCTTCTCCGCCCTCAGGTGTACAGATTTCATCTGCATATGTCGGGCTGACAGTCGTAATCTCATCTGCATATACTATGCCGCCCTTTAAATAATTAGCCTCACCATAGAACTCCAGCTCCCCTGAATTAAAAATGTGCTCCGGAAGTCCTGTAACATCAGCCACCTCTTTAATCTTCCAACGCCCTTGAAACTTCATATTGTGAATGGTAAAGACTGTCTTGATACCGGCATAGAAATTGTCTGAGCCGTACACTGTCTTTAGAAAAACCGGCAAGGAGTCCTGTCTGCCAGTCATTACAATGTATCACAGTCCGGGGACAAAATCTATAACCGGACAAACGCCTCAAGCACCGTCCTTTAGAAAAGAAAGACAAACTTCTCCACATCCTCGTATATATTGTTGTATGGCTTATCTCCTGACAAAAGTAAACTCATTGTCCAACAAAATAATATGTCACACCATCATACTGCGATGTAAAAATCCCCACATACTGCCTGCGCCAGTTGAGATTGACATAAAAATGACAGACGAACTTAAGCTGTGGCAGTAATTTATCATCCATACATTTGTACTTCGGAAGTATAACTCTCACGTCATATCTGTCCTTGTCAAAATATTTCGGTAAAGATCCCACTACGTCAGCTAGTCCACCTGTCTTCATATAAGGTATTGCCTCTGATGCGGCCATTAATATTTTCATTTTGTCCATGCTGAAACCTCCCCCAGATTACAGTTATTTAAACAACGATTAATCTGATAAAAAATATAGTATACATCCTGAAACCAATAGAATGTATACTATATTATATCACGCGGGAGTACATTTTGCCTAGTAAATTTATCAAAATGTGGTTTTATTTGTCTATAATGACGATTTTTACATCCCAAGACGTATTTTGTCTGTAATCAGGGCAATAAACTCCGAATTGGTAGGCTTGCCCTTACCATAGTTTACAGTGTATCCAAACATGGCGTCTATCGTATCCATCCTGCCTCTGCTCCATGCCACCTCGATAGCATGCCTTATGGCTCTCTCCACCCTGCTTGAGGTAGTCTTGTACTTCTTTGCAATAGTGGGATACAAAAGCTTTGTGATAGAGCTAAGCATCTCCATATCCTCAACACACATCACTATCGCAGTCCTAAGATACTGATATCCCTTTATATGAGCCGGAACACCTATCTCATGAATGATATCCGTCACCTGTGTCTCAAGGGATTTTTCTCCATATATGTATCATCAAGTGGCTCAGTGTCACCGGATGCTCTCTTTACATACACAAGTACCACATCAGAACCGGCATTACCGTTTATCATGTTGTATGCTTCATCACTACTTCTTGCTGTTACCTAAAAACTCCATGCCCTTTAATAAACTCTGCATGTTTTTCTTTTCGTCTGCTACTGCGACATTTAAAGTGCTCATCAAACTCTCCTATGCCGCCAATTACTGTCATGTACAAAACAAATTGTATGCTTTTATGATAACACATTTTGTCGAATTTTGTCGAGAGCGTATTTTTTTTAAATTTTATGTAACCATTCAGCCCCACGCATATTCAAAACCCCCACAAACATTCGCAATATCGCACGATACTCGTGCTTTCTCGCTGCTACGCAGCTAATTTTGCTCATGTGTGTGGGGGTGGCTCTATTCGAGCCACCTTGAGAAGAAGAAAACCTGCTGCTTACATGCAAGCATGACGCATCAGCTTTTCTTCTTCTCAGTGGTTCTGAATAGTTATCCTTGTTCTTCAAACTGAGAGTTATACAGCTCTGCATAAAATCCGTTCTTTGCAAGAAGCTCATCGTGTGTACCCTGCTCGATAATGTCTCCGTCCTTCATGACAAGAATCATATCGGCATTCTTGATAGTAGACAGCCTGTGGGCGATGACAAAGCTTGTTCTGCCCTTCATCAGATTGTCGAGTGCCTTCTGGATACGGATTTCTGTACGTGTATCGACAGAGGATGTGGCCTCATCAAGGATAAGGATTGGATTGTCTGCAAGAATGGCTCTTGCTATTGTCAAAAGCTGCTTTTGTCCCTGTGACACATTGGATGCATCCTCGTTGAGCTCCATATCGTAGCCACCCGGCAATGTCTGGATAAAGTGATGCGCATGTGCTGCCTTTGCTGCCGCGATGACCTCCTCATCTGTGGCATCCAGACGGCCGTAGCGGATATTTTCCATAATGGTGCCCTTAAAGAGCCATGTGTCCTGCAATACCATGCCGAATGCATCTCGCAGATCGGCTCTGTTGTAATCCCTGATATCATGTCCGTCTACAAGAATGGCACCTGAGCTTACATCATAAAATCTCATAAGAAGCTTGACCATGGTAGTCTTTCCCGCTCCTGTCGGTCCAACGATAGCAACCTGCTGTCCCGGCTTTACCTTTGCAGAAAAATCATTGATGATGATCTGGTCAGGATTATAACCAAAGTGTACATGCGAAAACTCTACACTTCCCTCGATATGGTCTGGCTTTACAGGATTTTCCACTGTTATATCCTCTTCCTCCTCATCGAGGAACTCAAATACACGCTCAGATGCAGCCGCCATCGACTGAAGCTGGTTTGCCACCTGCGCTATCTGCTGGATTGGCTGTGTGAAATTCTTCACATACTGTATAAATGCCTGGATATCACCGATTGTGATGACATTCTTTATGGCAAGTATACCACCTGAGATGGCTACTCCCGCATATCCTAAGTTTCCTACAAACTGCATGATAGGCATCATAAGTCCTGAAAGGAACTGTGATTTCCATGCGGATTTGTAGAGCACATTGTTGGCCTCCTTAAAGGTCTTTACAGTCTCAGCCTCTTTATTATATGCCTTTATGACGAGGTGACCTCCGTACACCTCCTCGACCTGTCCGTTGATATGTCCCAGATACTCCTGCTGCTGTCTGAAGTATTTCTGCGAATGCTTTATGACAAACGAAATAAGTATCATCGAAACAGGCAGGATAACGAGTGAAATCAGCGTCATGAGCGGTGAAATAGACAGCATCATGACCAGTGTACCGACCAAAGTGGCAACAGATGTAATAATCTGTGTGATACTCTGGTTCAAGCTCTGTCCGAGTGTGTCTACATCGTTTGTGATACGCGAAAGTACTTCACCATATGTCCTTGACTCGAAATACTTCATCGGCATACGGTTGATTTTGCTCGTGATGTCCTTACGCATCCTGTAGCAGGTCTTCTGCGTGATGCCTGTCATGATAAGTCCCTGGGCGAACATAAAGATGGCACTCACCACATATAAAGCCAGCGTAAACAAAAGAACCTTTGCAATATAATCAAAATCTATGCCGCCTGTTCCTGCAATCTTGTTCATGAGTCCCTCGGCAAGCGCAGTGGTGGCTTTACCCATGATCTTCGGTCCTGCAACGGAGAAGACAGTCGAAACTGCTGCAAATATCATAACTGCAATGATGGCAGCCCAGTATCTGCCGAGATACTTTATGAGCTTCTTTGTAGAGCCCCTGAAATCCTTGGCCTTTTCTGTGACCATTCCGGGGCCATGTCCCATTGGCCCTCTTGGCCTCTTAGGAGGCATCTTGAACTGTTCGTTGTTATTCTCATTCATCTTACATGCCCTCCTTTTTGTTATCATCAAGTCCAAGTTCCTTGGCTGAAAGCTGTGACTGTGCAATCTGCATATATACATCGCAATTTTTAAGAAGCTCCTCGTGGGTGCCTTTTCCTACGATTTTACCGTCATCGAGCACGAGAATCTGGTCAGCATGAATAATCGTGCTGATACGCTGTGCCACGATAATGACGGAAGCATTCTCTGTAACCTCAGCTAAGGCTGCACGCAGACGCGCGTCAGTCTTCATATCGAGTGCTGAAAAGCTGTCATCAAACACATAGATATGAGGATCCTTTGCGATAGCTCTTGCTATGGCAAGCCTCTGCTTCTGACCTCCCGACACATTGGAGCCGCCCTGTGCGATTGAGCTTTCATATCCGTCATTCTTTGTCTCGATAAACTCAGAAGCCTGTGCAATATCTGCTGCCTTTTTTATCTGCTCATCACTCGCATCCGCTTTACCAAAGCGCAGGTTTGAGGCGATGGTTCCTGAGAAAAGAATACCCTTCTGCGGAACAAAGCCTATCGACTCGCGAAGCTCGCTTAGTGTGTAGTCTCTGATATCGTGTCCGTCAAGCTCTATTGAGCCTCCCGTCACATCATAGAAACGCGGAATCAGGTTTACAAGTGTCGACTTTCCACAGCCCGTGCTTCCTATAATAGCTGTAACCTTTCCCGGCTCTGCCACGAAATCAATATCTGAAAGCACATCCTCCTTTGCTCCCGGATATCTGAAATCCACATGATTGAAGCGGATAACACCCCTGTGGTCTGCCTCAGTAACAGGCGCCTTTGGATCATTTACAGTGCTGCTTGTCCTTATGACCTCGTCAATACGCTCTGCCGCAACACCGGCTCTCGGAAGCATGATGGACATGGCTGAGAGCATGAGAAATGACATGACAATCAACATGGCATATGTAATAAACGCAGTCATCGTACCTACCTGCATAGAGCCCTTGTCTATTCTGCCTGCTGCAACCCACACGATACCGAGTGTGATGCAGTACATGATCATGGACATACCGGGCATCATAAAGGTCATGACGCGGTTTGTAAAAAGCTGTGTGCGTGTAAGCTCGCGGTTAGCCTCATCAAACCTCTTTCTTCCTCTTTTCACGGCCAAACGCCCTGATAACAGAAAGACCTGTAAGAATCTCACGAGAAACAAGATTTACCTTGTCTACAAGAGTCTGCATAATCTTGAACTTTGGCATAGCAATGCCGACCAGCGTGAAAATAAAAACCATGATGGCAACAACCGCAATCGCAATCACCCACTCCATGCCGGATTTGGTCTGTGCCACCTTGATGATACCACCGATACCAACAATTGGCGCATAAAGCACCATACGAAGCATCATGGTAGTAACCATCTGAATCTGCTGTATATCGTTCGTGCTTCTCGTAATCAGTGATGCCGTAGAGAATTTGTTAATCTCGGCATTTGAAAAGCCCACAACCTTTGAAAAGGTCTTCTCTCTCAAATCCCTGCCGACAGCGGCACCGACCTTAGAAGCCGCAAAGCCTACAACACATGCTGCTATAAGCATAATTGCTGCAAAGCCTGCCATCTTTACTCCTGCCTTCCACAGATAAGCAATCTGGTTGGCATCCACATCAATTCCGGCATTCTCATCACACTTTGTCGCAAAAGCTACACCCATGGACTTTAGTGTAGATGAACCCACCGCATCGATTTTGTCCTGCACCTTGCTTCTTATCTGCTTTATCATGTTATCATCAAGTGCTACTCCCTGAGGGATAGCCGATGCATCCACATCCATCTGCTCCCCCGACAAAAAAGCCTGATATGCCATGACAAGAGGAACCAAAAGCTCCTCATCCAGCTCATCAAGTGTGTCAGAATCAGCGGTCAGCTTGTATTTTGTCACACTATCGCCGTCACTTGTGTTCTCGGTATCTGCTGTATCGTAACAATCCGTAAATTTCTCTTTCTCATCGGACAGCATAAATGTCTGTGCCATCTGATAATCCTCCGAGGTAATCTCCTCTGGCAGGATATGCTCAATGCCATGATCCTGGATACCCACATCGATAATATCAGATGTGTACGCAGGCAGAGCCAGGTCACAGTATGCCTGAGCAATGAGAAAAACAAATATTAATATGATCCATCGCCAGTATGGAATCAGATTTTTGAAAATTTTACTCATAAACGTTTCCTTTCTTTCCGGTTAATTTATCCCCATGCACGAATGCAAAAATATCCGCAATCGTGCGCATACTATCTATTTTATCAATAAGTGCGGATAATTCAATAAAAAAAATATAAAGAAACAGTAAAAAACAAGAGACCATACAAGCTCATGGGCTAAAGCCCCGTCCTACTGCCAATGCCTGCAATTATCTCAATAAAAGAGGAAGCAGCCTCCGAGTTTTCGCCAAAAGATTGCTTCCTATAATTTACATTTCACTACAATATTAGCTCACAAGCCATTTTTTTTACAGTTTCCTCATCAAAATCCACACATTCAGCTATATCTTCTATTGAGTGACCTTTTTTTCTGAAGTTTTAAAGCAGTTACTTTTGCCTGACGAATTCTGCCTTCTTCTCTGCCTTCATTTTTCTGTTCTTCCCACGCCTTACTGCTAATGCCTGCAGTTGCTATGCCAGCTTCTTATTTT
>ENA-OQKT01000239-OQKT01000239.1-human-gut-metagenome-genome-assembly--contig:-NODE-239-length-10470-cov-2.164266_pt1 | contig 10470 bp, 12 predicted proteins | sample MGYA00242650_ERZ504801 | MGnify/ENA primary metagenome ERZ504801 (study PRJEB26092, sample SAMD00036396) | human gut metagenome | host: Homo sapiens | study: EMG produced TPA metagenomics assembly of...
ATTCTACTACTAAATTTTACGAAATCAGCCTATTCTTTATACCAAAACTCATATATTGTTACTTAACTCTAGTTTGGGGATCTAACACTGTGTTAGAAAGACACTATTTTTTTTATAATATTTTCTGTCCATACTATATATCATTTTCATGCTATCTCTCAATTTTTCAAATGATCCTCTATTACTTCCTGCAAATATTCTATTTTTATCGTGCACTTCTTTAGGCCCATCCAAACTAAACATAATTTGTATATTATTTTTAATAAAATACTGAACAATTTCTGGTGTAAACAACGTTCCATTAGTGGTCAAATTAAAATGTACCGTTCTTTGGCAATATTCTCTCTTCACATACTCAACTACTTCTTTTATCAATCTGAACATTAATAATGGCTCTCCGCCATAAAATGATATATATATGTCTTCGCTAGACATCGAATGCCCATACAAATAATCTACTGCTTCTTTTGCAGTTTCCCAGCTCATTTCTTTTTGACTATGATTTCTATTTTTGTAATCACCAGAATAAACACAATAACTGCAACGCAAATTACATTTTTGTGTCACTTGCAAAACTAACTGATTCATTCTATTTTCTAAATAAGATTCTAAAAAGTCCGTAGCAAAATGTTTTACCTCTTCTACCCGCGTTCTTTTCAAATATCCTTCATTTATTAGCTTTTCTATTTCTCTTTCCGCTTTTTCATCCCAAATATTGTTTTCCAAAAAATTATATGTTTCGAAAGACACCTGAATAATTTTATCAGTATTCACATCATATACATAATATTCTTTTGCAGTTTTGAAACAATGAATAAATGGTTTATGCATGTTCTTTTCCTCTTGTTTTATATGCTATTTCTTTGTTAATCAATTTTATTATGTCATCAAATGTATCAAATTTTCCAGCCACAATATCTTTTTCCTTAAAATGAATATCAAATTCTTTTTCTAACTCCACATATACATTTATCAAATCTCTTGCGCTGAATTTTAGATCATTTCCTTAAAAGCTTTTGATTTTTCCTAGTCTTTTTTCTGTTCTAAATTTCTATATTTCTTTAATATATCTTTCTACTTTTTCTTCTATCATTTCTATTCTCTTTCATCAAATCTACTATTGTCAGCATTTTTACTCTACAACAAACATATCAACATTTTAACAAACGCTATTTCAAAGGATCTATAATACTTCTAGCCATATTCTTAAACGATTTTTTATAATGCTTAAATCAACTTTTAAACTTATCCTCTAATTAAAATGAGGACTATCACTAATTAACACTGTAGCAGCCCTCATCTTTCTTACATTTTAGTGATTAGCATTAGATCCAAATACACTTGTGTATAACTGATTCTGCGCCTGAGCTTTCTGAACATAGGCAGACCCACACGTAGAAAAGCATGTGCATGAACACGGTCCATTTGCATAAACACTCACATTATTTCTTCCCTTATGTTCTTTCTTTTTAAGCGTTTTCTTCATTTGAATACCTCCCTTCGAGCATAATTTTATTACCCATTGCGATCGCAAAAGTAATCCAGTAAATTTTAGTCGTCTAAAAGTTGCATTATTATCCATTTATATGCGTTATAACAATTTTCAAACTGCATTTGCTCCATCCTTGTTTTCACATTCCATCCTTTTTTATCAAAAACCTCAAAATCTATCAAACTATTACTTTCAAATATATTTTTATCCGTTTGAATAATAAGCACATCTGGATTGTATATTGTATTTACTGCCATTATTAACGTCTCTGTCACATTCCCATGCGTATAAAATTCTAATGGAATTTCTGCCACGCAAGACTCTTTTAGGTTCTTTTCTGATGTTAATACTATACACTCATAGTCTTCCTTCCCAAAACACTCATATAACAACTTTGCCCCAATAACAGTACGTGTTAAAATTATCGGAATTGACCACGCTTTATTATTCACAATCCCATTCCATTCCAATTCTTTTTCATAGATACATTTGTTTATATGATTCACTAATAAATTTTTTGCATCTTGGTATGAACCTTTTTATTTTCCTTAAATAACATATCAAAAGCACAGTAATAATCGGAGCTGCAAAACTATTTGATTTGTATTCTTTCCCAACAATCTCTTTAAAACGTCATCAAAATTTAACTGTATCGAATTCATTTCCGAAAAAGGAAATGATTTAGGCACCGAAATTTCTTTTTCCTGCAATTTAGCAATATAATTTCTTACCCCGAAAACCCCATCAAAGCATGCCGGCCATGTAGGAAAGTTTGTATTTGATAGCGCTGCACATAATATCATTTTATTAGAAACCATTTGTTTTATAATATTTTCTATCTTTTTTGCATCTATATAATTTGTTGTTCCAACACTCATATGCACAAGTTTTATCTTTTCTTTTAAGCACCATTCTAACGCCGCTTTGAATGAATCAATGCTACCTCTTTCCCCTGTTTCCATAATTTTTATAGAGATAAATTCTACCTCTGGGCAAAAATATTTGATGATACTATAACACTTATCGCCATGTGTTAGTTTATATCTCTTTCTAAACAGATTATCTTTTTTTTCTAGAATTGCACAAAACAACTTTTTTATTTCTCATCAACATAGTATTCATTCTCACTCAGAAACAGTCCCCCTGCTGTCCCGTCATCTATAATTACATATTTTCCATCGTTTTTTTATTTTTCATATGCAAATAGTCTTGTTCAGCTTTTCTTTTTCGTCTACATACTTACATTATATCTATATTTCTTCTTTTTTCAATGTGCTTTTTGTACATATTTTCAGTTTTTATTCATTATAAATTCACATAAATATTTTTTTCACAAAAACATGTAATTTTTTTTATATAAATACGTATATTTATAGATATTTCTTTTCATATCAGTTCAACCCCCATATTTTCCACAACTCTCAACTTTTTCCACTAATATCCTATTTGTTCTTTCATTTCCATTCTTATCCCCTTCTATCTAGCAGATTCTTCCGCTCTCAACTTCAGAGAAAAAGCGGTCGGCGTGTGGGCGGCGGATGCGGTGGGAGGGGAGAAACGTGCCGGGGCGCGGGGCATTGATTTGGGTGGGAGCGGAACCTGACGCGGACGGGACGGAACGGGGGAGATGAAATCCGGCTCACAAAGCCGGATTTCAAGAGACACTGAGTCGGGAAAACATCAGTTTTCCTGACGAATTGTCTCGGTGCTCCCCCGTTCCGTCCCATCCACGCCAAGGTCTCCGCCCCACCCAAATCACAGCCCCGCACCCCGGCACGTTTCTCCCCTCCCACCGCATCCGCCGCCCACACGACGCCCGCTTTTCCTCGTCCCCCCTCCCACCAAAAAAACGGCCCCACAAGGAACCGTTTTTTCTCATCTTATAATACATTCTTCAACAGCATCAGCACCGGATTATTCTCCCGAATCCATGCCAGCGCCATATCGCCCTGGATCTGCTTCATGCATACATTCCCCCAGTGTGTCGCCTGAAAGCAGTACACCACCGCAAAGAAAATCCAGATCCACAGCACCGCACGCACGACACCAAGTCCTGCTCCTCCCATGCGGTTCAAAAAGCTGATCCCCGGAATCTCCGCAATCAATTCCACAATTTTCACCGCAATCGTCACGAAAACAACGGCAAGCACCAGCGTCAGAAAGAAAGCAATCCCTTTCATAATCTTTTCCGATACCGCCTTCGCCGCGTAGGATGCCAAACTGTGCAGCTGTTCCTCCTGGTACTCCCGCACCGCGCCGCTTCCGAGGATCTGGTTCACCAGCTCCTCCGGCACGCCCATGCTCTCCAGCCATTTCTTCTGCACATCCTGGTTTTCCCCCGACAGAAATTCATTGTTTTCAAATGTCTCTAAACATTTCTTCTCCACATACTGCGGCAGCTCCGTCCGCTCATTCAGCACATCCGTCACATACGGATTCATCCAGATCGCCAGTCCTGTCACCAGAATCAGGGACACCATGGACAGCACTGTCCGGACCAGCCCCTTTCGATATCCAGCCAGCGCGGAAAGAATGCACACCGCAAGTAATACGTATCTCAGCCAATTCATGTTTTTCTTCTCCTATTTCAGCCGGATCATCGAAACGCCGTCCTCCTCCGCGAGCAGATACCGGTTCTGCCCCATGCCGAGGATCTCGTGAATCTGTGTTTCGCTGACCACGCCGCTGTACTTCTTTCTTCCATTTAAGGTATATACACACAGCTCCTGCCGGTTCGTCAGCAGAATCTGTTTTTCTTCTATCTGAAGGTTCTGGTAATAGAAATCCAGATTTTCATCCGCAAGCTGCTTTCCTTTCAGATTGTAGATTTTCATCCGGTAAGGATGATCGTCGCTCTCCCCGCGCAGAATCAGAACCACGCGGTCGTCCGCATACGCGCAGCTTAAAATTTCTCCATCTTCCGATACGCTCACCGTTTCCTTCGGCTTGTTTGTTCCTTCATAAACGCGGAAGCCGTTGTCAAAGAAGGCAACCCATGAGGATGTTCCCGCGGTTTCGATCTGCGGGCACAGCATATCGGTGTAGCTCGATGAGCTTGCAAGATTGTCCACCAGATCCTCGCCCCTGCTTCCGAAATTGTAGAAAGCGACCTGTGATTTCATCTTGCCGCCGTCTTCGTAAGCGTAGGAAACCGCCATCCAGAGTCCGTCCGCGGAAAGTGAGAGATCCATCGGATAGCCCGGGCTGTCCATGTTCGGGTGAGAGGAGGCGATCTCCGTTCCATCGGTATTATAGTATTTGATCCAGCTCTCCCCGTTGTTTTCCAGAATCGCCGCAACGACGCCCTGGCCTGCAACGGATGCTTTCACGATCGGATACGACGCGGTAATTTCGCCGGCCTTTCCATCGGCATCGTATACAACAATTTTGGTTCCGTTTTTATCGTAAATGGCAATTGCATCGCCGCAGGATATCATCTGCGGATTTTCCATGGTATAATGATCGCTCCAGAGGGTCTGATTTTCCCGGTCGCGCAGTTCGATGCCGTCGATACCGTAGCGCACGATCTTATTTCCGGATTTCTGAAACATATACGTATCGGTGTCCTCGGTCTCTGTTGCCTGTACTGTGTCGTATCCCTGAAAAGTACGCAGCTGAAGCCATACCCCTGTACCAATTCCGGCCGCGAGAATGGCTCCTGCAAGGATTCCAACGGTGATCCGGCGTCTGCGTTTTCTTTTTCTGTTTTCTGCTTTATACTCCTCAAGATCCCGGACTTTTGCTCCGTTCTCCTGTTCTTCTCTGTTTTTTCCGTCCATTTTCATTCCCCTTATGTTCTTTTCGGACTTATTTTCTGCCGCCCTTTCGGCCGCAGTTTGATTCCGCTCTAGTGTACCATATTTTTCTCTATTTTGGGAGGTATATTTTCTGCCCCGCATATATGAGATCTTCCACCGCGATCTGGTTCAGTTCGCAGATATCTTTCACTCTGCTCATCGTTCCGTAATATCTCTCACTGATTTTCGAGAGGCTGTCCCCCTTCTGTACGGTGTACTCCTGCCAGACCTGCGCGGCGGTTTCTGCCGTCTCACTGCCGGAAGCAGTTCCCGGGGCGGACGATGGCTCTGCTCCCGGTGCTGGATCTGTCTGCACCGTACCGGTATTGTTCTCCGCTGCACCAGTCTGCTCCCCGCCGGATGTGCTTTGCTCTCCGCTGCCTGCCGGATCCGTTCCGGATAAATTCTGCTCCTCACTTACCGCCGCGCTCCCGCTCTCATTTTCCGTTTCCAGTTCCGTTCCTGTGCTTTCCGGTGTCGAAGTATTTTCCCCTGTGTTTCCCTCTTCCGCCGCTGATGCTTCCGCTGCACTCTCCGCCGTCTGTGTCTTCTCTCCCTGTACGTTTCCCGCCACTGCTACCGTCTGCTCCTTTGTTTTCCCCGGAAACGGCAGCGCATCTCCGTATTTCTGCGTCACCGTCACAAGAAGCGCCGCAGCCGCGCATGCTGTCATCGCATAGAGGATCGGCTTTCTGTGATCGTGTTCCGGCTCCTCCCCGCTCTTCTCCTCAATCATCTTCCGAAAATCGCTGACAGCGCGGTCGGGCACGCTCTCTCCGTTTTCGATCGACCGGTTCTGATTCTGATCGATCAGATACGACTGCATCGGCTCATTCTTTTCATAATAAATGTAAAAGCCTCCCGTGCTCCGCAGGGTGCCGCCCTCGTACGTATAGAAGGTTTCCTCTTTTTCCTGTCCGTTGACGCGGAACAGCGTCTTGTCATTTCCGCCGAAGTGGTTCAGATGCGCTCGGATGATCTGTTCATTCAGATCCTCCCCGTATCCCGGAAGAGAAAGTGCCCAGCCGAGGATCTGCTGGTTTTTGTAAATATTTTTCCATCACATCGTGGACCTCCGTCCATACTGCATCATCGAAGACCAGGTGATCCGGCGCCGGCTCCATCGTATGAATCGCGGCCGCGCTGCGGATAAAAAAGTAGGAAATTCCGTCCGCCCACTTAAATTCGCCGAACAGCATGGCGGCACGTCCCTCTGGTGCGGAAAAATATTTTTTCAGAAAAGGTTCCGACATAATCTTCCAGATAAATCCGCTCCCTGCCGTTTGTATCACCGACCTGGCGGATATTTTTCGGCAGATGAAAGTATCCCTCGTTGCCGTTCGCCTGCTCTTTGTTTTCTTTATAGACAATCTCAATCATGCTTTTCACCCCTTTTTGCCTACTTTATCACGGATGTTCCGCGAAAAAGATCGTTTTGGGGCAGGGCTGTCACGGTTTTTTCCGACTGTTTTCCCGTTTTTCTGCACCGGAGGGCATGTCATGTTTTTTTCATTGCAGGAATAGTTTATACCATATACGGTTAAACTGTGGATGATTCTTCTGAAAGGCAGGTACCGGTCATGTTTCGAAAAAAAGACGCCGAAGTTTACTACATCAATGAGCGAAGCCGCAGCGCCAGCGAAGAGCTGGCGTCGCTGTTTTCTTACTGCATTCAAAAGGACGGACGCATGTTCCGTGAACTGGTATTTCTCTGCATCGGAAGCGACCGGATCACTGGGGATTCCTTAGGACCGCTGATCGGGTACCAGCTTTCGCCGTACTGCAGCCGCATTTTTCATGTCTATGGAACGCTGGATGACCCGGTGCACGCCCTGAATCTACCGGACCGGATTTCGTACATCCATTCCCGCCACCCGGAGGCACTGCTCGTTGCGATTGATGCTTCGCTTGGTTCGCGGCGTCATCAGGGATACATCACGATCGGAAACGGGGCGATCCGGCCGGGCGCGGGGGCAGGGAAGACGCTGCCCGAGGTCGGGGATATTTTTATCACAGGCATTGTGAATGTATCGGGCAGTTTTGAACAGCTTCTTCTGCAGACAACCCGGCTTGCCACGATTTTCCATATGGCGGAATCCATCTCGCAGGGAATCCTGCTCGCCTGCCGGGAACTTGAGGCGGCTGGGACAAGCGAACTTCTGCTTTAAGAAAAACTGCAGACAACAAAACAGGCAGAGACTACACCGTTTTCCGGTGTGGCCTCTGCCTGTTTTCTTTTGTCATTTATTTCGAAAAATCTTATTTACAGAACTCTTTTACCTGCTCGTAAACGCCCTCGCCGTCGAGTTTGTATTTTGCAAGAAGAGCGGCTGCCGGGCCGGACTCTCCGAAGACGTCCTGTACACCGATTTTTTTCACCGGAACCGGGCATTTCTCTGCCAGTGCATCGCAGACTGCGCTTCCAAGTCCTCCGATCACCGAGTGCTCTTCTACGGTTACGACTTTGCCAGTCTCTTTTGCTGCTGCAACGATCAGCTCCTCATCCAGCGGTTTGATGGTGTGGATGTTGATGATCTTGGCATCAATGCCGTCTGCGGCAAGTTTCTCTGCTGCTTCCAGAGCGGAGCTTACGCAAAGGCCTGTTGCAACGATGGTGACATCCTTGCCTTCACGGAGAACAACGCCTTTTCCGAGCTCAAATTTGTAATCCGGTCTGTCGTTGATCACCGGCACTGCCAGACGTCCGAAACGAAGGTAAACCGGTCCGTTGTATTCATAAGCTGCTTTCACGCAGGCTTTTGCCTCTACATCATCTGCCGGGTTCAGGATGACCATGCCCGGGATGGTTCTCATCAGGGCGATATCCTCGTTGCACTGATGTGTTGCGCCGTCTTCTCCTACGGAAATTCCGGCATGGGTAGCACCGATTTTTACGTTCAGATGCGGGTATCCGATGGAGTTGCGCACCTGCTCAAACGCACGGCCTGCGGCAAACATCGCGAAGGTGCTTGCGAACGGAACGATGCCTGTGGTGGAAAGACCGGCAGCGATTCCCATCATATTACATTCTGCGATACCACAGTCGATGTGGCGGTCCGGATATGCTTTTTTGAACACACCGGTCTTGGTTGCTGCTGCAAGGTCAGCGTCGAGTACGATCAGATTGTCATGCTCTGCGCCAAGCTCAACCAGTGCATTACCGTAACTTTCTCTTGTTGCGATTTTCTTTACTTCTGACATAACGCTTCACCTGCCTTTTCCAGTTCTGCCATAGCAATTGCGTACTCTTCATCGTTCGGAGCTTTTCCGTGCCAGCCTACCTGGTTCTCCATGAAGGAAACGCCTTTTCCTTTTACGGTCTTTGTGATGATGGCGGTCGGCATGCCTGTTACGGTGCGCGCCTCATCAAATGCAGCTTTCAGCTGATCGAAATCGTTGCCGTCCGCTACGTTGATTACGTGGAAGTTGAATGCCTCGAATTTTTTGTCGATCGGGTACGGACTGTTGACATCTGCTACGTTTCCGTCGATCTGAAGTCCGTTGTTGTCTACGATCACAACGAGGTTGTCCAGATGTTTTTGCTCCGGCAAACATGGCTGCCTCCCAGACCTGTCCTTCCTGGATTTCACCATCGCCAAGAAGTGTATAAACACGAAATGCTTTGTTCTGCAGTTTTGCACCGAGTGCCATTCCGACTGCTGCGGAGATTCCCTGTCCGAGGGAACCGCTTGACATATCAACGCCCGGGATATGTTTCATATCCGGATGTCCCTGCAGGTAAGAGCCAAGGTGACGAAGGGTCAGCAGGTCTTCTTTCGGGAAGTAACCTTTTTCAGCCAGTGCTGCGTAGAGTCCCGGCGCTGTGTGGCCTTTCGAAAGTACAAAACGATCGCGGTCCGGATCTTTTGGATTTTTCGGGTCCACGTTCATTTCTTCAAAATACAGATACGTGAAAATATCGGCTGCAGACAGAGATCCGCCCGGATGGCCGGCCTTTGCTGCATGAACGCCGCTGACGATCCCTTTGCGGATCTCATTGGCCGTCTTCTGAAGTTCTAACTTGTTCATGTCTTTTCTCCTTGTTTAGTTGAATCGGAATCAAAAGCTGGAAATATCGCTATTGTTCACTTTGTTCACAATACCATATTTCCAGCTTTTATGCAATCATGTTTAGGTCTTATTCGCCGAATACAGCTTTGTAGTCAGCCTGGAATTTTGCGATTCCGGCGTCGGTCAGAGGATGTTTGGTCATCTGTACGATTACGTTGTATGGAACAGTTGCAATGTCTGCACCAGCCAGTGCGCAGTCGGTTACGTGGATCGGGTTGCGGACGCTTGCTGCGATGATCTCGGTGTCGATGCCGGCTACGTCGAAGATCTCAACGATTTCACGGATCAGATCAACGCCGCGGGTGCTGATGTCATCGAGTCTTCCAAGGAATGGGGAAACATAAGTTGCACCTGCTCTTGCAGCCAGAAGTGCCTGGTTTGCGGAGAAGATCAGGGTTACGTTTGTCTTGATGCCCTCTGCGCTCAGAACTTTAACAGCTTTGAGTCCTTCTACGGTCATCGGGATTTTAACAACCATGTTTGGATGGATGGCTGCGATCTCACGGCCTTCTTTGATCATGCCTTCTGCATCTGTTGTGGTAGCTTTTACCTCGCCGCTGATTGGTCCGTCTACGATCTTGGTGATCTCTTTGATGACCTCTTTGAAGTCACGTCCTTCTTTTGCGATCAGGGACGGGTTGGTGGTAACGCCGCAGATAACGCCCATGTCGTTTGCTTTTTTAATGTCCTCTACTTTTTGCTGTGTCGATGAAAAATCTCATGTTGTTTTTCCTCCCATATTCATACTTTCGTACGGTTTCGGGGCCTGTTGTTTTCCGCAGAACGGCTCCGTTTTTCTGTTATCTCCAGTATAGATATGTTTGGTTTTTCCGTCAAGTCGGCCTCATTTTTATTAATTAATTTTATCATTTATAAATACCATTTTATAAATTACTCTGGCGGATTTTTTCTCTATTTTTTCCGGTTTTTTCCTTTTTCTTTTGTTGTTTTCCCGGTTTGCGTCCGGAGCTGTTTTATTCAAAATTATTAATAATAATTTCAGCCGTCCTTATTTATTTTTTTAATTTTTCGGTTCTTTGCATACGAAGTGCTGCGCCGCACGATCAGTTTCGGCTCATACTCGACATGATACGTGCTTAATGGTTCATT
>ENA-OQKT01000241-OQKT01000241.1-human-gut-metagenome-genome-assembly--contig:-NODE-241-length-10388-cov-3.521489_pt1 | contig 10388 bp, 7 predicted proteins | sample MGYA00242650_ERZ504801 | MGnify/ENA primary metagenome ERZ504801 (study PRJEB26092, sample SAMD00036396) | human gut metagenome | host: Homo sapiens | study: EMG produced TPA metagenomics assembly of...
GGGCATGAGAAAAGCGCTCGACGATTCCGAGGAAGTGTCCATCTACAAGCAGTACGTGAGCGCGTTCGGCCTGGGATGGCAGGTCGACGAGAAAACGAAACTGCATTTCGACGCGACCGACGCGTTGCAGCAGCCGTTGCAGTATGCGAAAGCGCTCGAAAACGACAAGAACGGCGAATCGCAAGAGGGGAAATAACAGTCGATGAAACATGTGACAAGCCGTGGCGGACGCACCAAAAGCGCGCTGTGGACGATACTCGGCATCCTCGCCGAACTCATGCTGACCGCCGCCGCCATCTGCGCGCTGTACATCGCATGGCAGATGTGGTGGACGGGCGTGCAGTCGGAGCATAACCAGATCGAAACCCGCCAATCCGTATCCTGGTCTGATCCAGGAAAGTCCGGCAACGTCACCGTGGCGAAGGCACAGCAGGGTGACCCGCCTGTACAGCCGCAAAGCGCCACGGAAGGCGAACTCATCGCCCAAATCTACATACCGCGATTCGGCAGCCAATGGCAGCGCAACCTGGTGGAAGGCACGGACCTGACACAGCTCAACAAGCACGGATTGGGCCATTACACGGATTCGCAGATGCCCGGACAAATCGGCAACTTCGCCTTCGCCGGCCATCGCAACGGCTACGGGCAGCCGCTCGGCGACGTCGACAAACTGCAGGAAGGCGACCCGATCATCGTCCGCACGCAGGATTACTGGTACGTGTACCACTACACCAGCTACAAAATCGTGCTGCCGACACAGACCGAAGTGGTGGCGGCCAACCCCGAAAACCCCGGCGCAGCACCGACCAAACGCATGCTGACCATGACCACCTGCGAACCGAAATACTCCACGCCGACGCACCGCTGGATCAGCTACGCCGAATTCTCCTACTGGGCGAAGGTCGCCGACGGCATCCCACAGGAACTGGCCTCCCAAAACGCCAACGGCACAGTCAAATTCGTCAACAACGAACAGTCGTCGTTCCTGTCGTCGATCGATACGCTGAAACCGTGGATCTTCGGCGCGCTCGCCGCATACGTGATCATATTTATTTCCGCCGCCGTCGCCTGGCGATGGCCGTATCTCGCCGACGTGCGCGCAGGAAGACGAAAGAAGGCCGATTTCAGCCTGTACGGCAGCCTGGTGCGACTGCAGCCGGGCGTGCTGCCGATCCGTCTGCTGCTGGTGCTGCTGCTGGTTTTCGCAGCGGCCGCATCGTGCTTCGAATGGTTGTTCCCGTGGGCCGCGTCGACTATTCCGATGCTGCAGGAGATGTCGAACTACACGGCCATCTAAAGGCTGCCGCTGCGTGAGACGCGGACGTTGCTGCGGCACGGAACGCACGTACACTGCTGTTCAAACGTTGATAGGAGCATGATGACCGATTCCGCACGTATTCTGGTCGTGGACAACTACGATTCGTTCGTTTACACGATTGTCGGCTATGTGAAGACGCTTGGTGCCACAGTGACCGTGGTACGTAACGATGCGATCGACCCGTCCACCCCGGGCGTGATCGACGACTACGACGGTGTGCTGATTTCCCCCGGTCCTGGCGCTCCATCGGAATCCGGCGCTAGTGAGGACATGATTCGCCTGTGCGCGGCGCAGAACAAGCCGATGTTCGGCGTGTGCCTCGGCATGCAGGCATTGGCCGAAGTGTTCGGTGCCACAGTGAGCCACGCGCCGACCATCATGCATGGCAAGACCAGTTTGGTGGAGCATATCGACGATGAGATCTTCGACGGCGTGGCCAATCCGATGACCGCCACGCGCTACCATTCCCTGGCTGTCGAACCGGATTCCGTGCCGGACGAGCTGGTGGTGACCGCGTGGACGCAGGACGATCATATCGTGCAGGGCATCAAGCATCGCGACAAGCCGATGTATGCGGTGCAGTTCCATCCGGAATCCGTCATGACCCAGGACGGGTATCGGCTGTTGGCGAACTGGCTTAAGGTGTGTGGGCAGGAGTCGGCAGTGGAGAAGTCGATTGGATTGCAGCCTAAGGTGAGCGAGTAGTTTTCTTTTTTGAGCTTGCTGAATTGCGATTTTTTGCGATGAATGAGTGAGTGATGAAGAGTGGTGAGTGACGGCGATGGCTGTTGCTTGCTTTTGTTTGCTTGCGGTGCCGCTTTGCTTCCCGCAGGTCCTGTTCACGACACACTCAAGGCCGTTCGGCCAAGCTTACGGTCGTGAACAGGACCTGCGGGAAGCAAAGCTCCTTTGGCTTTATGGAGCTGCCTTCGGCTGCTTTTGTTTTTTGTAGGGAAAGAGAAAGGGGAGGGAGCGGCTTTGAGCCGCTCCCTCCCCTGATTTTGTTAGTTGCCTTGTTGGTTGTTGCTGTTGTTGCCGTTACTTGTGTCGGTGCTGGGGGTGTCGCTGGATGACTTCTTGGTGGTCAGCGTGATGGTCGATCCGCTGTCGGCCTGGCTGCCGCCATTCGGAGACATCGACACGACGGTCGCATCGTCGTCCTGTGGCCCGTTGACGCTTACCTGGAATCCGGCGGCCTCCAAAATGCTCTTTGCTTCGGCAAGTGTGGAGTTGGCAACGAACGGCACGCTCACCTGCTGCTTGCCGGTGGACACCCAGATGGTCACGGCCGTTCCCGCCTCGACGGTGCTGCCGGAACCCGGATCGATGCGGGTGACTGCACCGGACTGCACCGAATCGGAATACTCGCTTTCGATGGTGATCTGCGTCAGACCAGCCTGCTTGAGCTGCGCGATGACCGAATCCTTGGCCTGGCCTACTAGACCATCCGGAATCTTGGTCATACCGGACGAAATATACAGCGTGATGATGGTGCCCTTGGTCTGCTTCGAATGCGCGGCCGGATTGGTGTTCACCACCTTGTCTTTCTCGATGGAGGCACTGTCCACGGTCATGACATTGCCGATCTTGAAGCCTGCCGCCTCAAGAATGCCCTTCGCTTCCTCCTGCGTCTTGCCGGACACGTCAGGCACGCTGACCGCCTGCGGGCCGGTGGAGAACCATACGGAGACGGTGGAGCCCTTCGCCACCTTCTTGCCGCCCTTCGGGTTCTGTTTGGTGATGGTGCCCTTCGGTTGGCTGGACGTGGAATCGTCACGGGCGTCAAGCTTCAGACCAAGGGCCTTAAGCTGTTCTTCCACACGCGCCTGGGAAATGTTCGACGTGTCGGTGAAGTCCGGCACGGACACCAGATCCGCAGTGTTCTTATGCCCGTTCAACGCGAAGAAAATACCGATGACGGCCAGCAAAACAACGATGCTGCCGATTACGGAAGCGATGATGATCTGCTTCTTCTTGCGCTCCTGCGCGGCCTTGGCACGCTGTTCCGCACGGGTCTTCGTTTCGACTCCGCCATTCGGATTCGGCACGGCCTCGAACTGGCCGGTGACCGGATTGAACGCCTGCGTCGGCGCATCCGTCGCCGGCGCCATGGGCACGGTGGCGGCATCCATTTCGGCCTGCTTGCGGGCCTTCATGTTGGTCAGGTCGGTCAACGGGTTGAACGCGGCAGCCATCGGCACACCGCCGTTCATGAACGTCAGCAGATCGTTCTTGAACTCGGAAGCGGTGGCGTACCGGTTCTGCCGATCCTTGGCCATCGCCTTCGCGCAGATCGAATCCCACATCTTCGGCAGGCCCGGCACGATCGTGCTTGGGGGAGTGGCGACTTCCGACACATGCTGGTAGGCGATCGCCACCGCCGAATCACCGGTGAACGGCGGCCGGCCGGTGAGCATTTCGTACAGCACGCAGCCGGCGGAATACAGGTCGGAACGCATGTCGACGCTTTCGCCGCGCGCCTGCTCCGGAGACAGGTATTGCGCGGTGCCGACGACGCCCTGCGACTGCGTCATCGTGGCCGCGGAATCGTCGATCGCGCGGGCGATGCCGAAGTCCATGACCTTGACCACGCCCTGCTCGGAAATCATGATGTTGCCGGGCTTGATGTCGCGGTGGATGATGCCCATGCGGTGCGAGTATTCGAGCGCGTTGAGCACGCCCATCATCACCTGCTCGGCGTCGCGCTGGCTCAGCGCGCCATTCACCTTGAGGATGTCACGCAGGGTCTGACCCTTGACGTACTCCATCACCAGATACGGCAGATGCTCGATCTCGCCGGTTTCCGTGGTGACGGTTTCCTCGCCCGAATCGTAGATGTTCACGATGTTCGGGTTGTTCATCTGCGCGACGGAATGGGCTTCACGGCGGAAACGCTCAAGGAAGATGCTGTCAGTGGCGAAATCGGCGCGCATGATCTTGACGGCGACGGTACGCCCCAGACGCGTGTCGGTCGCCACATGCACTTCGGCCATGCCGCCACGGCCGACGAGTTGGCCGAGCTGATAACGGCCCCCGGCCAGAGAGGTAGGCATGTTGATGTTCATCCCTGTTCCTTCCAATCATTGCTCACGGAGATATGGGGTTTGCTGACCACACGTCGGGGAAGCCTTCCTCCCGAAGAGACGACCATCGTGTCGGCCAGCTGCGTCTGCTGGTCGAGCAGACGGCGTTCGATGCGGGACAGGGTGCGTGACACCACCAGCGCGTCCTTCGGACGGTCCAGCGGGTCCTTGGCCAACATCGACATGACGAATTCACGCAACTGCACATCGACGGTGTCGGGCAGCGGCGGAACCGGATTATTGACATGTGCTGCGGCGATGTCGACCGGTGTGGCGCCCGTGAACGGACGGTGTCCGCACAGGCCCTCATAGGCGACGACGCCAAGCGAATAGATATCGGATTGCGGCGTGGCATGCTTGCCCTGCGCCTGCTCCGGGGAAATGTACTGCGCGGTGCCCACGACCATGCCGTCCTGCGTGATCTGCTCCTGATTGGTGGAGTAGGAGACGCCGAAGTCGGTGATCTTCACCTCGCCGGAATCGGACACCATGATATTCGCCGGCTTCACGTCACGGTGGATCACGCCATGGGAATGCGCGACGAACAGGCCGCGTGCGGTCTGAATGAGGATCGGCAGCAGCTTGATCGGGTCCATCGGGCCGTTCTGCTCGTGGTACAGGTCTGCAAGCGACTTGCTCGGCACGTATTCCATGATGAGGAATCCGATGCCGTCATGCTCGTAATATTCGAACAGCGCAGCGATGTTCGGATGCGCAAGATTGGCGGAATTATGGGCTTCCGCGCGCAGACGAAGCAGTTTGGCCTCCTGGGTGACGCCCAAATCGCCACGTAGCGCCTTGATGGCCACCGGACGTCCAAGTTGGATGTCATAGCCTTTCCACACCTCGCCCATGCCACCTTGGGCCAGGCGGGAATCCAACCTGTAGCGTCGGTGGATGAGCTGTCCTTCAACCAGTTTCATTCTGCCAGCGCCTCCTGCATCATTGCTTTCATAATCGGTCCTGCCGCGAACGAGCCGTACAGGTCCACGTTATGCACCACGACCGCCACCGCGATCTTCGGATCGTCCGCCGGTGCGAATCCGATCACCCAGCCGTCGATGGACGTATTGCCGTTTCCAATCTGCGCGGTACCCGTCTTGACGGCCACCTGCACGCCGTTGATGGCCAGATTCGTGTTCTCCTTGGTGACCACGGCCTCCATCATCTGGGTGAGCTTGTTGGCCGTATCCGCACTGAACGCATGGGACATGACCGTGGGCTTGGTCTGCGAAATGACCGACAAGTCGGCGGAACGCACGCGGTCGACCAGCGTGGGCTGCATAAGCTTGCCATCATTGGCTATGGCGGCGGCCACCATAGCATTCTGCAACGGTGTCACCACGGTGTCTCCCTGGCCGATAGACGCCAATGCGAGCTTGTCGTCGTTGATGTCGGTGGGGAACTTCGACGTGACCGACACCCACGGGGTTCCGGTGTAATCGGAACCGTCCACGGTAATCGGGCTGTCAAACCAGTTTCTGGCCATGGACGAGACGGCGTTGTCGCCCAACGACACGCCCAACTGGGCGAACGCGGTGTTCGACGAATATGCCAGCGCGTCCTCCATGGAGATCTTGCCGTCAGCGCCGTCGGCCTGCGGTACGGCGTTGGTCAGTTGCGTGACGGTGCCGGGAAGCGTGTAGCTTGCTCCTGCCGGAATCTGCGTATCCGGCTGGTATTGGCCGGTTTCCAAAGCCGCGGCGGCCACCACCGTTTTGAACGTGGACCCCGGAGGATACAGCTGCGAAGTGGCTCGGTTGAGCATCGGATTGGTGGCGTCCTGGGACAGCACGCCGTAGTTGCTGTTCGCCTGGCTCATGTCATGGCTGGCCAGCTGGTTCGGGTCGTAGCTGGGCGTACTGACCATGGCGAGGATACGGCCGGTTTTCGGCTCGATGGCCACTGCGGCGCCATCCGTGCTGCCGAGGCTGTTGTATGCGGCCTGCTGAATCTTCGGATCGATGGACGTTTCGATATTGGCGCCCTTGTTCTCCTGCCCGGTGAACAGCGACTTGAACCGCTGCCAGAGCAGCTGCTCCGACTGGCCCGACAGCAGCGAGCTGCGGGACGCTTCGACACCGCTCCAGCCACGCTGGCTGATGGAGAAGAATCCGGTGACTGGCGCATACAGTTCGCCGGCGGAATAGGAACGCTGGTACGAGAACGAATCGTTGGAAGGATCGGATTTTGCGATGACCGATCCGTCCGCGGCGAGAATGGACCCGCGCGGTGCGCCGTATTCGTGGTACAGCGCGCGGACGTTACGTGCGTCGTTGGTGAGCTGGTTGGCTCGGATGGCCATGATGATGGTGGTGGACATGCCCAGAATGACGAACAAGGCCACCACGATGGTGAACAGCTGGCGGAGCGACTTATTCATGCGATGCTCCTTGCTGGTCGATCGTCGGCAGGACTCCGGTTATCGGAATCGTCGGATTGGATTGATCGGTCTGGCCGGCTTGGCTGGTTCGATTGGCGGGCACGGCATGACCTGCTTGCCCGGCTGCGCCCGCATGGCTTGCCCGCACGGCCGGGATGGCCGAAGCCTTCGCCGCACCCGAACGCGTATTGCCGGCGATTTCGGTACGACGGTTCCGCTCGCGTTCGCGCAACACCCTGACGGCTTCCTGCTGGAATGTGTCGCTGTCGATCTCGGATTCCGGCCTGTTCGCGGAATTGGAGATGACGATCAGCAGCGCGGCCAGCATGTAGTTTGCGATCAGCGACGAACCGCCGGCCGCCATGTAGGGAAGCGTCAGACCGGTCAGCGGAATGACCAGCGTGATACCGCCGACCACGGTGAACACCTGGAAGGCCATGGTGAACACCAAGCCGGACGCAAGCAGCTTGCCGAAGCCGTCCTTGATTTTCATCGCGGTGATCATGCCGGCTGCGATGATCAGCAGATACAGCATGAGAATGGCCATCAGGCCGGTCAATCCCAGCTCCTCGCCCAATGCCGCGTAAATGTAGTCGGAATTTGCGATCGGGGTGATCGACGGGTGGCCCTGACCGAGGCCGGTGCCCATCAGACCGCCGGAAGCCAAGCCGAAAATGCCGGTGACGAGCTGGTATGAGCCGCCGTATTCCTTGTTGTATTGAGCCGCGGAGAACGGGTGGAGCCAGGCGTCCACACGCGAGCCGACGTGGCTGAAGATGCTTGCCGCCGCCACCGCGCCGGCGGCGAAGGCGATGAATCCGATGACGATCCAGCTTTTACGCCCGGTGGCCACGTACAGCATGGACACGAACATGGCGAAGAACATCAGTGACGTGCCCAGATCATGCTGCAGGACCAGAACGCCCATGGAGACGATCCACACCACGATGATCGGTCCCATATCCTTGATGCGTGGCAGTTGGATGCCGAGAATCTTCTTTCCGCCGACGGCAAGCTGGTCGCGATGGTCGAACAGATACGAAGCGAAGAAGAACGCCAGGAACAGTTTGGCGAATTCGCTCGGCTGGAACGATCCCAAGCCGGGAATCTTCACCCAGATGCGTGCGCCGTACTGTTCGGAACCGACCACCGGCAGCATTGGCGACAGCAACAGCACGATGCCGATCACCATGCTGACGTACGAGAATCGCCGCAATACGCGGTAATCCCTCATGAACACCACCAGCAGGTTGGCAAACACCAGTGCGATCGCCAACCAAAGCAACTGTCGGAACGCCACTGTGGTTTTGGTGTCTTGGTCGAGGCGTGCGATCATCGTGACGCCGATGCCCGTCAATACCAGCACGCAGCACATGACCGATTGGTCGGCGTGCGGCTGGAATCGCAGCAGCAGACCCCAGGCGGTCAGGAACAGCGCGCTTACGAACGCGAGCATCCACACATAGTTTTGCGGGAAGCCGTTCGTGGTGCGTTCAAACATCTGGAAGAACGCCACCGCGCACAGCAGCATGCTGAACAGCAGCATGCCAAGCTGTCTCAAGCGTGTTGCGATCATGACTTGTCACCGCCCGACTTGTTGGTCTGCGCGGCCTGATCGGCGGCCTTTTTCGCCGCTTCGTCCTGCTGCTTCTGCTTGGCGGCTGCTTCGTCCTTCGCCTTCTGCTCGGCTTCGGCCTTCTCCTGCTGCCTCGCCTCTTGCTTGCGCTTCGCATCGTTCAGCTGCTTTTTGATCAGACGGGTATGGCTTTTCGCTTCGCCGTACGTGTCGAAGGAGATGCCCTGGTCAAGCTGTTCGCGCCAGCTTGGCGGCAGATCGCTGGTCTTCATATTGGTGTCGGTGACGGCATGTGACAGTTTGGCACCGAAGATGCTCGTCGGCACGCCTTGGAAAATCGCCACTTTGCCGTTGTTGTCGCCGATGTAGTACTTGGTTTGGCTCCAACGGTAGGTGCCCACGCCCACGCCGGCAACGCCAAGCAGCACCAGAATGATGATGAGTATGGTGATGATGCGGTTGCGGAATTTGCGCGACCGCTTCGTCTTACGTTCCTCGATATGTTCGTTGCGAATCGCCTTGGCGACTTCCGGATCGTTCGGATCGGCGGAAATACGCCCGTTGCGCTTCTGCACAATCGGAATTTCCCCGGTATCGGTATTGACACGGTCGCCATTGTCTTCGCGGACCGACGACGGCTGCGCGACGCGCTGTTCCGGCTGTTTCGGCTCCTCGTTGGGATCCTTGCCGCTGCGCAGGGCCGCGGCACGCGCCGCCGGCGACTGTTTGCCTTCGCGCAGAGGCGGGGCGGAAGCGACCGGTTCGTTGACGATGTCCGCAATGGTTTCCAAGCTTGCGCTGGCCGCGCCGCCGACCAGCGGCGTCTGATGCGGCAGGTCGAACGCGTCCGCGTCGAGCGCGAGCGTCGCGTCGGCGATCACCGCGGTGACGTTGTCGGTGCTGCCCGCACGCAACGCCATCGATACGAGCCGCTGCGCGCACTCCTCCTGATCGGCGCAGGTGGACAGCACTTCTTCAAGCGTGGAATCTTCCAGCACGCCGCACAGGCCGTCGGAGCACAGCAGCCAACGGTCGCCCGGATGCGCCTTGCGGATGGCGATGTCAGGGCGCGAATCGATGTCGAAATCGCCCAGCACGCGCATCACCACATTGCGTTGCGGATGGTTGCGCGCCTCGGCCTCGCTGATACGGCCGGTGTCGATGAGATGCTGCACGTAGCTGTGGTCGCTGGTCATGCGGACCAGATGGCCGTCGTGCAGCAGATACGCGCGGGAATCGCCGATATGCGCCAATACCCAGCAGCCGGCGACCAGCGCCACGGACGTGACGGTGGTGCCCATGCCGGCAAGACGACGCTCACGCTTGGCTTTGCCGACGATCGCGTCGTGCGCGGCCATGACGGAAGTCGCCATCATATGGGAGACGACCTGCACGTCGCCGTCAACATTGTCCTGTTCGATGTGCGCCAGCGACCGGATGGCGATGGTGGAGGCGGTGTCGCCGCCGGCATGCCCGCCCATGCCGTCGCAGATGGCGATGAGATGCTCGCCGGCGAACGCGGAATCCTGGTTGTTGGAACGCACGGTGCCCACGTCGGAGACGACGGTGGAATACATGAACAATTGTTGCGAAGCGGTGGAAGTCGGCAAAAACGTCACCTCAATTCGAAGGTGGTCGCACCGATGCGCACAGGCACGCGCGCGCCAAGAATCATCGGCGCGACCAGACGCTGATGATTGACGATGGTGCCGTTGGTGGATCCCAGATCCTCGATGGCCCAACGGCCGGTGGCGGGATCGGTGTAGACGCGCGCATGGTGGGAGGAAACGAATTCATCATCCAGCACCACGGTGTTCGAAGCGGAACGGCCAAGTGTGATGGTGTTGCCGGCCAGAGGGACGGAACTGCCGGCAAGGGGGCCATCGATAATGACCAGCAGAGTTGGTTTGGCATTGGTTGCGGCGCTTGCCGAAGGGGCTGCGGCGGCTACGGGCGCAGGCGATTCGACGGCCTTGCGCGCGGCGCGCTCCTTACGACGATGAGCCCGCGACTTGCGCGGGCTGAGCG
>ENA-OQKT01000242-OQKT01000242.1-human-gut-metagenome-genome-assembly--contig:-NODE-242-length-10335-cov-3.175647_pt1 | contig 10335 bp, 8 predicted proteins | sample MGYA00242650_ERZ504801 | MGnify/ENA primary metagenome ERZ504801 (study PRJEB26092, sample SAMD00036396) | human gut metagenome | host: Homo sapiens | study: EMG produced TPA metagenomics assembly of...
AACGGATGTTGTGATTCCTGTAGTGCTTTGTCATATTGCCTCACCTACCTTCTGCCTGCTCTTTCCTGATGTCTTAAAAGCATATAGCAGTAATACTCATAGCCCTTTGCATTAGCACGGATATCATTGTTAAAGACTGTATTTTCAGGATTGTACTCGCCGAAATTTTCAACCAGCCTTGCTCCGCCACCCATGAAGTAAACCTTCATCAGCTTCTCATTATATTCATGGTCACGAAGCTTCTGAAAAATCTCCTCCACATAGTCACAAATAGCCTTTTCCACGAGTGATGCATGGGGATCCGGCAGTTCAATCTTTCCGCTACGGAGAATATTATCAATTACATCATCCATAAGATTGTCTCCCGTTTTGTCCTGCACCATATTGTGAATCTTCTGAAAGCACTGGAACACACCAAGCTTCTCGGTCCATGCCTTGCTTTCCATTGGTCTACCGTTATTCAGATACATCAGATTCATGGTACCGTTTCCAATATCTGCAAGAAGCGTTACACCTGCAAAATCCTTCAGATTCTCTGTCACTGCCGAGTAACACTGCGGCATAACCGTACATCCTGCAAACTCAATACAATAAAGTCTGTCCTTATAGCCGACCTCCACACTGCTGTTTCTAAGCATATATCTCTTAAAGTCCTCCCTCTGTGCCTGCACCCATTTCAGAGGAAGCCCAACTGCAAGATGAATCCTTGCCCTGTTTACAGAGTCTGTCATTCCTCTTGCTTCCAGTTCCTTTACAATAGCCGCAAGTGTCAGCATATAATTGTCGTCATCAGTCTGCTTATCTGCCACAAAACCCTTTCTTCCCTCTCCAATGACATAATATCCACCATCGTACTCGATATAATCTCTGCTTAATACAGGTGCGCTATCATACTTTGCAATTGCTGTCTTAAAACATCTCCTGGCTGTTTTCATATTTCCGTAGCCGTTATCTACACCGATAATCAGTGCTCCGTTCATACTGTATTCTCTAATCTTCTCTGTCATATAATCCTCTCTTTCTCCGGCATCTGTGCCGGTAACCAAAATAAAAAAGTCCATGCATCTGTATCTCTACAAACACATGGACGAATCAACTGCCACTCTTGATATTTAGCGTATTCTTCCTACGAATTACTACACACTTTACTACACACTTTTTTCATCAAATTACATCATTTTACGATAAGTTACGATAGTTTCCTCTCAAATTAAAAATGCCCTCAAAGCCTGTAAAATCAAGCATTTGAGGGCATTCACAAGGGTTAAGATAAAGGAGCAGGTAGGAAATCTATAAATTCGCTCTTGTAACTTTCCATTGTATGTTAATCCTCCTGTATGTTTTCTATAAATTATTTTTGTCAATTTTACCACATTGGGGCGTGCTTTTCAACGTGGAAATTGGTTACAAAAACAGCATCCCTTCATATTAAATGAATATGGGATGCTGTTCATCTGCTTATATATTTTTATCAGATATACTCACTTGTGTTTACAATCACGCCGTCATATACTGACTGCTTTTTGATAAACTCCGCAGCCTTGTCCACATCTCTGCCGTTTTTGTTCCAGTCCTTTGTGAACTCAACTTTGTCGGCTGCAAGCTCCTTCTCCTGCTTTTGGCTGATGAGCAGAAGTACGAGTATTCCGGCATGGCTTAGGTGCTTGACTACATTTACAAAGTCCTCACCCTCCTTTGGTGCGTAGAGATAAGTATGGCGTCCGTCTATATTTAAGGCTTTCTCGACATCCTCCACAAAACCACGGTTTACACCATCCACTCCGTCTACGAATACGGCGGTGATTGCCTTCTGGCCCTTGATTGCAGCTCTTACGTTTCTGTCTACTCTGCCCTCATAGAGGCCGCTTTCCTCTGTGTGTACCTCTTCAACCACACCACAGGCAGATGTCATATCGGTCACACGGTCGATTAAGATGAACTCACCGAGTGTCTTGTGGTTTTTGAACTTATCGCAGACTATCTTGTCGGAGAATGCAATCTTTACAACTGCTATCTCGTTCTTTTTAAGCTTGTCGGCAGGCTTTTCCTCACCTGTGTTTACGTCGATGGTATGCTCTATCTCTGTTACGATGCCCGGTATCGACTTGGTACCAAGCTTAAAGAAGAAGTTCTTTCCCTTGAAGAGCTCATCGTCATCCATCCAGAGTATTGTAGCTGTGATAGATGAAGCAACCTTTGCTCCTGAACCGATTGTGAGCACGCAGCCTCTTGATACGTCCACCTCTCTGTCAAGCTGGATTGTAACCGGCTGGCCTGTAAATGCGCTATCGCTTAGCTTATCACCCACATGGATGCTCTTTACATGGGCGGTCTCATTGCTTGGCAGTGTGGTGATTTCATCGCCCACCTTTACCTCTCCGGCCTCTATCTGCCCCTGGAATCCACGGAAGGTGTGGTCAGGACGGCAAACTCTCTGTACAGGTATGTAAAAGCCCTCTTCCTCGTTCTCATCCTTTATGTCAACATCCTCAAGGTATGATAAAAGAGCAGGTCCCTTATACCATGGGATATTCTCAGACTTTGTTGTGACATTGTCACCCTCTGTTGCAGAAACAGGAATTATCACTACATTTTTGAGCTCAAGCTCCTTTGTAAGCTCAACAATCTGCTTTGTGATTTCATCAAAACGCTTCTCGTCGTAGCCTACAAGATCCATCTTGTTTACAGCAAATACAAAGTAGTTGATTCCCATGAGCGCGCAGATTCTTGCATGTCTTCTTGTCTGAACCAATACGCCCTGCTTTGCATCTATTAAAATTACCGCAAGGTCTGCAAATGATGCACCTACAGCCATGTTTCTTGTGTACTCCTCATGGCCCGGTGTATCTGCCACGATAAAGCTTCTCTTATCTGTTGTGAAGTAACGATAAGCCACATCGATTGTGATTCCCTGCTCTCTCTCTGCCATCAGTCCGTCGAGGAGGAGTGAATAGTCGATGGCGCCGCCACGGCTTCCGACCTTACTGTCAAGCTCCAATGCCTTTTCCTGATCTGCATAGAGCAGCTTTGAATCGTATAATATATGTCCGATCAGAGTTGATTTTCCGTCATCCACGCTTCCGCATGTAATAAATTTAAGTAATCCGCTCATTTTAGAAATATCCCTCCCTCTTTCTTCTTTCCATGCTGCCTGCCGCCTCGTTGTCTATGACACGGGTGGTTCTCTCTGAGGAAACAGCACTGAGTGTCTCATCAATAATCTCATCAAGTGTATCCGCTGTCGACTCCACACCACCTGTCAGTGGATAGCAGCCGAGAGTTCTAAAACGTACACTCTTCATCTGGATTTTCTCACCCGGACGAAGCTTCATTCTGTCGTCATCTACCATGATGATGTTGCCGTCTCTGTATACAACAGGTCTTTCCTTTGCAAAGTAAAGTGAAGGAATCTCGATATTCTCTCTCTTTATATACTGCCAGATATCCTTCTCTGTCCAGTTTGACAGTGGGAAAACACGTACCTCCTGGCCCTTTTTGATTCTGGAGTTGTAGAGCTTCCACATCTCCGGGCGCTGGTTCTTTGGATCCCATGCGTGGTTTTCATTTCTGAAGGAGAAGATTCGCTCCTTGGCTCTTGATTTCTCCTCGTCTCTTCGGCCGCCGCCAAACGCTGCCGTAAAGCCGTATTTGTCGAGCGCCTGCTTGAGCGCCTGTGTCTTCATGATATCTGTGTATGCTGAGCCGTGGTCAAATGGATTGATGCCCTGCTTTACGCCATCCTGATTTATATATTCAAGCATCTCGATGCCCTTTTCCTTAGCAATGCGATCTCTGAATTCTATCATCTCATGGTAATTTCCTAGGTTGTTATTTACATGTAAAAACGGAAATGGCGGCTTCTCCGGATAAAATGCCTTCATTGCAAGATGAAGCATTACCGAGCTGTCCTTTCCAATTGAGTACAACATAACCGGCTTCTCGCACTCTGCGGCTACTTCACGTATTATGTATATTGCCTCTGCTTCGAGTTCGTCAAGATGTGATAATTCACCCATGTCTGTTACCATCCTTTTCTTTAATATTTATTGGATTCCTTCTTGTTGATAAGGATCTCTTCCTTGCTTCCGTCGCGCTTTTTGATATCCCAGGTCAGCGTGTCCGGCGTGCTTTTTACTGTCATGAGACTTCCCATGCCTCCTATGTCTGCTCCAAGATAAAGAGCAATAGCGCCAAAATGACATTCCTTGATGCATGAGGCACAGCCCCAGCAGTCCTTAGGATATTTGATAAAGGCTTTTTTCTCTGAGTCCTGATATATCAGGCTTCCGGGGCATACACTTGTACACATGCCACAGCCCTTACACTTTGCTTTATCAATCATTATGCTCATAACGCGCCTCCCTTCCGACAAGCTCTCTGTAAATCATATGAAGCTGCCCGTTTTCGTATCTGGAATTGACGTATTTCATCCAGTCATCACTCTTGTCGGGATAATCCAGATTCTCGGCAAAGCTGTGCCATCTGGTTTCCTTTCTTGCACCAAGATGTGCTATGACCGAAAGACATACCGTAAGCCTCTCCTTAAGCTCATATATGAACATAAGCTCATGCATATCCGATGCATATAAATCACCGGTCAGCTCTATCAGATGATTTATCTTTTCCTTTGCCAGCGCAAGCTGCTTGCCGTTGAACTGATAATGTGTGGAAATACCGCCTGCGTAGTTGTCCATGACCTTCTGCATGGCTTCCTCGATTGCCTCTGTTGTAAACATCTGAGACCTTTCAGTGAGGAAATGGTCGTACTCTGAAGCTTTTGCGTCAAGCGCCTTTTTCTCATCAAATGCCGATGTGTCAGGACTTCCATCGGAGGTATCTGCATCAAGCTTTGAAACCATATCTATCGCAGCGATTTCACCCTCTACCATAGCTCCTGTAACGTATTTCTGTGGACATCCTCCTGCCACATCTCCGGCGGCATAAAGTCCGTGGATTGTGGTCTCACGCTCGGTATTTACCCAGTAGCCGCTCGCTGTGTGCCCACCTACGATATACGGCTCGGTGCCCTCTATCTCCACATTCTGCTCACTTGGATTCTTACCTGCCTCCACCCACTTGAGTGTCTGGCTTGGTGCCATGTTAAGATATGCCTTTCTTAATGACTCATCCTGCTGTGGAGAGATGCCCTCTGTCCTTAAGTAGCAAGGACCTCTTCCCTCGAGATTTTCCATGACCGTTCCGTATACACGCTCTGATGTGGTGAGGCCGTATTTTGTCTCGTAAACCTCTCCAAGTGAATTGACCTGCTTTGCCCCGACTCCCTGTGCAATTGTTCCTGTCGGTGCGATTGTGTCCTTGCATCTGAGTGCGATAAATCTCATCTCAAAAGTAGTCATCTCAGCTCCGCTTCTTATGCCCATCGCATATCCTGCGCCTGTGTTGAAAGGTGGATACCACATCTTGTGCCTTGAAAATCCCGGATTGTTTGGCCTGTACAGTCCGGCCGCTCCGCCTGTTGCACAGAGCACCCTTTTAGCTCTGATTTCATAGGCTGTCGCATCCTCGATTGAAAATCCGTATGCACCCTTTATGGTGTTGTTCTCAACTATATAGTCCGTGATATTGATTCTGTTTATCACTGTACAGTCCGTAAGCTTTGATACAGCTTCTGCCAAAAGCGGCTTCATGTTCTCGCCGTTTATCTTGATATTTCGGTTTCCTCTTGCTACATACTCACCGTTTTCATCCTTTAATATGACAAGTCCAAGCTTTTCCATCTTGTCCGTCACACGGTTTAAGCCCTCGGACATAGTCATGAGTAAGTCTTCCCTTACTATGCCGTCAGCATCCTTTTTTGCGTAGTCTACATAGTCCTCAGGCTTTCTGCCCTTTACTATGTATGCATTTATCGCATTGACACCTGCTGCAAGGCATCCGCTTCGCTTTATGTTCGCTTTCTCTGCAATTATAATCGAATAATCCGATTTCTCACGGATGGTGAGCGCTGCATAACAGCCCGCCGTGCCACCTCCTATTATGAGGATGTCCGTGTGTAGGATTTTTTTGTTTCTATCTTCATTTATCTCCCTCTGCTTCCTCTTTCAATCACAAGCTTTAGACTATTCTTGTATCTAAATGTAGAATACATCCTGCTCCTGCATCTCGCTGTTTTCCATCAGGTATGTTTTCTCTTCATCAAATATATACAGCCTGTAAATCAGCACATGTACTTTCTCTCCGACTGCTATCAGGTCCTTTTCAAGTGAGCGCTCGCCAATCACCTCGATGCCGTTTATGCTTACTGTGATATCCATCCTGTTTCCTCTGAATACCACATCTGTAACGATGCCCTCCTCTGCCGCTGACTGATAGCGGTCTAAGTTGCCGCTCTTTGATATCTTGATAAACTCAGGTCTGATTACCGCCTTGTCGGCATTTTCTATCCTGTCAAAGCCCTTTAGCCTGTCATAGTTTTCAACGACTGTGGTGTGTCCTATAAACTGCGCCACAAAAGGTGTATCAGGCGACTTGTATATCTCAAGAGGTGTACCCATCTGCTCTATCGTGCCGTGGTTTGTGATAATGATTTCATCTGCCACCTCAACAGCCTCATCCTGGTCATGTGTGACGAAAATGCTTGTGATTCCAAGCTTTTCGACCAGCTCCTTCAGCCAGGTACGAAGCTCACCTCGCACCTTTGCATCTATCGCGGCAAATGGCTCATCCAGTAATAGCACCTGTGGATTCGGCGCCAGCGCCCTTGCAAATGCTACTCTCTGACGTTGTCCTCCGGAAAGCTGATTCGGATATCTCTTTTCAAGCCCCGATAAGCCTGTCATCTCAAGAAGCTTGGTAACACGCTCCTTTATGAGCTTTTTCGGCATCTTCTGAAGCTCCAGCCCAAATGCCACATTGTCGTATATTGTCATGTATCTAAACAGCGCATAGTTCTGAAACACAAAGCCTATGCCTCTCTTCGAGGCCGGAATATCATTCACTCGCTTTCCATCTATATATATGTCACCTGAATTTGGCGTCTCAAGCCCTGCTATCATACGAAGAAGTGTTGTCTTGCCACTGCCGGACGGACCAAGCAGCGCCACAAGCTTTCCCTTTTCCACTCCAAAGCTCACATTATCGGATGCCAGGAAGTCTCCGTATTTTTTGTATATATTTTTCATCTCAACGTACATATACGTTATCTCCTTCCTGCTTTTCCCATGCAGCAGATTTTATTAGTGTAAATCATATTTTCCAAGTATATCTCAGTGTAATTTCTTAAATTTATGCTCAACTATATTTCTTGCAAAAAGAATGATCAATGCAATAATTAACAGTATCGACGATACAGCAAATGCCGATGTTATCGAGCTGTCTGTGCCCGACATATACAAGGCATCAATCTCAAGCGGCAGTGTAAATGTCTCGCCTCTTGTCTTCGAGAGCGCATTTACCGCGCCGAACTCGCCGAGTGCTCTCGCCGTACAGAGTATGACTCCATAAATCAGGCTCCACTTCATCTGCGGAAGTGTTATTTTCCGAAATATCGTAAAGCCGGATGCTCCCATCAGCGCTGCGGCTTCTTCCTCATCCTTTCCCTCTGCATTGAGCACCGGTATAATTTCCCTTGACACATACGGAAACGTGACAAATATCGTAGCAAGCACAACTCCCGGTATTGCAAAGGTGATTCTCACATTCGTGCCGAATATCTCATTGAACCATCTGATAACCGGATAAAACCACCCAAGCCGTCCGAAGGTCATAAGATACGCAAGTCCTACGATGACCGGAGAAATAGAAAACGGTATATCAATAAGTGTTGCAAGCACCTGCTTTCCTTTAAACGAAAACCTGGTCAACAGCCACGCTGTCCATATTCCAAAGAAGGTGTTGATAACTACCGCAAAAACTGTTGCTATCAAAGTCACCTTGAGTGCTGAAAGCACGTAGCTTGTGGAGATAGCTTTCAGATAGAATCCAAACCCCTCCTTTAAAGCACTTGCCATCACAGAAAAAAGCGGAACTACAAGCATGACAAATATGAAGAGCACCGTGACAGTGACGAGTATTATCTTTGTGATCTTTTTTCTTCTTTCAAGCTTTACCTGTTCGGTCATCGCATTGTGCTCCTTTCCTGTTTGTGTGCATCGCATTTGATTTATATGCAGCCTTCTACAACAAATTAGTGCGCTGTGACTGTTTAACCTGCACTATGTTTACAAATAGCAGCAGTAAAAATGATATGACAAGCATCACAAGTGCTATGGCAGTCGCGCTAGCATAATCTATATAGCTAAGCTTCTGCATGATGACGTATGATACCACCTGCGTCCTGTGCCTTGCACTGTTGCCTGATATGTAGATGACGCTTCCGTACTCTCCTATGCCTCTGGCAAAGGCAAGACCAAAGCCTGTTAAGAGTGCCGGGCGAAGCTCCGGAAGTATTACCTTAAAAAATGTCTTAGAGGGTGTGGCGCCAAGCATATAAGCGGCCTCCTCATATGTATTATCCATCTTTTCAAGCACCGGCTGTACAGCTCTTATTACGAAGGGAATGCCTACAAAAACAAGTGCCACAACTATTCCTGCCTGTGTGTAAGCTACATCTATTCCAAGCTTGCCAAGGCCCTTACCAAAAAAGCCTGTGCCTGAGTACAGCTTTGAGAGCGTGATGCCCGCAACCGCTGTCGGCAGTGCAAACGGAAGCTCTATAAGTCCGTCAAGCAGCCATTTCCCGGGAAAATCGTACTTCACAAGCGTCCATGCCACGATGAGTCCAAATACCACATTTACTATTGCTGCGATAAATGATGAGGTGATGCTTGTGATAAAGGCATTCCTCACATTCTCCTTCATGATAAGTGCCACGAAATCACCCGGCGATATCTTTAGCGAATACACAAGCACTGATGCTAACGGAATGAGAACGATGACTGAAAGCATCGTGACCACTATTCCAAGCGAAAGATGGTAGCCCGGTATAACTCTGGTCTTTATGTTCTTTGATTTAGTTTTCTCTTTTGCTGTTTTATCAGTTGCCGTATATTTCATCGAACATTGCTCCATCATCGAAATATGTCTTGTAGGCTTCATTCCATCCGCCGTAATCCTCTATGCTCCAAAGCCTGATATTTAAATCAAACTTGTCGGAAAACCGGTTTAATATATCCTGATTGGTTGGTCTGTAGCCGCTTTCGCCAATCAGCTGCTGTGCCTCATCACTGTAGAGATACTGTAGGTATTCTTTGCTTACCTCTTGTGTTCCGTTGCTCTTTGCATTGTCATCCACAATAGCAACAGAGGGCTGTGCTAAGATGCTGACGGACGGATTCACTATCTCATACTTACCCGGATATGAATCCATGGTCGTAAGTGCCTCGTTTTCCCACGCTATGAGCACATCTCCCTGACTGTTTTCCACAAATGTGGTTGTTGAGCCTCTCGCACCCGAATCCATAATTGTGACATTTTCATACAGCTTCTTCATAAACGATTTCTGTTCCTTCAGGCTGTCATAATTTGTCTTCGCATAGCTTAGCGCTGCAAGAAAATTCCAGCAGGCTCCGCCACTACTCTTTGGATCAGGCGTAATCACATCCACATTCTTTTTCACCAGGTCATCCCAGTCACTTATATGCTTTGGATTGCCCTTTCTTACAAGTAAAACGATTGTTGATGTGTATGGTGCCGAGCTGTCAGAAAACTCATCAATCCAGCCCTTATCAATTAAGCCGGTATTTTGTATCAGGTCTATGTCATGCTCGAGTGCCAGTGTGACAACATCTGCATTACAGCCCTCCACAACCGAGCGCGCCTGTGCTCCCGAGCCGCCATGTGATTGAATCACATTTATCTTTTTGCCGTGCTCGCTCTCATAGTAAGACTCGAATATTTTGTTGTATTTCTCGTAAAACTCTCGTGTCGGATCATACGACACATTGGTTATGGTGACTGTGCCGTCATCCTTCCTGCCTGAGCAGCCTGTCAGAAGAAGCGACAGAATCATCACTGTCGACAGCAGGGCTGCCGTATATTTATGTATGTTTCTCATGTATGTTTCTCATTTTTCATGTTACAGTTTCCGGCAAAGTAAGCTTATGCCGTCAGTTTATATGCCATTAGTTTACTGTAAAAAGCGGTGTGGACAGGTATCTTTCTCCTGTATCCGGAAGCAGCACCACGATATTCTTTCCCTTGTTCTCAGGTCTTTTCGCAAGCTCTGTTGCAGCATATATTGCTGCTCCTGAGGATATGCCAACGAGAAGTCCGTCGCTCTTTGCAACCTCTCTTGCCTTGTCAAAAGCGGCCTCATTCTCCACCGGAATCACCTCATCCACTATATCCATGCGCATGACCTTTGGAATAAAACCT
>ENA-OQKT01000243-OQKT01000243.1-human-gut-metagenome-genome-assembly--contig:-NODE-243-length-10327-cov-2.753627_pt1 | contig 10327 bp, 15 predicted proteins | sample MGYA00242650_ERZ504801 | MGnify/ENA primary metagenome ERZ504801 (study PRJEB26092, sample SAMD00036396) | human gut metagenome | host: Homo sapiens | study: EMG produced TPA metagenomics assembly of...
GTTTGATTGTTGGTTGTGGTGACTTAACAATACTACTTGTAGGACTTGGTTTCCACTGCTTTTTTATTTAGGAGTAGAAAACTGCGCCACAGCCTTGGCAGGCCATCGCGCAGCGATTTTGTTCAATTTGAATTTTGCGTAGAGGAACAAGGCTGAGGTAAGAGGTAATTTTCTATGAAAGTACATTACAAAGGAGTTTTATGTAATCTCGCCACATATCGTGTTATGGGAGAAGATAAACCTGCATTATATTATATTGATAGTCCAGATCAAGAAACAATGCTTAAAGCAGGATTTGTAGATGTTCAGCCCTGCTTATGGGTCAAAGTATTAACTGATGAGGAATATAATGAAATTACTAATATTTTGTATTAAATAGACAATTTTCAGTTTATAGTGATAACTTAATATTTTTTACAGAGCACTTTAGCCAATGGTTAGAGCAAGTAATAGAGTAGGAGGCGTTTCATGCAGGAATTTGAGATTTGTTATGGGTTAAGTGAGTTGCCATCGAATGCTGTGGTGACTTACAGAAAAGCAGCAAAGGCGGTGATTGAAAAAGACGGAAAGCTTTTATTGATTTATACAAATCAAGGAGACTATAAATTTCCAGGTGGTGGATATAAAAATAGTGAAAATGCTGCAGAATGTATTGTCCGGGAAATGTTGGAAGAAACAGGGTATCAGGTGGAGAAAGTAGGAAAGTTGTTTGGAATCGTTTTGGAGCAAAAGGTTGATGACTTTGAACCGGGTACATATTTTTCCATGAAATCCGAATATTACAGTGTAACGATAGATGAAAATAATAAAACAGAAGCAAAATTTGGACGATTATGAAAAAGAGCAGGAGTTCAGACCAGTTTTTGTGGAGATTCAGGAAGCAATTGAGAACAACGAAAGAATATTAAATGATTTAAATAGGAAACAAAATCCATGGATTAAAAGAGAAAACGATGTTTTGAAATGGTTATCAGAAAAAGGGGGGTTGCGGAATGAATAAATAGCTAAATTATTGAAAACAAAAATGAAAATGGGATATTGGACAGGTTTTACTATGGCAATGTATCCAGGGCAGTTTGCGTATGAACCGATTGATGTTGATTTTCAAAAAGTATGGGAGGATAGTATGCTCAACTGATAATTAAAATTCATTAAGTGATATGCACGAAATTAAGTTAAGTAAGTTAATATTTGTGAAGTATCAAAAATCGTGATTATCATGCGCATATCCTATGGAAAATTCCGCTAAAATATGCTTTAATAGACGTATATAGCAGTAAATAACAATTGCAAGAGGAAAAGAAAATGTCTGGAAGAAAGAGGCAGAAAACCGGAATGATAAATAATGAAAATGAAAATAACAGCATGGCGCAGGAGACTCAAACACCACAGCAGACAGTTGACGCGCAGCAGGTGGTTATCCCGCAGGAGAGCGAGCGCATCCAGCGAGCTGAGTGGATTCACGAGCAGGTGAAGCTGCAGCGTGAGGCAGAGGACGAGGCCTGGGAGAAGATCATGGAGGAGCAGAAGCTGCTTACAGAGCGCAGACGCTCCATAGATGCCGATATAAACAGCAACAGAGAGCTGAAGAGATACCATGAGGACTGCATGGAGGACATCACAGATCAGGTATATTCACTGCATGGCATATCGGTAGACAAGCTGGAGGGCATAAAAGAGTACAAGAATGCCCTGTTTCGCGGCGAAGCATTCATCGTGTTTTGCATATCTGTGATAATGGCTGCGATTGTGGCATATGCCTACGGACCGACCTCACAGCTGTGCCTGTATATACTCATGTGTGTAGGCGCGGAGGGAGCGCTGTTGTCCCAAAAGCGAAAGAATATACTGTTTTTCATCCCGCTTATCCTGATAGCAGCGGAGATGATAGGCTACAAGCTGTATCCGCAGTATCTGGAGTATGTCACGATGGCGGGAGAGGCACTGGCACTACTTCTTATGATGATAGGCACTGTGGGATACTTTGTGCACAATCCATACCGCAAGGACAGAAAGAATATAAAGGCTGCAAAGTCAGACCTCAAGGAATTACATAAGGTGGCCAAAAAGAGCGTAAAGAAAAACAAAAAGAGCCGCATAAAGAGTGAAGCAAAAGAGGCAAAGCTTGCGGCAAAGCAGGCAAAGAGAGAGACAAAGGCTGCCATAAAGGAACAGAAAAGGCAGAATAAGCTCGCAAAGAAACAGGCAAAGTACGAGCTGAAGGAGAAAAAACGACAGCTAAAGAGTGAGCGTGTTGAGCTTAAGCATGAGCTGAAAAAGAGCCGGCTCATGGATAAGGTGAGAAACTTTACACCGAAAGAGCAGAATAGTGACAGCACATCTTCGGCAGAGAACGTAGATAACGATATCACAGATAACAATATCATAGATATAGAGCGCAAGATTAACTAAGGCTATAAATTGCTGGGCATTTTTATAGTCGCAAATGTAAATGACAGCGACTATACGCTGCCACTTACAGATGGTGCAGATGTCACGGTTTTGGCACAGAGCTTTATGGTGCTACGCTTCTAAACACTCAGTTGATATTTCTCCATCCAGTAATTAATCTGGATGAAATATGCGATAAGCTGCGGACCTGCCATGAGCTGGCCAAACCACGGACTGCCGTATTCTGCCGGTGCCTTTAAAAATTCGCGGGTTTTGTCAGCGTCAATGAGAGTGCGCACAGGGGCGTTAGGGGAGTCTAATATCTCCTCCATTCCCTTTATAAGGAGAGCTTCATATCCGGGATGATAAGTCTTTGGATATGGGCTCTTTTTTCTGTGCAAAAGCTCAGGTGGCAGGACATCTGAAAAAGCATCGCGAAGCAGAGTCTTTTCCACACCGTTTTGATATTTCATATGCCAAGGCACATTAAAGACATACTCAATGATACGATGGTCGGCAAAAGGTACACGAGCCTCAAGCTCGGAGTACATGCTGGTGCGATCCATGCGGTCAAGAAGCGTCTGCATGAACCATTTGATATTGAGATAACCTATTATGCGGCGGCTTTCGTCCTCACCGGTCTCACCGTAAAGGAGAGGGGCTTTTGATCTCGATTCCTCATATCGAAAAGCCTGATAACCGGATAAATCAAGCTCCAAACTCACATCATCGCGCAAAAGAGCAAGGCGTGGAGCGACATCCGATGACCATGGGAAGCCATATCTTTCCAGCAGCTCTTTGCGGTAAAACCACGGATATCCGCCAAAGATTTCATCAGCACACTCACCGGTAAGAGCTACCTTGTTTTTTCGGCTGACGAGGCTGCAGAAATACAAAAGCGACGAGTCCACATCGGTCATGCCGGGCATATCCTTTGCATCGACTGCGGCAAAGAGCGCCTTGAAGAGAGAGTTCTCATCACACTCGAGATAGGAGTGGGCTGTCTCATACTCTTCAAGCATACGATTGACATAGGGCAGATCCCTCTCCGGCTGGAAGGCGTTTGCCTTAAAATACCTGTCATTGTCCTTAAAGTCGAAGGAAAAAGTGTTGAGCGTTTTACCGCGTGTGTTCATATAGTTTGCGGCGATGGCGGTCACGATGCTTGAATCGATGCCGCCTGACAGAAAAGTACATACCGGCACATACGGAAACCATCTGCCTTTTTATAGCATCCTCCACCAGAAAACGTGTGTGAGCAACGGTATCCCGATAGCTCTCGGTGTGTTCCCGGCTTGTAAGCTCCCAGTAGGTTTCATCATGCAGCCCATCCCGGGAGTAAATCATGAAGTGTCCCGGCAAAACCTCAAACAAATCCTTAAACAGGGAAAGCCCGCTCGTGTGCGCAGGCCCGATAGCAAGAAGCTCCTGCAAGCCCTGCTTATCAAGCTCAGGCTTTACTGCTGGGTGCGCAAAGCAGGCCTTTGGCTCGGAGCCAAACACCAGAGAATCCCCTCGGATGGCATAAAAAAGCGGTTTGACACCAACGCGGTCGCGGTACAAAAGTAACCGGCTTTTAGCCGCATCCCATATGGCAAATGCAAAAATACCGTTTAAGCGATTGACAAAATCAGCGCCCCAATGGATGTAGGCGTACAGAATAACCTCTGTGTCTGAGGTTGTGGAGCAGACAAAGCCGTTTTCGGACAGCTCGGGAATCAGCTCATCAGTGTTGTAAATTTCTCCGTTATAGCAGATTGTGTAATCATAGCCATTGTGGGTGCGCGTCATGGGCTGGTCGCCGCACAGGATATCACGGATGGCCAGACGGCTGTGCGACAGACCGATATGCTTTTTAAGGAAACGTCCTCTGGCATCGTTGCCGCGGTGGGCGAGCACAGCACGCATCTTCTCAAGACGAAAGTTCCAGTAATCGGTGTTCTCTTCAAAGTCTTCTTTAAAATTACAGAATCCGGCAATACCACACATAAAAATTCATATCTCCGTAAAAACAGATTTAATTTATATTATGCATACGCCTTGAAGCTGTTAATCCGGTCAGAAAATAAAATGATATGGTGGACAAAAGTCATTGTATTAATCAATTACCAAGCTGATTATAAAATTTTTATTGACAACAAAGGCAGAATAGCGTTACTCTTATTACATAAAGTTAGACAGCACTAACATGCATAAATGACAGGTAACTACAGTAAGTACAATCTGACCAGTAATTGTTTTTAAAGGTATAACCTTATATAAGGTAAATGTAATTTGAAATGTTGAAAGAGAGGATATCATATGTCAGAAGAAGAGAGAAAGTTCTTAGAAATAGTGGATTTGAAAAAGGGCTTCGGAAGCGGCGAGACGCGCCAGGAGGTGCTGCGAGGCATGAATTTTTCTGTGGCAAAGGGTGAGTTCTGTGTGCTGCTCGGACCGTCAGGCTCAGGAAAGTCCACACTGCTCAATATCATCGGAGGCATCGACAGCGCCGATTCCGGATATATCAGCATAAAATGGCGACAAGCTGAAGGATATGAGCGAGAAAAAGCTCACACAGTACCGCAGAAAGCACCTGGGATATGTGTTTCAGATGTACAACCTGATTGCCAATCTGAATGTAAAGGAAAATATCGAGGTGGGCGCTTATCTGTCTGACAACGCGCTGGATATCGATGAGCTGCTTCACACGCTGGGGCTTTATGAGCACCGCTATAAGCTTCCAAACCAGCTATCCGGCGGACAGCAGCAGCGTGTGTCAATAGGGCGTGCAATCGTGAAAAATCCTGATATACTGCTCTGCGATGAGCCTACAGGAGCGCTTGATTACAACACCTCAAAGGAGATTTTGAAGCTCATAGAGGATGTCAACAAAAAGTACGGAAACACCATAATCATGGTCACACACAATGAGGCCATCAAAAACATGGCAGATCACGTGATAAAGCTTAGGGACGGAGCCGTGCGCCACAACGATATCAATAAAAATAAGGTTTCGGCCGAAGAGCTTGAGTGGTAAGGAGGATTTAACCTATGGGCAGGAAAAAGATAAAAAATCCTCTGATAAAGCGTATACCAAAGGAAATTATCGGTGACTGGAAGAAATATCTCGTTGTATTTCTCTTCCTCGTGCTGACAATCGGCTTTGTATCCGGAATGTATGTGGCAAACGACAGTATGCTCACCTCTGCGGATGAGGGGGTAAGTAAATACAAGCAGGAGGATGGACATTTTGAGCTTAAGGATAAGGCTGACAGCGAGCTTGTTACGGCTATCGAGTCAGGCGAGGTAAAAACAGCTCCTGACAAAAAAGACAGCGATAGCAGCAAAACTCCTAGTCACGCTCTACGAGAATTTCTATCGCAATGAGACTGAGGACTACGACGCAGACGGCAAAAAGGACGGTACCATCCGTGTATACACAAAGACCAAGGGATATCAACCTACGCATGTCTCATCGAGGGCTCTTTTCCACAAAATGAGGACGAAATCGCTGTGGACAGAATGCATGCAGACAACGTGGGCATGTAAGGTCGGTGACACAATAAAGGTCAGCGGAAAAGAATTCGAAGTATCGGGCCTTATCGCATATGTCAATTACTCTACACTGCATGAAAAGAAGACCGATATGATGTTTGATGCGATAAAGTTTGATGTGGCGATGGTGACAAAGGAGGGCTTTGACCGCCTGGACAAGAGCATTCACTATACATATGCATGGAAATACGAGGATGAGCCGGCGGACGATATAGAGCAGAAGGAAAAATCAGATGACTTTCTGGAGGCGATGGTGTCACAGGTTATGGCAGCGGGCAATGAGGTGGAGGACTACACACCACGCTACTCAAATCCGGCAATCAATTTTGCCACGGACGATATGGGCTCAGACAAGGCCATGGGAGGAGTGCTTTTAGACATTCTTATCGTGATAATCGCATTCATTTTTGCAGTGACCATAAGCAATACGATAGCAAATGAATCATCTGCGATAGGCACGCTTCGTGCGTCGGGCTACACAAAGGGCGAGCTTATTAGGCATTACCTTTCAATGCCTGTCATTGTAACATTTCTGGCAGCAGTAGTAGGAAATATACTGGGCTATACGGTATTCAAGGATGTGGTTGTGGGCATGTATTACAACAGCTACAGCCTGCCGACATACCACACAATCTGGAATCCGGGCGCATTCATAAAAAACAACGTCTTGCTCCGGTGATTATCATGCTGGTTGTAAATCTTATTGTAATAATTCGCATGATGCAGCACACACCGCTTCAGTTTCTGCGTCATGACCTTAAGAAAACAAAGCGAAAAAAAGCAATGCGGCTTCCGCGCTGGAGCTTCATGAGCCGTTTCAGAATGAGAATCATGTTCCAGAATGTGGCAAACTATCTGATACTCTTTGTGGGAATATTTTTCATCATGGTAATGCTCGCGATGGCAGTCGGCATGCCGGATACACTTGATTATTACAAGAAAAATACAGACAGTATGATGTTTGCAAAATATCAGTATGTACTCAAATCCTATGTCGATGCAGACGGAAACGTGCTTGAAACCGACAACAGTGACGCAGAGAAATTTGACATGACATCGCTCTTAAGGAGGTCAGATGACTTTGACGAGGAGGTGTCTGTCTACGGAGTGGAAACAGACAGTGCATACGTAAAGCTTAAGGATATGGATTCGCTTAAGGATAACGAGGTATACATATCAGACTCATTTGCAGATAAATATGGTATAAAACCGGGTGATACAATAAAGCTTGATGCACAGTACGAGAAAAAAACATACAAATTCAAGGTGAAGGGAACCTACGATAAATCCCAGAGCATCGCGGTATTTATGCCGATAGAACATTTTGCGGATACCTTTGATTTTGCAGATGGCAGATTCAGCGGATTTTTTGCGGATACAAGATAAAGGATATCGATGAGAGCAATATCGCGACAACAATCACGATACGCGACATCACCAAATGGCAGATCAGCTCGACCACTCCATGGGCTCATACATGCAGTACTTCCAGGTGCTTTGCATACTGCTCTCAGCCGTCATGATATATCTGCTCACGAAGCTCATCATCGAGAAAAATGAGACAGCCATATCTATGACCAAGATTTTAGGCTACGACAACAGAGAAATTGCAGGTCTTTATCTGGTCTCAACATCCATCGTGGTGGTTATATCAGATATTATCAGCGTAGTACTTGGTGCAAAGGTGATGGACATTGTATGGCGCATAATGCTTCAGACCTTCAGCGGATGGTTTTCATTCCATATGACACCTGTCGGCTATGTAAAGATGTTTGCGTTTGTGCTCATCGGTTACCTGATAGTGACAGTATTTGATTTCAGTAGAATAAAGAGAATCCCGATGGACATGGCACTAAAGAATGTGGAATAGGTGAAAAGTAGACAAAAATAATTGGAGGTTTTTGTCAGGTTTCAACGTAAATCAGTCGTAAAAGCAGTAAAATGCTTTTGTGGCTGATTTTGGTATTTTTGGAGGATTATTGATTATATCAGCAAAAACACGTATTATATACATATACAAAAAAATTTTACGGTTCACGCTTGAGAGTGGCCGGTAACACAAAAAATCTTAACATATGATAAACAGAAGAATGAGGTATAAAAAAATGACAGACAATTTTGAATTTAGAAGTATACACCCAGACGAGGTAGAACAGGCAATAGCAATTGAGCAGATATGCTTCCCACCGAATGAGGCATGTTCTCCAAAGGCAATGACAGAGAGAATTGCAAAGGTACCACAGCTATTTCTCGTGGCAATTGACAAATCAACCGGTAAGCTGGCAGGCTTTTTAAATGGTGTGGCAACAGACGAGGAAAAGTTCAGGGATGAGTTCTTCACAGACATCGATTTATGTGATGAGAATGGTAAAAATGTGATGCTTCTGGGCCTTGACGTGCTGCCGGAGTATCGTGGACAGGGCCTTGCCAGAGAACTCGTGTACCGCTACAGCCGGCGTGAAAAGGCAAACGGACGAAAAAAGCTGTTTCTGACATGCTTAGAGCAGAAGGTGGAGATGTATAAGAAGTTTGGATTGCAGGATCTGGGAATTGCTGACTCTACCTGGGGTGGAGAAGAGTGGCATGAGATGGTACTAAAGGGATGAATGTGATAATATGGAAAATAAAGTATCAGATAACGTTATAGAAAAAATTATAGGGAGTGCCTTAAATTCAATGAAGTCAACGAAAGTGTGGCCTGCAATTTTGACATGACAACAGCAAAAGCAGCCCTTGAAAATCTGTATGAGCTATACAAAAATGGCATATTAACAGGTCGTTTCACAAAGGATAAGGACTATGTAGTAAGGTGTGCTGACCTGGTAACATTGGCTGAGGAGAACAAAGACAGCTTGTTTTATGATGCATGGCGCGTATGGTTTAGATACTTTGTATCGATGGGCTATGCAGGATGGAATGAGCTGTGGGAGGCAGTATGCCGTTGCTCCAGACGCTTAAGGAGCTGGAGAAAAATGGTATTCCACCAAGTTTGAGATGAAGATGCGCCACCCTGTAAGAGAGGATCTGCTTCGATATCTGCAGAGCAATTTACAACAAAGCATACAAAATAATACACAGGAGCTTAAGGCAATATGAAAAAAATACGCGTAGTGGCTGCCGGCGGATGTGACATTGATTGAGAAGATTGGAGAGGAGTTGCATGAAACCAAGGACAGCAAATAGTATGAACATACAAATTTTCGGAACAAAGAAATGTAATGACACAAAGAAAGCTCAGCGATTTTTCAAGGAGCGTGGGATAAAGTTTCAGTTTATCGATATGAAGGAAAAAGGCATGAGCAAGGGCGAATTTAATTCTGTCGCCCAGGTGAATGGCGGTCTTGACAATATGATTAACTGGGATGGCAAAGATAAGGATTTGCTGGCACTTATAAAGTACATAGCAGATGAGGACAAGCTGGATAAAGTGCTTGAAAATCCGCAGGTGATTAAGACACCGGTGGTTAGAAACGGCAGGCAGTCAACAATCGGGTACCGGCCGGATGTATGGAAGACATGGAAATAACACTAAAAAATGAAAGGCAGGAATTATATATGTATTATGTACCGGATGGCACAGAGCAGTGCGGTTATTATGAGTGTAAGGAGTGTGGAAGCAGGTTTTTGGATTTAAAAATTGCACCAACATTGGTATGTCCATACTGTGGAGAAGAGGCAGATATGGAGATAGGACCTGATGAGGAGATACCAAAAGTTGTAGAATCTGCGAAGCTTATTCAGATGGTTAGAGGCGTTGAAGAGGTAGAGAAGATGGATAAGCTGTTATCGCTTGCGGTGACAGGTGGCGATTTTAGCTGGATATAAGAATGCAGATATTTGTAGACGCAGATGTAAAGTAGCTGTCGCAGATGTGACATTGATTGAGAAGATTGGAGAGGTATTGTATGAAACCAATGACAGCAAGTGCTACATCATACGGTGTTCGACCACCAAGGCTTTCTCTTGGGGTTGAATTTATGTGGTCTACGATAGTTCTTAAATCCCATTGTGTGAGATATTCAAAGCTAGTCTTTTTAGGAAGAATCATTCGAAGCATGGTATGTGTCTGTTCGATGCCGCCTTTTTGACTGCTTCTCATCGGATCACAGTAATAGATGCTTGACCGCATAATGCCATTAATGCCGTTTTCGAGAGACTCCGGATCTCCGAATTCGGATCCGCGATCCGTAAGAATCGTGTTGAATAAGGTTAAAAAATCATATATGCCAAGCTGGCGTTCCAACTTGTTAAAAACAAGTTTTACGGTACCTTTGGTGCATCTGTTCATAATGAATGCAAGAAACAGTTTTTCACGGGTTAAGAAGAATGTCAGGATTCCTTTATCAAGGTAAGAATATAGAGTTCTCACGGACCTATCGAGTTCTGGATGATTCGTTAT
>ENA-OQKT01000246-OQKT01000246.1-human-gut-metagenome-genome-assembly--contig:-NODE-246-length-10321-cov-3.071415_pt1 | contig 10321 bp, 13 predicted proteins | sample MGYA00242650_ERZ504801 | MGnify/ENA primary metagenome ERZ504801 (study PRJEB26092, sample SAMD00036396) | human gut metagenome | host: Homo sapiens | study: EMG produced TPA metagenomics assembly of...
CTTTATAATGTTGACTTTCTAAGCATAATACTGCCACTCCCAATGTCTCCACCGCATTCCGAATACGGTATATACATAAATCCTCTTTTTTGTCATTCATCGATCACTACCCCCTCATCTCGCACATTTCGGTAAAAAGGTAACGTATCAATCCAATACTCATACTGGTCTTCATTTTTAATGATGGGAGAGAACTCTATTCCTGTATTTATTTCAAACTCAAATGCAAGATCATAAATATCATTCTTCACTAATCGAATTTCTTCATCAGACATTTTCACCAAAATCATAATATCTATATCAGAATTTTCTCGAAAATCTCCTCTCGCATATGATCCATATACGATAATCTTTGTCAATTTATCGCCCAAAATACGTCTTAACTCCTGAGAAAATCTATATATGATGTTTCTGATATTTTCCGGCATATAATCACTTCCTCTTATTAATATCCCCCAATTTGCATATCTATATGTTAACATAAGTTTTTTGTTACATCAAGTTTCCCTCATCAGAAGTTCTCGACAAAACTTGATTTTATTTATTTCAAAATGTTATAATTCACCTTGATATGTTCAAGCCAAAATAATCCGCTTTAAGAAGGGAGTCATTCTTATGGATTTAATAAAAGAAGCACTTTCCATGGGTTTCGCAGATGCGGCGATCATGGATACAAAGGATCTGGTATTTGTACCGGAATACAGACAGTTCTGCGAGGACAATCTCTGTGGAAATTATAACCTGGTTCCTGCATGTCCGCCTGCCTGCGGTACTGTAGAAGAAATGCAGGCAAAAGCATTGAAATATGAAAAGGCACTGGTTCTCCAGACTGTTCTGAAAGATCCGATCATGGATCCGGTTCTTTTCAAGCAGGCGAAACATGCACAGAATATTCTTACCGAACAGCTTGCCAGACAGATGCAGGAAACAGGAAAAGAAGATGTCCTGATCATGAGCGCAGGACCGTATAAAAACTGTTCCTGTATGTCCGCCTACAGTGTAGATGCACAGAAAATGGCTGATGCTGTTGGTATGGTCTGCTGGGCAGATGATTCAGATGTGAGATTCTTTACACAAATCCTGTTTCATGAAGACTGAGCATTACGCAAAAGAGACTGTCGCACCGGAAAATCCCTGATGTGACAGCCTCTTTTTCATTTTTATATCTTTTGTTCTTCCACATAAAAGCATGCCACTGCATGTCCGGGAGCAATCTCTTTCAGCTTCGGCATCTCTGCCTTACATCTGTCTGTGCAATTCTCGCAGCGGTTCTGGAAAGGGCAGCCCTTTGGTACATCCAGAGGACTTGGTGCTTCACTCTCGATACTTTGGATCTTCTGGCTGGGATCCATATGAATGGAGAACTGTGCACCCAGAAGTGCCTGTGTATATGGATGCACTGCATACTCTGTAACATCTTCACCTGGAATAACCTCTACGATATTTCCCAGATACATAACAGCAATCTGATGGGCAAAAGAACGGATCAGCGCCAGGTCATGGCAGATGAAAAGCATGCTGATATTTTTTTCTTTCTGAAGGCGTACCAGAAGCTCGATCACAGACTCCTGCACAGAAACATCCAGCGCAGAAGTCGCCTCATCGCAAACCAGGATCTCCGGTTCCAGTGAAAGCGCTCTTGCAATACTGATTCTCTGTCTCTGTCCGCCACTCATGTTATGAGGATAACGATCTACGAAATCTCCCGGCAGCTCTACCATTTCCAGCAGTTCTCTTGCTTTGTTTTCTTTCTCGCTTTTCTTTAATTTTCCGAAGTTGATCAGCGGCTCTGTAAGGATATCCACAATCTTCATCTTCGGATCAAAGGATGCCAGCGGATCCTGGAAAACCATCTGCATGTTCTGGCGATTTAACCATGTTTCCTTTTTGGAAAGGTCAGCAAGGTTTTTGCCATGATACAAAATCTCACCGCTGGTAGGCTTGTCAAGGGAGATAACCATTCTTACGAATGTGGATTTACCGCATCCGCTCTCTCCTACGATTCCTAATGTCTTGCCTTTATAGACATTCAGATTAATGTCATTGCAGGCTGTCAGAGTCCGTCCATGGGAGGCCGGAAACTGTTTTACCAATGTGCTTTGCACTGAGCACGATATCTGATTCCTTAAACAAAACGGCGTCCCTCCATTTCCGGTACTGCTGCCAGAAGCTTAATCCTTGCGGAACTTACAACGACTGGTTCAAAACCAATAAATGTTATTTTAATTTTTACTATAATACTATAGAATAGTTTTTTTTTACTTTGTCCAGTAATTAGAAAAAAAATCAGATTGTATTCAAAAACATACAATCCGATTTTTTTATTTCCTTTTACTGTAACAGATAAACGAATCATTTTTATTCTTCAATATTATTTGCTAAAAAGATAATTTTTCCCTTCGTTATAAGTTCCCTTCATTGAAAGTCGAACAGCTAATTTTCCAGTCATCGGATCTTCAATACCTATACTGATCTTATATTTCTTTCCGGCCAGTGAGATCATCTTTTTTACCTGCATTCTTGTTTTTGTCTGTAAAGTTTCTTCCGGCAGAAGTGATTTTAACGAAATGTCAACCGCTTCTTTTTCAAGACTATTTCCATCCTCATCTTCTACCAGAACCCATACAGGCCAGTCTTCATAAAATGGTGCAACTCCATCATTCTTCCATTTAAGATTCAGGCTGACATACCCCGGCATCTGAATAAGGCTTGCTTGCGAAATCCACAAACGATATCCCATGCTTCCTAAAAACTTTCCTATAACCGTTTTCATAAGTTTTATCCGCTACTTTCGGTCCAAGAAAAGTAGTATGTGCTTTCTTTATCAGATTTATTGTCTGATCCAGATTTGTGTCAAGCAACTCTTTCATTGTAATTGAACTTGTAAACTCACCTCCGGAAGGAAACTTTTTCCAGAAATCCTTCATTGCGGATAACCCTTTTTTCTCATGAGTCTGGTCAAACTCACCGCCTTCATTAATCCAGCGAAACCATTCCTCTGTGCTCTCTGGCTGTCCGGTCATATCGTTGTAGAGACCTGTTCCATAATGTTCTCCCTCACTAAAAGGTCTTCTCATCAGTATCATGGAATCAGGGAAGGCCTCTGTCCATGGAATCATATAACGTTCTCTTACAGATTCTTCTGGCAGACTCTGTATTCCTGCGGAAATATTTACATGCCATTCTCCCCAGTGCCCCAGACTTCCAAGTTCGATATAACTGACCAGTCCATCTCTGCCAAAATGCTCTCCAAGTGCATTAACTGCCCTTTTGTGATATTGTATCATCTGTTCATTATTATAATCAGGAGCATATCCCTTTCCATACTCCATATCATACCAGGTTCCCGCATGATCAGTTTTGTCATATAGCCATTGTGGAATGTCCATATGCTTTTCCTCCCCGGGAATATCACACACAAACCTCAGTACCAGGTGTTTCCCTTCTTCTCTCCATCTGTCAGTCTGATTTTCTCTTTCGATTTTCTCCCAGTCATATTTTCCTTCCTCCGGTTCCAGTTCAGCCCAGGTAATATCCATATACAGTAAAGATATATCCTCTCCTATTGTTTCTTCCCAGGCACAAGGTGCATATCCCATTAATGGATTTCCAAAAATTTCTTCTGTTTTTTCATATATCTGAGTTTTTCTTCCAAATACCATCCATACTCCTGCTGCTATAATAACTAAAAGTCCAAAAACCAACAGAACCAGATATCGTTTCTGACTTTTAGCCATGATATTCTCCATTATACTGAATCAATGTAACATCTTCCACTCCACCGATATCCCGGATTTTTTCCATAAACTCCATATCATTCTGTCTGCAATATATTTCAACTGCCATTTCTGTTTTTTTCATTGCGCATAGTTTTTGATTTTACGAAATATTTTCTTTTTCCAAAACAGCGGATAATTTCATCTCCCGCCTGAGTTCCCTGATAATGAATCACTGCAATATAAATTCTTCCATTTTGTTGTTTGTGATAAAACAGGGTGATCATCAGAATGATAATCACAGCTGTCAACAGAGTTAATGCATACATACCTGCACCGGCTGTAATCCCCGATGTGATTGCCCAGAACAGATACAGAAGATCCATCGGATCTTTAATTGCTGTACGAAAACGTACAATAGACAATGCACCAACCATACCAAGAGAAATCACAATATTGCTGCTGATCGCAAGTGTTACCATACAGGTAAGCACTGTCATTCCCACAAGTGTAACTGCAAAACTTCTGGAGAAAATAACTCCAACATAAAATTTCTGATAAACCAGATAAATCACACTTCCCAAAATCAAAGCCACTGCCAGAGCAGCCAATATCTTAGGTATATCATACTGACTGAACATTCCTGATTCCAGTACAGATTTTTTTATCATATCCTGTACACTCATCTTATCATCCTCCCCTGTGTATCATACCAATACTCAAATCCATTCATGTACCGCGTTTTTTCATAACACAGTACATATTTGGAAACTGCTGTAAATTCTGCTGCCTGCGGCGGCAGAAGATTTCTCAGAATCTGAGGCAGCATCTCTGTAAATTTCACTTCCATGATCAGTTTTCCCGGTTCCAGTACAGATAAAGCCGGAAGCGTACTGTCGAAAATGTCATAGCTTCCAACAGCCGCTCTGACATCTGTATCAAATGTAATCCTGACTGTTCCCTCATCCATGATCCATGGTTCTCTCTCGTAATCTACGATTGTTCTCGGCCGCATCATATTACTCATACATTCTATGTAAAATTCCCTGCAAAGATTATACGGGCTTTTCAGAAGAAATTCATACTCGCCGGAAAGAATTTTTTGCACCTCATCTTTTGTCAGAGGGGCATCTTCTTTATAAATATAACTGCCGAACTTCTTTTTTCTTTCCAGCTTGATACTTTCAGCACTATAATTATAAATTCGTATCCTGTATTTCTTCCTCATAAGAACGCCGCTTTCCTTTTCTTCATATGCACTGTTCCAGTAATCATCAAAATACAGGCTCCGTATCAGATATCCTCCAGTTTCTGCATGAGGATCCAGTTTCATAAGTGGCTTCATCCGAAGATTCAGGACTTCTTTCTCACTGGTACTGATAAGATATTTCCACTCGTTACGAAAACGTTCTTTCTTCCTGTCAGCCTTCTTCATAATCGTCTTCCTCTACCGTACTATCTTCTGTTATGTAAAAGCACCTCATACCATAATATTTTCCTTCATCTGTTACATAATAATCAAATGCATCCTGCGTTTTTCCAGATGTATTTGTTGCTCTTACTCTCACAAAGTACTGTCCTGCTTTCGGAAGGTCCATCTCAGCTTCCGGAACAGTCAGTGTTGTGTTCTGATAGATCACATCCCGGAATAGATAATCTCCTGCAACCTCTACAGAATACGTAATGTCCTCTGCGTCCAGATCATAAGATACATCCCAGTTAAATTTCAGCTTATCACCGTCTATTGTCGGAACACCTATATAAAATGGCATTGGTGTTTCCAGACTTTCCAGATATAACTGATAGTTCTTCTCTATCTCATCAGGAAGTGATGCTGCAATCTGATCGTATTGTTCAGATGTAAGCGGTTCATACTCTGCATCAGGCATCAAATATAAATAGGGCTTCAGTACATTCTTATAGCTCTCTATCTTTGATGTGAGCATATCTTTGTTCAGATATTCCCTCAGATCCAGAATGGCATCATTTAATTTTTCCCGGAAAGACCGTGACTTCAGACACCTTTGAAACAGAATATTTCCCCAGTAATTGCTGATTCCCTTTTCCCAGCTGTTCTGATCCGAAAAATTCCTTAATTCATATTCCGGTCTCATCAGACAGCCATCGTTATCCCAGGCAATAAAGTACCAGATATCTGAATTCAGAGGACTGTATAAATAAACATTTCTGTTCTGTGTGTCTACGTTTCCCATCAGAATCTGAAATGCCATCCAGTAAACAATATTTTCTTCATCAAAATGTTCTTTCAGTACATCTTCAATCCCTATAGAATAATCATTCAGATCTGTCAGCATATCGATCAATTTGGTATGATCTGAATCCCCTTTTATTTCCAGCATTTTTTCAAAGGCTGTCTTATCATATCCTGCATCATCTTCTTTTTTTATAATATCCTCGTAGCGATAAAATTCAAAAGAATTAATCTTATACAATTGTCCGTTTGAATCCAGTCCATGACTCTTTAATGCCGTCTTATTCAGTTGTTCAACCTGTGTATAAATTCCATAATCCTCAAATTTTCCACCTGGTTCTTCTGTATTATCCTTTACATACAAATGCACAAACTGTGTACGTAAACCAACCATCTGAGGAATTCCCCTGATCAGATCATATGCCAGCTTATTTCGAAAGCGCATTCCTTCTGTCATATGTTTATTCAGGTTAATGGTTCTCTGGCCTCTCCACGTTCCTTTATTCTTTTTTAACTCAATTTTATAATTTTTTTGTGCATTCTGGCTGGATGTCTGGCCCCTGATCTGAACAGTTGCATTAGGCACGCGTTCTCCATATCCGACTTCCCCTTCTGTCGGTCCATTCTCATCTCCCACCTGCAAAAGTCCTGCCACCTGATATCTCTCCACTCCCATATCTTCGTAATCATAAACAGAATAGCTGTTGATTTCCTTCCATGTATGATATGTATTTTCCGATGAATTTCCCTTAGATACAGTAAGATACATGGTAACAACACTGGTATCATCATCATTTTCATACAAAGAATCCTTATCTCTTAAATGAATCTCATTGATTTCTTCTTTCTCCGCTTTTTCCGCCTTTACCTGTTCTGTTTTGTTATCTTCCTGTACTGTCTGATCCTGTGAAGAGTTTCCCGCTTTTTCCAGAGTGCAGCCTCCACAGAGAGAAAGACTGACTAATACTGCACTTATCAGATTTATTTTTTTAATTCCTGTCAACGCTCGTTCTCCTTTCCAGTTTCTCATCCATAAAACATCCGATTCTGGTAAATACCCCCGATTTGTCTTCTGCTACCACCGGCTGTATGCTGAGAATATAATATGGCAGACGTCTGGTATAACGTTCCAGACGGATCATAACTATAAAATAAAACAGTACACATCCTGCAAGAAACCCAAAGCCATAATATACCTGCGGACAAAACAGAGAAATCACAGTAAACACAGAAGTTCCCACGGCAAAAATTACAGAAGCAGCCAATGCTCCCCTGTAATCTGTAAAATATAAAAGAAGCAGAAGCATCGTATTTGCAACTGCATAAATGCCGTAACCAACACAAAGTGTCCGGAAATATCCATACATCAGATCATTAAATCCCAAAGGAAGGTACTTCAAAAGACTCTCACCCATTGAAATCGCCAGCGCAGTAGTCAGTAACTGCTTCAAAGCGGTATACTTCAATTCTCTGTTCAGTACATCCAGCATTTCTGTACCGGCCTGCATAATATCCTTAATGGTTCCCCCATCATTGAATAAACTGTAATAATTCCTGTATTTCGGATAAAAATTAACTTCTACAGAAACCACAAAATTTACAGTGGTGATCAGAATTGTCAGAAATGCGATCAATGCCGGTACGTCATGAGACGGTGCCCCATAAAAAAGTCCTTTTACCTGTTTCCCCAGCGGTCCGGCCCACATGATCACAAGGTGGGCAAACAGCCCGATATTAATGCAGAGTCCTGTAAATGCCAGCGGCAGAAACTCATCTGCCCACCTTAAAAATAAGAATGCACTGATATCACTTTGTGGAAAATACTCATACAGTAAAACAACATCCCATAAAAGCATGATCCCATATCCAATGCATACCGCAGCCATCAATGCTTCCACATGGGAAATTCCCAGAAACAGCAATAAGGCTCCCGAAAGAAAAGTAACAGCGATCGCAGCAAGAAAGGATAACATAATTCCTCTGTAATCTTTAATTGCAGTAAGATAACTCATCGCATTCCATGTAACGATCAGTTCTCCAAACAACTCAAAACATAAAAACTTATCTATAAGCCCAACTCCGGAAAATATCAGAAAAATCCCATATAAAATTCCTCCTGCAATGAGCATTAAGCCTGTCGAACCCCAGAAAGATGACAGAACTGCCTCATTTTTTTCTTCATAAAGCATATCTGCAATAAATCTTGTTACTACCATTGACAAGAAACTGGTTACCGTCAATGATGCAAGAAGTGTATATGTGATCATGCAGACCAGTAATTCTCTGCTCTGTTTCGAAGCGCCTGTCCTGTCACACAAAAAACATAACACCCAGCAGAAGGACGATCCCCAGCAGCATGGGACCGGTACAGATAATCCCTGCATATCCATAGGCGCGGAAAGAAGCAAACAGCCCTCTTCTGCTGAACAGTTTTTTTGAGTTCAAATCCAATCCCTGCCATATGCTTCCTCCACCTCCCTGTAAAGTTTTCTGTATTCACTGATCATGCGCTCATGCCTGTAATATGCCTTAGTTCTTGCCTGTCCGCTTTTTCCCATTCTGATCCGTCTTCTCCTGGATTCACACATTTTTTCCATAGCGAAAGCAAGTCCATCCCTGTACATAGGCGGAACGCAATAACCGGCACATCCAAAATTATCTCCTTCTTTTCCATTCAGAAGTTCCCGGCAACATCCTACATCAGTCGTTACACATGGGCGTCTGGCCGCAAATGACTCCAGCACGGATAATGGCTGGCCTTCTGATATACTGGTAAGGATCGTAAAATCCAGTTTTCTCATATACTGTACAATATCTACCCTTCCTGTAAAAACAAGATTTTTGATATCCAGCTGTTTCACCAGTGCATAACACTCATCTGCATATTCCTCGTCATCTACCCCTCCCAGAATATGAAGTCTCACATTCTCCATTCTGGATGAAAGTTCATAAAATGCATATATCATAGTCTTTATATCTTTAATGGGTGCGAGACGGACTACCGCACCTATGTCTATCCATCCATCTTCCTCTTTCAGAGGGATCTGTGACAACCTGTCATAATCAATACCATTTTCAATTACTCTGCATTTCTCTGCATCACAGCCAATCTGTATTTGCGTAAGCATCGCATTCGTAAATAAACTGGTTACCCGAAAAGCCCTTTTATAAATTGCTTCTGATAACATATAAAAGAAAGAAATCCACTGTTTTTTAAATGATGGGATTACCCATTTTGCCCTGATGATCTCTTCCTCCCTTTCTCTTGTGTATATCCCATGCTCTGTAAGTAATACCGGTCTTCTGTAAACATATCCTCCAAGGCAGGCAAGAAGTCCCCCGTATCCTGTTGAAATCGCATGATAGGTGTCTGCCTGAGGAACCTCAGAACCCAAAAGATATAAAACCGGAAGCAGCATGGAACGCATTGTATGAAACGCGTCCGCAAATGCAATATACGGATATTTTTCCAGACAGCTCTCTGTTAATATATTTAAAAACTGCTCACTTTTCAGAAATGACATCGGATTCATTTTCCGGTCGTGATATAAATGAAACAATACTTCCCAGTCAGGATGACTGCATTCCATCAATTCTCTTAAACTCCTTGTTTCTTCTTCCGAAAAATGATTGATTCTGTGCAGCTGTCCATTTTGATTTCCATGTTCCTTCAGTTTTAATGCATCATCCAGAAATACTTCATGGACTTCCACCACATTATCCGGCAGTTCATAGACAAATTTTCCACGGTCACATGCATGTGCTCCTATTACCCACAGCACAAACTCATGCTCTTTCATAACAGTGATATACTGATGCATCCATGTAGAAACTCCACCATGTACATACGGATAACAGCCTTCTAAAACCAGACAGATTCTCAATTCTCTCACCTTATTTCTATTTTCACTGATTTCTCTTTTGCCCGAAGCAGATAGAGATTTCCGGTAATATGCGTCAGTTCTCCACCTTCTATATTACCCGGAGTCCCTTCATTCATTCTTATCATAATATAAGCTTCATCATAAAAATTATCTAATTTAAGATTAAGTTCCTGATCTGATACATCCTTATCGATCACCAGTGCCCCATACCGCTGTATTGCGCCTGATAGTTCGGAAGCAGTAAGATTTCTCAGACATGGAGCTGAAGTATACAGCCAGTCCATATATTCATCCAGCCGTTTTTTCAGTTTCTTCCATCCCAGTCTGGCACCTCTGTCTTCGTCCAGCAGATCATCCGGATGCATAAAATGTGTATTGACAAAATGCATATTCAGTTCAGATACAGCCGCAAGTTCCATATAATCATCAATCACAGCACCTGAAATAATACGGGGCGTGTTCCACAATTCCTACTCTTCTGCGGCTTCAAACTACCTGTGTATATGCCA
>ENA-OQKT01000247-OQKT01000247.1-human-gut-metagenome-genome-assembly--contig:-NODE-247-length-10318-cov-2.957021_pt1 | contig 10318 bp, 11 predicted proteins | sample MGYA00242650_ERZ504801 | MGnify/ENA primary metagenome ERZ504801 (study PRJEB26092, sample SAMD00036396) | human gut metagenome | host: Homo sapiens | study: EMG produced TPA metagenomics assembly of...
CGAAAGAAGAGAGAGAGATCAAAAGCGGCCAGAGGAGAGATTCTGGATGCAAAGGGAAAAGTTCTGGCATCAAACAGGACGGTATGTACAATTTCTGTGATCCACAGTCAGATTAAAGAACCTGAAAAAGTAATCGCCCTGCTGTCTGAAAAACTGAAAATAGATGAGGCAGAAGTGAGAAAAAGAGTGGAGAAAATCTCTTCCATAGAAATAGTAAAGACAAATGTGGAAAAAAGTACAGGTGATGAGATAAGAGAGTGCAGTCTGGCAGGGGTGAAAGTTGATGAGGATTATAAGCGTTACTATCCATGTGGAAGTCTGGCTTCAAAAGTCATTGGCTTTACGGGAGGTGATAATCAGGGAATTATCGGTCTGGAAGTGAAATATGAAGAAATCCTGAGGGGACAGCCGGGTAAAATCCTGACAACAACAGATGCCAGGGGTGTGGAAATTGATAAATTGGGTGAGACAAGGGAAAAACCGATAGAGGGGAAAAGCCTGATGATCAGCCTTGATGTAAATATTCAAGAATTTGCGCAGCAGTCAGCTTTGAAAGTAATGGAGGAAAAGCAGGCAGAACGTGTATCTATCCTGCTGATGAATCCACAGAACGGCGAAATATATGCATGTGTCAATGTGCCGGAATTTGACCTGAATGATCCTTTTACCCTGACAGATGATCTGAATATGCAGTTAAATGAATCCGGGATAACAATACCGTCGGAAGATCACAATGAACAAAGTGAACTGGCAGTGCAGACAGCATCAGGAAAAACAAATACAGAAAGAAAGCAGGAATTACTGAATCAGATGTGGAGAAATCCCTGTCTGAATGATACTTATGAACCGGGCTCCACATTTAAAATCATCACCATGGCAGCCGGACTGGAGGCTGGTGTTGTTTCACCTGGGGACCGTTTTTATTGTCCCGGATATAAAGTGGTGGAGGATCGCAGAATCCACTGTGCAAAAAGAACAGGACATGGATCCCAGAATTTTGTGGAAGGTGCACAGAATTCCTGTAACCCTGTGTTTATAGAGGTGGGGCTTCGCCTTGGGGTAGAACGTTATTATAAGTATTTCAGACAGTTTGGACTTCTGGATAAAAACCGGGACAGATCTTCCGGGAGAGGCAGGAACTATTATGCATCAGAAGAAAAATATGGGAGAAGTGGAACTGGCAACGGTTTCTTTTGGACAGTCTTTTCAGATTACGCCTGTTCAGCTGGCTGCAACAGTAAGTTCACTTATAAACGGAGGCAGACGGGTGACACCGCATTTTGGAGTCGCAGTGTTAAATCCTGACAGAACAGAGGGTGAGAAACTGATTTTTTCGGTAAAGGAAGGAATTGTCTCTGAAGAGACTTCGAAGGAAATAAGAGAAATCCTGGAAACAGTAGTATCTCAGGGCTCCGGAAAAAATGCAAAAATTGAAGGATATGCCATCGGTGGGAAAACTGCCACTTCTCAGACACTGCCAAGAAGTGCAAATCGTTATATTTCCTCTTTTTTGGGATTTGCACCTGCAGAAGATCCGCAGATACTGGGACTGTGTATTATTCATGATCCGAAAGGAATCTATTATGGAGGGACAGTAGCTGCACCTGTGATACGTGGTATTTTTGAGAATATCCTGCCATATCTTGGAATTGAAAAAAGTGATGTTTCTGATTTTTCTGCAGAAGGCAATTAGGGAAATTCCGCAGGCAGGGTTGATAAATAAGCAAAAAAGCCTTATACTAAAAGAAATCTGAAAGTAAAAAACTTTCAGGAAAAAACGAAAGAATGAATGAGGTGTAAGATGGAATTTCAAGTTGTAATCCCTGTGCTGATTTCTTTTGCAATCAGCGTTGTATTAGGACCGGTCATCATTCCTTTTCTCCGGAGACTGAAGATGGGCCAGACAGAAAGAACAGAGGGCGTACAGTCCCATTTAAAGAAAGCAGGAACACCTACAATGGGTGGAGTGATCTTTCTGATCGCCACAGCGATAACTGCATTATTTTATGTAGGGGATTATCCGAAGATCATTCCGGTACTGTTCCTGACTCTTGGATTTGGAATTATCGGATTTCTGGATGATTATCTGAAGGTTGTGCTGAAACGCTCAGACGGACTGCTGCCATGGCAGAAATTTTTACTTCAGGTAGTTCTGACTGCGATTTTTGTATTTTATATTGTTAAGTATACAGATATCTCACTGACTATGAGAATCCCATTCTGGAGCGGACATTTCCTGAATCTTGGATGGCTGGCAGTTCCGGTTCTTTTCTTTGCTGTGATCGGTACTGTGAATGGAGTTAATTTTACGGATGGTCTGGATGGTCTTGCTTCCAGTGTGACTCTGATCGTTGCGGTATTTTTTACAGTAGTTTCTATTGGAATGAAATCGGGGATCGAGCCGATCACAGGTGCAGTTGTGGGAGGTCTGATGGGATTTCTGTTGTTTAATGTATATCCGGCAAAAGTGTTTATGGGAGACACAGGTTCTCTGGCACTGGGTGGTTTTGTTGCAGGTACGGCTTATGTGATGCAGATGCCGTTATTTATCCTGATCGTGGGTCTGATCTATCTGATCGAAGTACTTTCCGTTATCATTCAGGTAACTTATTTCAAGGCAACACATGGAAAGCGTATTTTTAAGATGGCACCGATCCATCATCATTTTGAGTTATGCGGATGGTCTGAAACACGTGTAGTTGCGGTATTCTCAGTTATTACAGCGGTTATGTGTATGGTCGCACTGCTGGCACTGTAAGATTTTGGCTAAGCAGATTTCAGCGTTATGCTGATAAAAGGGAGGAAAATTATTATGGAATTACAGGGAAAAAAGGTACTTGTATTCGGTTCCGGAAAAAGCGGAATCGGAGCATCTGACCTTCTGGCAAAGGTAGGAGCATTTCCGGTTATCTATGACGGAAATGCCGAAACAGATAAAGACGCAGTTGTACATAAAACAGATGGGACATATCCGGTCACTGTATATGCAGGAGAACTTCCGAAAGAAGTACAGGACAGTCTTGATCTGGTAGTTTTAAGCCCCGGAGTGCCGACAGATCTTCCACTTGTAAAGAGTTTTTATGAGCAGGGGCTTCCGGTATGGGGAGAGGTGGAACTGGCATACAGAGTAGGTGACGGTGAAGTGCTTGCCATCACAGGAACAAACGGAAAAACTACTACAACAGCACTTCTTGGAAAAATTATGCAGGATGCACGTGAGTCTGTTTTTGTAGTCGGCAATATCGGAACCCCATATACTTCCAAAGCACTGGAGATGAAGCCAAACTCTGTAACTGTTGCAGAAATCAGCAGTTTTCAGCTGGAAACGATTGATGAGTTTGCACCAAAGGTATCTGCAATCCTGAATATTACAGAGGACCATCTGAACCGTCATCATACAATGGAAGAGTATATACGTGTGAAAGAACTGATCACTGAGAATCAGGGTACAGAAGATGTATGCGTGCTGAATTATGAAGATGAGGTTCTGCGTGAGTTTGGAAAACATCTGACTCCACGAGTGGTATATTTCTCCAGCGGACGTAAACTGGATGAGGGAATTTATCTGGATGGAAATAAAATCATCCTGAAGGACGGAGAAAAAGAAATCGAAGTAGTTAAGACAGAAGATCTGAAGCTTCTTGGAAAACACAATTTTGAGAACGTTATGGCCGCAGTTGCAATGGCTTACTACGATGGAGTATCCTTGGACAGCATCCGTAAGAGCATCTGTGAATTTACAGCTGTTGCACACAGAATCGAATATGTGACAGAGAAAAAAGGCGTTGTATATTATAATGATTCCAAAGGAACTAACCCGGATGCGGCAATTAAAGGAATCCAGGCAATGAACCGTCCGACACTTCTGATCGGCGGCGGTTATGATAAACAGTCCGGTTATGATGAATGGATTGAGGCATTTGACGGAAAGGTACGTTATTTGGTGCTGATCGGTCAGACAAAGGAGAAAATCAAAGAAGCTGCTGAGAAACATGGTTTCCATGACATCATCCTCTGCGAAGATCTGAAAGAGGCAGTAAAGGTATGTGAGGAGAAAGCACAGCCTGGAGATGCTGTTTTGCTTTCTCCCGCATGTGCAAGCTGGGGACAGTTTGATAACTATGAACAGCGTGGAGATATGTTCAAGGAATATGTAAGAAATCTGTAGAATATCTATAAGTAAGAATTATAGCTGTCCGGCAGAGAAAGACGAAGCTGCAGTGACCGGCTATAGATAATTTTGCGGAGAAACAGATGGCGCGAAAAAGAGCGACAGATTTATCAAAAACAGATATGACGATGCTGGTACTGATAGTACTGCTTGTGATTTTTGGCCTGGCAGTATTATTCAGTTCCAGTGAATATAATGGCAGAGTACGTTTCGGCGACTCTGCCTGTTATTTTAAGAAACAGTTATTTGCCACAGCATTGGGTATGGGAGTAATGTATATGGTTTCTTCCATTGATTATCATTTTTTTCTGAGGCTGGGACCAGTGGCATATCTGATTTCAATGTTTTTGTCCGGCGCAGTACTTTTTGTAGGTCAGGAGATCAACGGCTCAAAAAGATGGCTGAATCTTGGACCTTTATCTTTTCAGCCTTCAGAGTTTGCGAAAGTTGCTGTAATCCTTTTTCTTGCATGGCAGATCGAGCGTACAAAAAAAGCAACCAGGGGCTTTGGATTTATGTGCAGGACAATATTGACCCTGCTGCCGATCATTGGTCTTGTAGGTTCAAATAATCTGAGTACAGCAATCATTATTCTGGGTATCGGTGGAATTCTGATTTTTGTATCCAATCCGGGATATCTGGAATTTATCGGGCTTGGCAGCGCAGGTGCAGGTTTCATAGCTGTTTTTCTTGCTGCAGAGAGTTATCGTCTGGAACGTCTTGCAATCTGGAGAAATCCGGAGAAATATGAAAAAGGATTTCAGACGATCCAGGGATTGTATGCCATCGGTAGCGGCGGAATATTCGGCAGAGGATTTGGAAACAGTCTGCAGAAACTTGGATTTGTTCCGGAAGCGCAGAATGATATGATTTTTTCGATTATATGTGAGGAAATGGGAGCAGCCGGAGCTATCTTTCTGATTTTTCTGTTTACAATGCTTCTGTGGCGGCTGGGTGTGGCTGCCATGCATGCAAAAGATTTGGCCGGAGCTCTTATCTGTTGTGGAATTATGGGGCATCTGGCTCTTCAGGTTATTTTGAATATTGCAGTGGTGACCAATACAATCCCCAATACAGGCATTACGCTGCCTTTTATCAGCTATGGAGGAACTTCGGCAGTGTTTCTTCTTGGGGAAATGGGACTTGCGATGAATGTTGGGAAATGTGACAGGATAAATTGAATTACAGGTTTCAGAATGGCGTAACATATAATAGAAAAAGCCATAAACTGTAAAGTAAGAGACTCTTTGGGAGCAAAAGGTTGGATGAAATCCATGTGACAGGTAAAGCATCTCTCAGCGGGGAGATTTTTATACAGGGATCTAAAAATGCAGCACTTCCAATGATAGCCGCATCTCTGATGCACAGAGGACTAAGCATTCTGAGGGGATGTCCCAGAATTTCAGATGTTTTTTGTATGGAAGAGATTTTGAAAAGTCTTGGTGCAGTGACCTGGTGGGACGATCACGATCTTTATCTGGATTGTTCCTGCGCAGACGGAACAGAAATTCCTGCAGTCTATACAGGCAGAATGCGTTCTTCGATCATTCTGGCAGGTGCGGTGCTTGCAAGAAACAGAAAATGCAGGATAGGGTATCCGGGCGGATGTACGATCGGGAAAAGACCAATAGATTTCCATCTTATGGCACTGAGAGCACTTGGCGCGGATGTCCGGGAAAATGTATCAGGCCTGGATGGAGAATGTGTCAGATTTGAAGGGCAGGATATTGTGTTTCCGAAATCGAGTGTGGGAGCTGCTCAACAGGCAATACTGGCAGCAGTTCTTGCAAAAGGTGTAACACATCTTTATAATTGTGCGAAAGAACCGGAGGTTTTCTGGCTCTGCAGATATCTAGAAAAACAATGGGAGCACTGATAGAAGGAGAAGAAACCGGTGAAATTACGATCAGAGGAGTGGATGAACTGAAAGGCGGAGACTACCGTATTCCTCCGGATCGTATTGTTGCAGGTACCTATCTGTGTGCGGCTGCGGCAGCAAGAAGTAAGATTATTCTTCATGATGTACCTGTGGAGGAGTTGCAGTCGTTTATGGAAGTATATCGGAAAATAGGTGGACAATATCAAGTAAATGGTGGTACACTAGAGGTCAATGGAAAGAATGCTGTCAGACCGGCTGTTTTAGTAGAAACAGAAATTTATCCGGGTTTTCCCACAGATCTGCAGGCTCCGTTGATGGCGGTGCTGACAGGTGCGCAGGGACAGAGTACCATACGGGAAAATATTTTTGACCGGAGATTTGGCAGTGCTTTTCAGATGAAAAAAATGGGCGCAGATATTTCCGTAAGCGGAAACCAGGCAATCATAAGAGGGGGAAAAACTCTTAAGGGAACACAGGTACAGGCAGGAGATCTCAGAGGTGGTGCAGCCCTGCTCATTGCCGCACTTATGGCAGAGGGAGAAACCTGTGTTACAGGAGCCGGGTTTATCAGCAGGGGCTATGAGCATATCTGTGAAGATTTACGGACTTTGGGCTGCAGAATATGGCAGCCGGGGACAGAGGATTTGAGGATTTATGAGAGAAAGTAATTATGGGAAAAAGACCTCCTATGAGTAAAAGGACGAAGAAGATGCTGGCAGGTATGATAGGCGCCGGAGTTATGGTCGCTGTGATAGTATTTTTTTCCTATTATAAAGTAGATACTGTTGAGGTGAGGGGAACTTCCCATTATACAGATGAAGAAGTAAAGAATATGGTGCTTCGTGGACCGATGGCTTCCAATTCGGTCCTTGCACCACTGCTCTACAGCACTACAAATACAGAGGACATTGCATATGTAGATGCATTTAAAGTTACCCAGCTGAACCGAAATACCATCTGTATCAGCGTAAAAGAGAAAAAAACAGTCGGATGCATCCGATATCTTGACAGTTACATTTATTTTGACAGAAATGGCATTTTTGTGGAGGGTTCTCAGAACAGAGATGAGACGGTTCCGTATTTTGACGGAATTCAGGTGAACAGCATCGTGATGGATGAGAAACTGGATATTAAAGGAGATACTGTACTGAATACAGCTGTAGCATTGTCTACAATCTTTCAGAAAAATGATATGATCCCCGATCATATCCAGTTTGACAGCAGCTATTCTATCAGCCTCATCTATGGGGATATAACTGTTCAGCTTGGAAAAGATGCTGATCTGGAAGAGAAGATGAACCGAGTGATAGCGATTCTGCCCAAAATCCAGGGAAAAAAAGGTATTCTTCATATGGAGAGTGTGGCTACGGAGTCCAATACCTTTGAAGAAGAACTGGAACAGGAAGAAGTTACTGCTGAGAACTGGAATGGCGGTTATGATGAAGATGGCAATTATACCGGAGACGGCGAGTATGACGAGGATGGTAATTATGTAGGTGCAAAACCGAAGACTGCTCTTGAGGAAGCAATTGAGAACTGGAATGGCGGTTATGATGAGGAAGGGGATTATACCGGAGCAGGTGAGTATGACGAATCCGGTAATTATGTGGGACCGAAGCCTACACAGGAATCTCTGGATGCGGCATCTGATGAGTCGGGAGACGGTTCAGGAGATGAAAGTTTCGCAGATGACCAGAGTTCTGAAACTTCAGAAGATGGAGAAAGTGATTCATCATATGACGACGGAAACTCAGATGATTCAGATGGATATGGTGATTATACAGAAGATAACAGTGATTATCAGGGGGATGATTCTGAGGGATATTGATAGTATATGGAAACTTTGAGATCAGAGAAGGCTCCGTACACTGATACAACATATTTACCGGAATTGCCGAAAAAGAGTGAAAAAAGTATAAAAAAACAAAATTAATGGTTGATTAATTCTCAAAAAAAATATATGATATATCTATATGTAACTTTGATATAAATCACTGAAAAGGATATCAGGTATAAATAAAGGAGGAAGTACGTTGTTAGAGATTATGTCAAACGAGGCTGAATCATCTGCCAAGATCATAGTGATCGGTGTAGGTGGAGCCGGAAATAATGCAGTAAACAGAATGGTGGAAGAGGCCATCGGCGGAGTAGAGTTTGTAGGTGTTAATACTGATAAGCAGGCTTTAACTCTGTGCAAAGCTCCAACTGTACTTCAGATTGGCGAGAAGATTACCAAAGGTCTTGGTGCAGGAGCCCAGCCTGAGGTTGGACAGAAAGCAGCAGAGGAGAGCATTGAAGAAGTAAAACAGTTAATGGAAGGTGCGGATATGGTATTCGTTACCTGTGGTATGGGAGGCGGAACCGGAACCGGAGCTGCACCTGTTATCGCAGCAGCAGCGAAAGAAATGGGTATCCTTACAGTTGGCGTTGTTACAAAACCTTACCGTTTTTGTAAGCAAGAACTCGTATGAATAATGCACTTGCAGGCATTGAGAATCTGAAGAAAGCAGTGGATACATTAATCGTTATCCCGAATGATAAATTACTGGAAGTTGTAGATCGCAGAACAACCATGCCGGAAGCTCTGAAGAAGGCTGATGAAGTTCTGCAGCAGGCAGTACAGGGCATTACAGACCTGATCAATCTGCCGGCTCTGATTAACCTTGACTTTGCAGACGTTCAGACTGTAATGACAGACAAGGGAATTGCCCATATCGGTATCGGTGAAGCAAGAGGAGACGACAAAGCTATGGAAGCTGTACAGCAGGCCGTATCTTCTCCACTTCTTGAGACAACCATCAAAGGTGCTACACATGTTATCATTAATATTTCCGGAGATATTTCTCTTATGGATGCCAATGATGCCGCAAGCTATGTACAGGAGCTTACAGGTGAGGAAGCAAACATCATCTTTGGTGCCATGTATGATGATACAGTTGCTGACTACTGCAGAATCACAGTGATTGCAACAGGTCTGAATGATGATAACCTTCAGCAGACCCCTTTCGGAAAAAGAAGCACAGCTTCTTCCTTTGGTGCAAGAAGACCTTCTTCCACAGCAACGACAGGTACAGCAACAGCCGGAACTGCAGCAGGAAGCGGTATGAACATGCCTAGCTTCAGCCTTCCAACTATGAATGCCACACCATTTGGAGCATCTAAGACTCCGTCAAGCACTGTTCAGAAGAAGGACATCCAGATTCCGGATTTCTTAAGAAACAGATAGGATTATCTGTTTTGCAGTGAAATAATTTACAGACAGACAAAAGAGACATATTCCATATAGATGGACATGTCTCTTTTTTTGACCGGATCAGGGAAGTTCATTATCCCTGATATACGGGTGAAAATCCTGTTGCCATGGTGTTGATATTATGCGCCACAATGGCACTGGAAGGTGTCACATCTTGTATCGGAAGATGCATGTGCATTAGAGCCGTCTACCTGAATGGAGGATGCTGTACATTTGCAGTTATCATTATAGGTACAGTTATGGGCTTTGCAGTCGATCTGGATTTTGTCGCAGCCACAGTCATCTGTATAGCTGTCTTTCATGGAACTGCCGGTTCTCTCTCGGAAACTGCCGCAGCTTGTCTCATTTGCAGAAGTAGCATTTTCGCCTGTCACGTCAATATCACCCTTTGAACAGAGCTGTTCTTTGTTGTAAACACAGGTCATTGCTGAACATTTAAGAATTGTCATAGAGTTACCCTCCTGAAAAAAATCTGAGATAACTATTCAATACTACTGTAGTGCAAGAGTACTGAACAGTTACATTGAATAAGTTTCGGAGATAGGATGTGCAGTTTGAGAGAAAATATACATGATTTTACGAGGACTGCGATAATTTATATCGGATTACTTCGGGAAAGTTCAGAGAAAAATCCATATAGAAATTCAGATAAAATTTCAAAGAAAAGGTCTGAAAATAATAAAGAAATAAAATAAAGAAAATTTCAAAAAGCACTTGACATAGCAGACTGAACATGGTATCTTATACAAGTACGTAAGAAAACAAAGCAGAGTTCCACTCTCACCTCAGCGCATTTAGTTTAGCGGCTTGGGTTTATATTGCACAGAGAAGGCTGATATTTAAGGTTGGCAGGAATAAGGAGATTGTTCCGCAGATTAAGAAGAAAAGATATCAGCAGTGTGATAGCGGAGTGTGGATTTTGTCCACGCTTTTTTTATGTAAATGAGGGCGACGAGAAGTCATTAGAATCTATCTAACAGGTATGGAGGTGCACTACAATTAGCGAATTAATGAT
>ENA-OQKT01000251-OQKT01000251.1-human-gut-metagenome-genome-assembly--contig:-NODE-251-length-10186-cov-2.262849_pt1 | contig 10186 bp, 6 predicted proteins | sample MGYA00242650_ERZ504801 | MGnify/ENA primary metagenome ERZ504801 (study PRJEB26092, sample SAMD00036396) | human gut metagenome | host: Homo sapiens | study: EMG produced TPA metagenomics assembly of...
CTGCCGGAGCCAGATGGCAGAGGTTCGGGGTCTTCTCACTGATGGCATTTGCCATCTCCGGATTCAGCTCTACGCCTGCCTCATGCGCGATGGCCGGCAGATGCAGCATACTGTTGGTGGAACATCCAAGTGCCATATCGACGGTCAACGCATTTAAGAATGCTTCTTTTGTCATAATGTCTCTTGGACGGATATTCTGTTTTAACAGCTCCATAACCTGCATACCGGCTCTCTTGGCCAGGCGCAGACGCTCGGAATATACGGCCGGAATCGTTCCGTTTCCTTTCAAGCCCATGCCGAGAACCTCGGTCAGACAGTTCATGCTGTTTGCCGTGTACATACCGGAGCAGGAACCGCAGGTCGGGCATGCATTGCACTCAAAATCATAAACATCTTCCTCTGTCATAGTTCCGGCTGCGTAGGATCCAACCGCCTCGAACATGCTGGAAAGACTTCTCTTCTCACCTTTTACATGGCCGGCAAGCATCGGACCGCCGCTGACAAATACGGTCGGAACATTGACTCTTGCTGCTGCCATCAGAAGGCCAGGTACGTTCTTATCACAGTTCGGGATACATACCAGTGCATCAAACTGGTGAGCCATTGCCATACACTCGGTGGAATCGGCGATCAGGTCACGGGTAACGAGGGAATATTTCATTCCGATGTGGCCCATGGCAATACCGTCACAGACTGCAATGGCCGGGAACACGATCGGTGTTCCGCCTGCCATGGCAACGCCCATTTTTACAGCTTCTGTAATTTTATCCAGGTTCATATGACCCGGTACGATCTCATTGTAGGAGCTTACAATTCCTACGAGCGGTTTTTTCATTTCTTCTTCGGTCAGACCCAGCGCACGCATCAGAGAACGCTGTGGCGCCTGTGCGATTCCTTTTTTTACAGCATCACTTCTCATGATTTTTTCCTCTTTTCTTATCTTACAGTTTTATGCCAGTGCTTTTACCAGCAGATCTCCCATTTTCGGATGTAGATACCTGGGTACATCCCTCAGACATAATGTCTACGGTGCGGTTATCCGTCTTTTAAAATTTTCTGTACAGCATTTTCGACTGCCTCTGCCTCCTGATCGAGATCCAGGGAATAGCGGAGCATCATGGCTGCGGACAGAACCGTTGCAATCGGGTTTGCGATGTTCTTTCCTGCGATGTCCGGTGCAGAGCCGTGGCTTGGCTCGTACAGACCAAATTTTGTCTCGTTCAGGCTGGCGGAAGAAAGCATTCCGATCGAGCCTGCTACCATACTTGCCTCATCGGAAAGAATATCTCCGAACATGTTCTCGGTCAGAACGACGTCAAACTGGCACGGATTGTGGACGATCTGCATCGCACAGTTGTCGACCAGCATATGCTCTAAGGTAACTTCCGGGTAATCTTTTGCAACATCCTCTACCACGGATCTCCACAGACGGGAGGAATCGAGAACGTTTGCTTTATCTACACTCGTTACTTTTTTCTTTCTCTTCATGGCGATGTCGAATGCACGGATTGCAATGCGGCGGATTTCGGTCTCGCTGTAGGTCAGCGTATCGGTTGCTTTCCGGATGCCGTTTTCTTCTACAGTGCTGCGCTCTCCAAAGTACAGGCCGCCGGTCAGCTCACGCATAATCAGCATGTCGAAGCCCTCGCCGATGATCTCTTCTTTTAACGGGCAGGCATCTTTCAATTCCTGATACAGGTAAGCCGGACGCAGGTTTGCAAACAGACCTAACGATTTCCGGATTTTTAAGAGTCCTGCCTCCGGGCGCTTGTCCGGGCTTAATTTGTACCATGGGGATGTTTTTGCATCTCCCCCGATGGAGCCCATCAGGACAGCGTCGCATTTCTTTGCTTCTTCTATGGTTTCATCTGTCAGCGGCACGCCGTGCACATCAATGGAGGCTCCGCCCAGCAGAAGGTTGGTATATTCAAACTTATGTCCATATTTCTCGCAGACAGCGTCCAGAACTTTTTTTTGCTTCCTTTACAATTTCCGGTCCGATTCCGTCACCGTGAATTAATCCAATACGGTATTCCATATCTTTCTCCCTCTTTTCTTCCGGCTGAAAAACCGTTCTATTTTCTCTGCGTCTATAGCATTTCTAAATTATACGCCATTTTTCCGGTAATTTCAACACGAAATTTCTTTGTATCGGACGAAACGCAATAATCTTTTTGCTTTTTTGCCATTTAAAAGAAAAATACGCGGCATTTTTCGCCGTGTTCCGCCGAAGAAGTTTCGGGGCAGAAAAAACGCAGGCATTCGTTTTTTTGAATACCTGCGTTTTTCCTGGCTTTTCGCCGTGTAAAATTATTTTTTCTTTTCTGTTTTTTCTTCAACGACTGCTGTCTCCGGTTTTTCAACCTCTGTAATGGCTGTTTTACGCATCGGGATACGGCAGTTTTTGTTGTTTCCGAACTCTACGATGACATCGTCGTCTGTGATATCGATGACTACGCCGTAGAAACCGCTTGTCGTGATGACCGCATCGCCGACTGCGAGGTCATTCAGCATTGCCTGAAGTTTTTTCTGCTCTTTTTCTGCGGGCGGATCATTAAGAAATACATCATACCGAACATGATGACCAGCCACATAATTAACATACCAGTGCTCATCACACCGCTGCCTGCTGTTGTTGTTGCTAAAAACATTTTCTTTCCTCCTGTTATTCGAGAATACATCCCGTTCTTTCGACACACCTATCATAATACACAATCCGTAACCGATGGGCAAGTCTTTTTCGGATATTTTCCAAAGATTTCATACTTTCCCGCTTACTTTTTGTCGTATTCCTCAAATCCTGCGAGTTTTGCCCGTTTGTAGGAAGCAAAATTGCCCTCGTCCAGTGCGGTCCGGATTTCTGTCATCATATTGTTGTAGAAATACAGGTTGTGCAGAACACAGAGCCGCATGCCGAGCATCTCTTTTGCTTTCAGCAGATGACGGATGTAGGCTCTGCTGTAGTGACGGCACGCCGGGCACTGGCAGCCTTCCTCGATCGGGCGCGGATCCAGCTCGTATTTCTGATTGAACAGATTCATTTTTCCATGGTTTGTGTAAACATGGCCGTGGCGTCCGTTCCGGCTCGGATATACGCAGTCGAAGAAATCGATGCCGCGCTCTACGCCTTCCAGAATGTTTGCCGGCGTTCCAACGCCCATCAGATACGTCGGTTTGTCTTTCGGCAGGTACGGAACGACTTCGTCGAGAATATGGTACATCTCCTCGTGGCTCTCTCCTACTGCCAGACCGCCGACTGCATAGCCATCGAGATCCATCTCGGAAATCCGTTTTGCATGGTCAATGCGGATATCCTCATAAATCGCACCCTGGTTGATTCCGAACAGAAGCTGATGTTTGTTGATCGTGTCTTCCCGCTGGTTCAGCTCCTGCATCTTATTTTTGCATCGCTGCAGCCATCTCGCCGTGCGGTCGACAGAGTTTTGCACATAACGGCGCTCTGCCACACTCGACGGGCACTCGTCGAAAGCCATCGCGATGGTTGAAGCCAGGTTGGACTGGATCTGCATACTCTCCTCCGGTCCCATAAAGATCTTTCTTCCATCTACGTGCGAGTGGAAATAGACACCCTCCTCCTTGATTTTCCGAAGGCCTGCCAGAGAAAACACCTGGAATCCGCCGGAATCGGTCAGGATCGGTTTGTCCCAGACCATGAATTTGTGGAGTCCGCCCATCTTCTTTACGACTTCATCTCCCGGGCGCACATGGAGGTGATACGTATTGGAAAGTTCTACCTGCGTGCCGATCTGCTGGAGATCTTCGGTGGAAACAGCTCCCTTGATTGCTGCTGCAGTTCCGACATTCATGAATACCGGCGTTTCGATATTGCCGTGCACGGTTTCCATATGGGCGCGCTTCGCTCTTCCTTCCATTTTCAGAATTTTATACATAACGCTTTTCATCCTTTCTCAATGATCCCTGCCTCCTGTTTTCATGCAGGGCATACTATTTTTAGTATACAGGCAAAATCTGTTTTTGACAATGCCTGAATTTTCTTTTTTCTCTCTTTTTTCTTTCCCGCTTTCTCCATTTTTCACAAGGACTTTATACTTTTTTCATAAGACATCGCCTTTTTTCCAATTGTATTTCCTTATTTTTTGTCGTATAATGTGTTGAGATTGTTTCTTATTATAAAAGGAGTTTGATTCATGACTGATAAAAAATATACTCTTGGAATCGACATCGGTTCCACTACTGTTAAAATTGCGATCCTCGACGAAGAGAACCAGCTTCTCTTTGCCGATTACGAGCGCCATTTTGCAAACATCCAGGAAACACTTGCCCATCTGCTCGGGGAAGCCCACGAAAAACTGGGCGAATTGACCCTGCAGCCCGTCATCACCGGTTCCGGCGGACTCGCGCTTGCCAACCATCTTGGCATTCCGTTCACGCAGGAGGTTATCGCAGTTTCCACATCGTTAAAAGCACTGGCTCCGCAGACCGACGTTGCCATCGAACTCGGCGGCGAGGATGCCAAAATCATCTATTTTGAAGGCGGCAATGTCGAACAGCGTATGAACGGTATCTGCGCCGGCGGTACCGGTTCGTTCATCGACCAGATGGCTTCTCTTCTGCAGACCGATGCAACCGGCCTGAATGAGTATGCGAAACATTACCAGGCCATCTACCCGATCGCTGCCCGCTGCGGTGTATTCGCAAAAACGGATATCCAGCCGCTCATCAACGACGGTGCAACAAAAGAGGATCTTGCCGCTTCTATTTTCCAGGCAGTCGTCAACCAGACCATTTCCGGTCTTGCCTGCGGTAAACCAATCCGCGGCCACGTTGCCTTCCTTGGCGGTCCGCTGCACTTCCTCTCGGAATTAAAGACAGCGTTCGTCCGCACCTTAAAGCTGGATGACGAGCACGCGATCGTGCCGGACAACTCTCATCTGTTTGCAGCCATCGGTTCTGCAATGAATGCAGATGGAAAGACCGAGGTTTCTCTTCTCGCGCTGAAAAAACGGCTCGAAGAAAAAGTAGCCATCGATTTTGAGGTTGCCCGTCTCGAACCGCTGTTTAAAGACCAGGAGGAGTACGATGCATTCCTGGCCCGCCAGAGCGTCAACAATGTTGTAACGGCTGATCTTTCCACTTACGAAGGAAACTGCTATCTCGGAATCGATGCCGGTTCCACAACCACAAAAGCCGCACTCGTTGGTGAGGATGGCGCTCTTCTGTATTCCTTCTACAGCAACAACCACGGAAATCCGCTCGGCACCTCGATCCGCGCGATCCAGGAAATCTACTCCAAACTGCCGGATTCCGCACAGATCGCCTGGTCCTGTTCCACCGGTTACGGCGAAGCACTCATCAAAGCTGCGCTGATGCTGGACGAGGGTGAGGTTGAAACGATTTCTCATTACTATGCCGCAGCATTCTTCGATCCGGAAGTCGACTGTATTCTCGACATCGGCGGTCAGGATATGAAATGTATCAAGATCAAAAACGGCACTGTAGACAGCGTACAGCTCAATGAAGCATGTTCCTCCGGCTGCGGTTCCTTTATCGAAACCTTCGCGCAGTCCCTGAACTACAGTGTACAGGATTTTGCACACGAAGCACTGTTCGCAAAACACCCGATCGATCTTGGTACCCGCTGTACCGTATTTATGAATTCCAAGGTAAAACAGGCACAGAAAGAAGGCGCATCCGTTGCTGATATTTCTGCCGGACTTGCCTGTTCCGTCATCAAAAACGCATTATATAAAGTAATTAAAGTTTCCGATGCCACCGAGCTGGGACGCCACATCGTCGTACAGGGCGGTACGTTCTACAACGATGCCGTTCTTCGAAGCTTTGAGCGGATCGCCAACTGCGAAGCCATCCGCCCGGACATCGCCGGCATTATGGGTGCGTTCGGTGCGGCGCTGATCGCAAGAGAGCGCTATTCGGCAGATCAGGAGACTACGATGCTCTCCATCGAAAAGATCAATGAGCTGAAATACTCGACCACGATGGCAAACTGCAAAGGCTGTACGAACAGCTGCCGTCTGACCATCAACAAATTCTCCGGCGGCCGTCAGTACATCAGCGGAAACCGCTGTGAGCGCGGAATCGGAAAAGAGAAAAACAAGGATCATATTCCGAACCTGTTCGAATACAAATACAAACGAATCTTCGGCTACCAGCCGCTGCCGCAGGATGAAGCAATCCGCGGAGAGGTCGGCATTCCGAGAGTCCTCAATATGTTCGAGAACTATCCGTTCTGGTACACCTTCTTCACGCAGCTGAAATACCGCGTGGTACTCTCTCCGACCTCGAGCCGCAAGATCTACGAGCTCGGTATTGAGTCGATTCCAAGTGAATCCGAGTGCTATCCGGCCAAACTGGCGCACGGCCATGTGACCTGGCTCTTACGCCACGGTGTGAAGTTCATCTTCTACCCGTGTATCCCGTACGAGCGCACCGAGTTCCCGGAAGCCATCAACCACTACAACTGCCCGATCGTTACCTCGTATGCGGAAAATATCAAAAACAACGTGGACGAGCTGCAGGACGATTCCATTACGTTCCGCAATCCGTTCCTTGCGTTTACGAGTGAAAAGGTGCTTGCCGATGGTCTTGTCAAAGAGTTCTCCGGTCTGCCGGAGGATGAAGTCCGTGCTGCTGTTCATGCCGGATGGGAAGAGCTTGGCGCTGCAAGACGCGATATGCAGAAAAAAGGTGAGGAAACGCTTCAGTATATGAAAGAAACCGGCCGCAGAGGCATCGTGCTTGCCGGCCGTCCGTACCACATCGATCCGGAAATCCATCACGGTATCCCGGATATGATCAACTCCTACGGACTGTGCGTGCTGACGGAGGACTCTGTTTCCCATCTGGCACCGCTCGAGCGTCCGCTCCGTGTCAATGACCAGTGGATGTACCACACCCGTCTGTATGCAGCTGCAAACTATGTAAAGACACGCGACGATCTTGACCTGATTCAGCTGAACTCGTTCGGCTGCGGTCTCGACGCCGTTACCACCGATGAGGTTTATGAGATTCTGACCAGAAGCGGTAAAATTTATACCTGCCTGAAGATCGATGAGGTCAACAACCTCGGCGCTAGCCAGAATCCGTGTCCGCTCTCTGCTCGCCGCTCTGCGTGCACATGACCGCAAACAGGCGGTACGTGAAATTGTTCCATCCTCGATCCAGAAGCCGGTCTTCACAAAAGAGATGCGCAAAGATTACACGATCCTCTGCCCGCAGATGTCACCGATCCACTTCTCGATTCTGCAGCCGGCGTTCAACGCAGCCGGATACAATCTGGAAGTGCTTCCGAACGACAACAAAGAGGCGGTTGATGTCGGACTGAAATACGTCAACAACGATGCCTGCTATCCGTCTCTGATGGTAGTCGGACAGATTATGCAGGCGCTGCTCTCCGGCAAGTATGACCTGAACAAAGTGGCTGTCATCATGAGCCAGACCGGCGGCGGCTGCCGTGCTTCGAACTACATCGGATTTATCCGCCGTGCGCTGGAGAAGGCCGATATGACGCAGATTCCGGTCATCTCGATTAACTTGAGCGGTCTGGAGGAAAATCCGGGCTTCAAGATCACACCGGATCTTGCGATTCGTCTCTGCTATGCAGCAGAATTCGGCGATATCATGATGAAATGTATTTACCGGATGCGTCCTTATGAGCAGAAGAAGGGTACAACAGACCGGATTCATCAGAAATGGGAAAAGATCTGTATTGATTTTATTTCAGCAAAACGCTTAAGCCATACCCGCTTCAAACAGATCTGCCGCACGATGATTCGCGATTTCGACCACATTCCGATCACCGATGAAAAGAAACCGCGTGTCGGTATTGTCGGCGAGATTCTTGTTAAGTTCCTTCCGGCGGCTAACAACCATCTGGCGGAGCTGCTTGAGAGTGAAGGCGCGGAACCGGTTGTCCCGGATCTGATCGACTTCTTCTGTTACTGCTTCTACAATACGAACTTCAAGGTAGAGCACCTGGGATTCAAAAAAAGTTCTTCGATGCTGGGAAATACCGGTATTAAACTGATCAATTGGCTGCGCAGTGCGGCGGTTGCGGAGTTCAAGAAGAGTGAGCATTTTGATCCACCGGCCGATGTGCGGGATCTGGCAAAATATGCTTCCCCGATTGTATCCTGTGGTAACCAGACCGGTGAGGGATGGTTCCTGACGGGCGAGATGATGGAGCTGATTCACAGTGATGTTTACAACATCGTCTGTATCCAGCCGTTTGCATGCCTGCCGAACCACATTGTTGGTAAGGGTGTGATTAAGGCAATCCGTAAGGAGTATCCGAAGGCAAATATCGTGGCTGTCGACTACGATCCCGGTGCTTCGGAGGTGAATCAGCTGAACCGTATTAAACTGATGCTTTCTACTGCGAATAAGAATCTGAAGCAGGAATTGCGTGAAGAAAAAGACGTGTAAATTTACATAGTTTCAAGCAAAGCGGATATTCGCAATCCGCTTTGCTATTTGCTTGATTCAGTTAACCGAAAAGGCGGTCAGAGTCGAAAAACTCTGACCGCCTTTTCTATTGGTTTTAGCGGTAAATCCGCAGGATACGGAGAACCTTTACCAGTTTTGTTCCCATTGGCATGCGGCGCATTTCGGCCTCGGTTGTCCCGGTTACAACCACAAAAGCAATCAAATATACAACAATTGCAATCAGGATTGCGATCAGCATGCTGATGGATGGGCGTTTGGTGATGGCAAAGAGCCCATAGTAAACAACCCAGGTTACGACGCCCATGATTGCAGCTGCAATCAATGGTTTTACGTAGGTGTTTTTGAATTCGTTGCGGAAATTCAAGTGTTTGCGGATTGATAGATTATTTAGTATGCACATGCTTAAGGAAAACAAGATTCCCGCAAAGACAACAGCATAGATATTTGTCTTCGGGAAGACTGCGAGAATCAAAGCCAGGATGGCAAGATCCATTCCAAGGGAAATGGCAGCGTTGTGCAGGGCTTTTTTCTGCTGGCCGATGGACTGCAGGACGCTGTTGGTAATGGTGGACAGTGCCGAAAACACAACTGAGACTGCACCCATCATCAACAGTTTGCCGGAAAGGCTCGAGCTTGACGGGAACAGAACTCCTGTGATCGGGAATGCCAGGACGCCAAGACCGACAGCTGCCGGGATGGAGATGAACATCGTCAGACGGATCGTCTCAAGAATCTTGTCGTTTGCCTCATCGAGATCACCGGTCGCATAACACGAGGATACCTCCGGCATCATCGCGGATGCGGATGCACTTGCCATAGCAAGCGGGACGTTGATCAGGGTAACATAATAGTTGGAAAACTCTCCATATGCGGCATTCAGTGCTTTCTGATTCTCTCCGTGCCATCCGAGGATGGTGAAGAACAGGTAATTGTCCAGGTAAGCGTTGCAGTTATAAATAAAGGTCGTAAAGATAACCGGTGTTACCATCAGAAAAAGAACCTGAAAAATTTCGCGGTAGGATTCTTCGCGGTGGTCGCGTGTCCTTTGCCACTTTCCGCAGAATGGTTTTCCGATTTACGCCATAGACAATCAACATGAAGCAGAGGCCTGCCAGGACACCGGCTCCTGTTCCGAGGGTTCCGCCGGCGGCACCGAATTTGGCATGTTCGGTATCGTTTGTCGCGAACTGCTGGATGAAGAACCAGGCGGCGCCAATACTGAATGCGGCGTTGAATACCTGCTCGATGATCTGTGAAATTGAGGTCGGCATCATCGTGCTGTGGGCCTGGAAATAGCCGCGCAGGACGCCGAGAATCGCCGAGAAGAAGATGGTCGGTGCCAGTACGCGCAGGGCCAGGATGGCATTCTGCTGGTTATATGGCAGAAGGAATTTTCCGCCGAAAAACGCCACCAGTGCAGCGATTCCTCCCACGATTACGGCATAAAGGAGGGCTCCGCGGAAAACGCGGTGTGCGTTCCGGTACTCTTTTAATGCCAGGCGTTCGGATACGATTTTCGATACTGCCATCGGAATACTGTAGGACGAGATCAGCAGCAGGATCGTATACAGATTGCTCGCTGTACTGTAATAACCAAGTCCCTCATTTCCAATGGTTTCGCCGAGCGGTGACCGGTACAGCAGGCCGATTACACGCGAGATAATCGTTGCGGCCATTAAAAATAGAAGTATTTCTCAGTAACGTATTTTTCTTTTTACTTCTATTCTTTCGTCTCCCCGGA
>ENA-OQKT01000252-OQKT01000252.1-human-gut-metagenome-genome-assembly--contig:-NODE-252-length-10185-cov-2.040565_pt1 | contig 10185 bp, 13 predicted proteins | sample MGYA00242650_ERZ504801 | MGnify/ENA primary metagenome ERZ504801 (study PRJEB26092, sample SAMD00036396) | human gut metagenome | host: Homo sapiens | study: EMG produced TPA metagenomics assembly of...
CTTCAGCCATTCCGGGCGAAAGATAGATGTGCCGGTGTAGGCTTCCTGCACGATATGGGCAGTCGGGTACTCGGCCTTGATGTTGCGGATCTGACGGTCAATGCTCTGCTTTGCCGTAGAGATACGGCAATAGCCATAGATGTTCATGCGTCTCCTTTCTGGCTCAAAGATAACGAGCGACATTTTTAAGACTGTATTTTGCAGCTCGAAATAGCCTGAAAACCGCTGATTTTGATACAAAACTGTCCATACGGCATCTTTAAGACAGTTTTTGGTGGCCGTAGACAGCCATAAAATCGAAAATGGTGGTACACGGCTTATGGTCGGTGGTGCCCTCGCCCTCCAAGGGAGAATAATCCCAGTTGGTTTCCTCGTCAATATATCGCCGCCCATCGTCCGGCAGTTCCAGCGGTTCCGCAAGGATGATGGTGCCCCAGTGATTGACCATCACAAAGGGTGCGATTTCGCAAGGGATGCCCCGGCACTCATCGTCGTGCCGGACATCGTAGGCGTACAGGCCATCCGGGACAGTATCTCTCTTGATGCGGATGCTGGTGAACAGCGCAGGCTTTCCGCAAACCGTAATTTCCTCGTAGTGTTCGGTCATTGCATTAAAGGTCATAAGGCGTTCCTCCTTAAATTTCAATGATAAAAGCTCTGAATTTCTCTTTGTAGAAATCCATTGTACTCTGCGGCAGGGAAGTCAGATTCCCTTCGTTGTCACATCCGGCCAGAAATCCCGGCCCGGCAAGAACATCGGCTCCATCCCACAGCGGACGATTGAGCGGCAGGCCAAGCAGCTTGCCTTCATCATTGCAGACCAGTGTGACCTCTGAACCGGTATCACTCAATGTGATGCATTCGATCAGCCCGCCTACAAATTTCTGCATGGCTTCAAGGGTGTTGTCCAGATCAATCTCCTTTGGCAGCTCCATTGGCAGGAGCGCAAGGACTTTGATTTTTTCTTCTTTCATTGTGTGCCTCCAAATAAAAACAGGACAATCCAAATGGATTGTCCTGTAAAAAGTGAAAGGGAGCATCCGAAGATACTCCCCAGTAGATAATTATTTTTTCTTACCATGCAACGTTTTTTGAAGAATGCGATGCCATAACAGAGGATGTCATCATAGTCATCCCGGAAGTCCGCTGCATACATCCGGTCATTGATCTGCTGAATGGCAGTATCACAGGCATCCGGCAGAGCATCCAGAGTTTTGGCATACTTGGCTTCAAAAATTGCCACACGGCCATTGCGGATATCCTTTACGATAACATCGCTGCGCCCCTCGCCATGCTCTTTGTTGGATTCTACCACATAGCCAGCACCAGTAAAGATGCCTGCAAGGAAAGCGTGGTAAAAATCCTCCCGATAGTCATGGTAGCTGATGGTCATGCGAAGCAGCTTGGTCATTTCCTTTGTCAGAGCTTCGCTGTTTCCGCTCCAGACTGCATCAAACAAAGGGCTGCGGTTCCATGCCTTTGCACTGTCATCAAACCATTTGCTTACAGTGGTTTCAAAAATTTCCCGAATCTCTGCATTGGGAATCATCAGCGCAGAGCAGCCATCCGGCAGCGAATCCGTCAGATCCTTATCCCGCACCTTGGTCAGATAGCCTGTCAGATACAGCACACTCCAAAGATTTTCCTCAGAGGAGTGCAGATAATCGTAGGTCAGGTTTTCTTCAATATGCTGAACAATAGAGCCGCCAGCCATCAGAGTTTCAAGCTTTGTGATGATATTGTCGCCTGCATAGTCGATAAAAGAACGGATGATGGCGTTATCACTGGTGTTTTTCCAATAGCTTTTCGGCTTCTGTGCTACACCATACTGGAAATCCCGCAGATAACTGATCACGTCCCATGGACAATAAATATCTGCATCGCCAAAATGATAACCGTCGTACCATGCCTTGATTTCAGCAGACTGCGATTCAAGACCAGCATCTTTCAGCATTTGATCCACATCTGCCTGTGTGAAACCAAAGGATTCGCTCAACCGGGGAGAAAGAATCGTATCCGAAACGAAATTGTTCGTCCCGGTAAAAATGCTTTCTTTGGCAATTTTCAGGCAGCCAGTAACAACAGCAAAGTCGAGGGAGGTGTTGTCTTTGAGCGTGGTGCTCATCATAGCCCGCATCACGTCCAGCATCTGCGAATAATATCCGTTGCTGCTGGCTTTTGCAATGGGAACATCATACTCATCCAGAATGACGACCGCCGATTTTTTGAAGTGAATTTCCAGCATCCGGGTCAACAGCAAAAAGCAGCTTTTGGTTTCATCCATGGATGCAGTGCGTCCCAGAATCCGCTTAAAGATGCCCTTGTCATCGTCAGAAATAGCAGCGTCATCCAAAAGAAACTGATAATCCTGAAATGCAAATGCCAGCTTCATGCACAGCATTCCATAGGCACTTTCAAAGGTCAGACCGTCCGTGTCCTTGAAAGAGAAAAATACCACAGGACACTGGTTCATCCATTTTTTGCAAAGCTCTGTATTTTTGGAGATCGCCAATCCCTCAAACAGTTGCTTGCTGTCTTTGCGGATGTCCAGAAAATTTGCGAGAGTGCTCATACCAAGTGATTTTCCGAAACGGCGAGGACGAGTGATCAATGTTACTTCAGCGATACCACCGCTAAGAAGTTCAGAAATCAGATTGGTCTTGTCGATATAATAATACCCGCCTTCTCGAATCTTCTCAAAATTCGAGATTCCAACAGGAAACATTAAATCTTTCATGCAATGCTCCTTTCCGCTCACAGAGGAGAGCTTTCAGAACTCACTACTGTAAGTGTACCATGAAATATAGAATCATACAAGAATCAAGTGACATCGAAATAGAGCAGTTTTATTATGCTACGTTCAATCTGGTTGCCTTATAGCAGTCTGCGCACATTCCCTCATGGGTAGCTGCAAATTCTGCCGCCTGCATGATGGAGCCATCCTTCAGCTTGACCCTCTTGATGGGCTGGTTGCACCGGGCACAGATGCAGGGCACAGGCGGCTGTTCCTGCTTCGGGCTAGCGGATCTCGGTTTCGGCTGCTTTTGCGGTTCTGCCTCCGGCTGCGGTGCAGCATCTTCCGGCAAATCCTCTCCGGCATAAACGTACAGGCCAAGACCGAACATAGCAAGGTTCTTCACCAAGCACCGCATGATGGCTTTATTCACATCGAACATGGAGGCTGCTTCTACGGTGCGTTCTTCCATGCCGATCTTTTCACGGCGGCGGGTCTGCGGATTGTAGTCCCATTTCGGGGTGGTATAGGTGTAAGGCACAGCTTTCATGGCTTTGTTTGCGCCATCCAGTACAGGCAGCCACATTTCGTGCGAAATGCCCTCAATCGTGACCGAGGTATACACCATGAAGCCGGTTATGGGGTCATAAACATAGGGCAGGCCGTTGAATTTCTTGACCTCATAGCTGGCAGCAGGGTACAGCTTCTTCACCTCTGCCCAAGCATACGCCCAGCTTACATATTTCAGTTCCGTGCTGCCGGACTTTTTGACTTCCAGATGATCTTTGAAGTCGATAGCAAATAATTTTACGAATGGATTTTCCATAAGAATGCCTCCAATTCTGATAAAGAAAAAAGGGCACAACAGCGTCAACTGTTGTGCCCCATGATGTGAAAATTACGGATTGAGCAGAAAATCAATGATGTTTCGATGAATGATTCCGTTTCGGCTTAAATTCACCAAATCACCACTGATAACATACTTAGGATAGTTGTCGTGCAGCCGCTCAAGATTACCGAACTCCCGTTCTTCATCGGCGGGAGTGATCAGGTAAGCAACCTGAATATAGAGCTTTTCATCTCCACGGTAGCAGATAAAATCAATTTCGGTGTCGTCCAGCTTGCCGACCTGAACTTCATAGCCACGGCTCCGCATTTCCAGATATACGATGTTCTCATACAGCTTGTTGCTGTCAAGTTTTTCGCTTTTCTTGATAACATTCCGCAGGCCAAGATCGACTGCATAGTACTTTTCTGTGCTGGACAGGAGCGCTTTTCCTTTGATATCATAGCGGCTTGCATTCAGAAGGATAAAGGCTTCCTTGAAATAATCAACGTAGTTCAGTACGGTAGCAGTGGTTGTCTTGATTCCTTCCGAAACCATGCGTCCACTGATATTACGGGCAGAAAACGGATTGCCGATATTGTCCAGCAGGAATGCAAGGACATTACGTAATGCGGTCTGTTCGCGAATATTGTGGCGTAGCATGATGTCACGGACAATGATAGCCTCGTAAAGATCGTCCAGATAGGTGGTGATTGAATGATCGTCAGGGAGGAAGAAACGCTGCGGAAAACCGCCGTACTTCAAATAGTCTGCGAAGAGCTTTTCATCCGAAGTATAGGTTCCGTTTTCAATGCATTGCTGTTTTGCTTCGGCCAGCGAAAAGGGGAAAACCTGAATTTGGATGTATCGTCCGGAAAGATAGGTTGCCAGTTCGCCGGAAAGCAGCTTGGAATTGGAGCCGGTCAGGTAAATATCACAATCGAAATCGACACGAAGAGAATTGATTGCAATCTGCCAGCGCTCCACCTCCTGAATCTCATCCAGAAGAATATAAATTTTGCCGGTGCAGCCTTCCGCTTTTTCTGCGATGTAGTCGTAAAGCGTTTCTGCAGTACGGGTGTTGCGGAAGCGCATGGACTCAAAATTGGCCTGAATAATGTTCTGTGCGGGAATGTTGCGCTGGAGGAGCACGTCCTTGATCTGACCGAGAAGGACTGTTTTTCCACAGCGCCGGATTCCAACCAGAACTTTGATCAGATCCTGATCGATAAAAGGAATGATCTTATCCAAATAACTTTTGCGCAGAACCATCGTGCATCACCTCATATTCTTATCTTAGCATATAATTATTGTTGTGTAAACAGTATTGTGCTTTTCTGTTAAACAAAAATAGTTGAAACGCGAATTTTGTGTGCCTATAGGCGTACAAAAATTATGCTGCATGGATAATGGTAAACCTGCGGCTGCTTACATTCTTGCTGTACCGATTGAAAATATCGGGCTGTTCTTTCTTCAAACGCTGGGAGTCTACCCGTTTACTTTCGGAGGATACCCACGACACCTTATAGCCGGGTGCTGTGCCATAGGCAGCATCCTGCATTTGCAGCTTGACCTGCTGCTCGATGGCCGTTTTCTCCTGTTCCATCTGCTCGATTTGGGTGGAAAGCTCCTGCCGCTTGTCCAACAGATTACGGATGGGATTAAGATCGGCAGTTTTGTTTCTATCATCTGCAGAGTACAGCTGATTGATCTGCTGTGTATCCCCCTCGCTTCCGGTAGGTACAGGCGGAATTTCGGGCATCACGTTGTATTTCCAGAAGTGCTCTTCCTTGGCAATGAGGTTGTTCAGAACTTCTTTGTCGGTTGTGATCTTGTGAATCACCAGTTCTTTCCCGAAAATCAGAGCAGCAATGTACCAGCAGTCAAAACCGCTGACAGCCAGATAGTGATTGACCTGAGCCATGTAATGTGCAGGGATTTTTGCCATCCGCCCACTTGTCCGCAGAGAAAGGCGAGACCGTCTTGCACTCCAGTCCGGCCTTCTGCCCAACGATCAGGCGGTCAAAATCTGCCAGAAGCAGCGGATGTTCCTCACTCTGGTAAATGGCATTTGCACGGCGTACTTTCAGGCCGGTGGCCTCGGTGAAGCGCTGCGCCACATAATCCTCCAAATCACGGCCCTGCCGCATAGCCTCGTTGTCGATATTTTCAGTGGTATCGCTGATTTTATCGTGGTACACCTGAAATGCCGAGCGGTAGGGATTCAGGCCAAGGATGGCACCAGCATCGGTGCCGGTAATACCGCATTTGCGGTAACGGAGCCAATCTTCTTTGGACAAGTTCCGTGTAGATATAAGCCTTTTCATGCAATATTCAACCTCTCTTTCATGTGTTCGTTTGCGGCAACAAAATCGTATTCCACTAAGTCTTTAAGAATTGTGGAAAACTCGTCTACCAAGGTGCGGTCATCGTCCAGCCACAGGGCATACAGGAAATCCAGAATGTTTCGCTGCACCCGAAGATGGTTCCAAAAACGTTCATCCATTTTGTTCTCAGTGTCCAGCGTAATCAAAGCACTAACGATCGTGCTTTTCAGCGTGATCTCATATGCTGTGGTACAAGTTGGCTTTGGAAAGTTGACTTCAATACGGTTAAGGAACTCAGAAAATTCCCGAACAGCCCGATTGCTTACATCGTTCATAAGTCCTCCTTTATGCTGCACCCAGCACCATCTTGTAGGCTTTGTCGATCATCGGGTTGCCCTCTGCGGTGCGCAGGAACAGGTTCTCGTTGTAGTTTTTGGTCTTGCGGAGAGGATCTGCGTGAGTGGCAAAATCGGAGACTGCGTTGATAAAGCGCCAACCGTTTTTGCCGACCCATTCCAGATCCGGTGCGTTATAATAGCGAGCCTTCAGATCTTCCTGCAGGCGCAGGTTATTCTTCCGCTGGCAATCGGTTAAGTCTTCCGTGACAGGGAAAAACTCATTGATGAACTCCTGCACCTTGCGGTCAGACAGCTTGATGGTGGTCAGCTCATGGATACCTTTGCCCAACTCCCCCATGTAGCTGTTGGCAAGCTGCAAGGTCTCACGGACATCCTGCACCCGCAGCAGAACATTTTCGGTGTGGCGTGCAGTCCAGCTGCGTTTTGCGGTATTCAGCGCAAGGTTTAGCGTGTTCTGGCAGACCACACGGATCGGAGTCATGGCCACTTTCACACCAGAACTTCCGTCATGACTGTTGAAGATCACAAGATATGGTACTACCTGATCTCCAGCGATAAGATATTTCCTCGGAAGCCTTGCCAGCATCCAGACCTTCTTGCCGCCCTGCAAGGAACCGGCAGTTTCGTAAGTAACACCTTCACCCAGCAGGTCATCGGTGAACTGAAATGCTTCTTCGTTCTGCACAATGCGGTAGCGGTCAGATACCACGCCCAGAACAGCATCATCAGTGCTGCGGACATTTGCGCGATAGCCGGGGATCATAGCACCCGTGCCGGAATAGATATTACGGCTTTCCACCTGCCAATCCAGACCGGCCAGTTCCAAGGCTTCACGGCTTGCAGGGGCATCCATAATGATACGGCCAAGGCCGTGCCAAGGGGTCTCACGGACAGAGAACATCGTTTCAACATTTGCGGGCATAGTAAAATCTCCTTTTCAGTGTACTGTGATCAATTGTTGTTTTCCATTTCTTCAGCGATGCGGACGAGGACTTCCACCAGGACGGTGCCAACCTCTTTGACGATTTCGGACCAAAAGTTCATAATGCTTTCTCTTTTCTGCGCAGCTGCGCTTTAAAATACGATGGTAATAATGATAGTGATGGTGCGGAATAACAAAATGCTCACCTCCAGACATAAAAAAGCCCCTGAGTCTTTCGACTCAGAGGCTTTGAATCATGATTATTATATCTGGGTGAAATTAGGAGCTTATGAAAAAAGTAGTCAATACTCTTTCGCTCCAAGAATCATTTGAATTTGAACAAGGTGTATTCAGGCGGTGATATCACTTCAGGTCCAATGAAAGCTCCTGTTGAACCTGAAATAGAGTCATTTGCAGATAGCCTCATTCTCTCGAGTATCTTAATCGAGTTCTGTTAGATTTGACTTGTTCGAGAACAAGTCAAAATGACGAAATCAAAGCTAAAATCTTTTAGTTGCAATGTCTAGGAGATTGAAGTATTATTATATGTATATAGAAAATTATCTTCAGTTAGCTGAGTTACGCGGCAAAAAGCAAGAAAATCTTTAGTCTATCATACAAGGAGCCTGTACAAAACCATTTTCAACAGACACTAGGCATTTGTATATATATGAACGATTACTATGGGCTAGTGCAATAGATACCTAAAAGAAAGAATACAACAATGTGGTGTAAAAACTGTAATATAGAAACAAATGATGAAATCTGTCCGATTTGCGGCAGTAAAACGGTGGAAGATATTCCTGTTGAAGTGTATTGGTGCCCGGAATGCAAAGTCCCCATCATCAATACGACTACGCAAGCGGATAAAGGTTCTTGCCCGCTTTGTGGACATAAAACTAAATATATGTCGGCTGATTTGCGTCCGGTCTTTCCAGAAGAGCGGCTTTTGCTAGAGCTGTTGCTTGAGAAGAAGCCTCACGAATATGTTCAAAAATCCGTATGGGCGGCGAACAGCAGCTACTATATTGATGGAAAGCGTGTAGCACTTCCGGCGAAACTCTTCGAAAAGGCTGATACAGACGACTTATCAAAGAAATCGAGGAGTATAAAGGCAGCAATACCTACGAATACTTTAATATTTATGCCAAGCGATTCTGTGAAGCTAATAGAAACCGGCTCAACTACCTCGTGGATGAAGCCTCTGGGTTTGTGCGGAATGCGGCGTCAAAGTTTGATGAAGACCGACTTGTGGTATCCTTTCGGGTGGTAAAGATTCAACAGTTACGGCCGATTTGACGATCAACGCATTGGGTACATCGAGTATTGTTCATATCTTCGGCAACACTACACTAGAATTTCCGACTACGGGCGAATATGCAGAACGCTATCGTCACAATCATCCTCATGCGATTTTCATGGTCGCAAAAAATGAAGAGCAGAACTTCATGGATGTTTGCGATGATATTGGACCACCGGCACGAATGATGCGTTGGTGCTGCTCGATGTTTAAGACGGGGCCTATTACCCGGACACTGAATAGTCTGTTCCGCAATGAGCAGATTCTGACGTTCTATGGAATCCGCAAGGCAGAGTCTGTCAGCCGCAGCAAGTACAATCGTATTGAGGATGATGCCGAATCCGTCAAAATCCAGAAGCAGACTGTGGCATCGCCAATCTTTTTCTGGAAGGACATTGACATTTGGCTGTATATTCTGAGCAAAGAAATCGACTTTAACTATGCCTATCGGCTGGGCTATGATCGTGTCGGCTGCTGGTGCTGCCCGAATAACAATCAGCGCGCACAGTTCCTATCTCGAATCTATATGCCGGAAAAATCAAAGGCATGGCGCGAATTCTTGATTGGCTTTGACAAGAAAAATCGGAAAGCCTGACGCTGAAGAGTATGTTGATTCTGGCAAATGGAAGGCTCGTCAAGGCGGCAATGGTCTGGCAACAGCTAACGATGTAAAAATCAAATTCACAAATTGCACAGCCGAGGACCACGCGAAAATCTATCGTCTTGTGCGACCGTATGATGACGAACTGATTGGGATGTTCGTTCCTTTTGGCCGTATCGCGCCGGAGTACGGACAGAAAATTCTGAACGAAACTGTAATTCTCGATGCCAGAACGAATGTCCCTATTCTTTCCATTCAGCCTTTTACCCATGATGGGTACGAACACGCGGTAAAGGTTCGGACAATGAATGTTGCAGACCATGATGATCTGCAACGAATGGTCGGATACCAAATCCGAAAATTCAATGCCTGCCGCAAGTGCTTGAAGTGCGAATCACTTTGCCGTGCGGGAGCAATCTCAATTATTGGAGACTACTACTACATCAATCCTGCTAAATGCGTTCATTGTAAGATGTGCGTTACTCCTAAATACCTCGATGGCGGGTGCATGATGAACAAATATTTGAAAACGAAATGATAAGGCGGGAAATTTTCCATGAAATTTAGAGCACATGATACCTTCTTCATCCGAAAGGGATGGCTGAGCAAGGGTATGAAAGCGGTTCATTCTAAGCCGGATGTCTTTGTTGCTAAAGATGAAAATCCAATGGATGTATTAGGCATCGGCTCTAATATGGTAAAGTCACTCCGCTACTGGCTAGTTGCTACGAATCTTACGGAAGAAGCCCTTCAAAATAAACACCGCGTTCAGAAGTTCACGGAATTTGGAAATCAAGTATTCAAGAATGATCGCTTTATGGAGGAGTACGGAACACTCTACCTCCTGCATTATATGCTATCAAAAAATGAAGAAGATGCGACAGCATGGTATTTCTTCTTCAATGAATTCAATATGTCCGAATTTGTGCGGGAAGATTTTGTCACAGCCTTGCAGAACTATGTTTCCATGAGGGGCGAAACTGTTGCAATTCGCTCGATGTCGGATGATTTTGCTTGTATTCTCAATACGTACTTGCCCCGATACAAAACAAATCCTACACGTGTAAATCCTGAAAACAACATTGATTGCCCGCTTGGTGAATTGGGTCTTATTGA
>ENA-OQKT01000254-OQKT01000254.1-human-gut-metagenome-genome-assembly--contig:-NODE-254-length-10160-cov-2.131765_pt1 | contig 10160 bp, 12 predicted proteins | sample MGYA00242650_ERZ504801 | MGnify/ENA primary metagenome ERZ504801 (study PRJEB26092, sample SAMD00036396) | human gut metagenome | host: Homo sapiens | study: EMG produced TPA metagenomics assembly of...
CAAACGTATCTAAATTAAAGTGGCATATCATCTTCCTATTTCACAAATCCTTGCCGTTTTCAGACAGGAGGTTGCTTTTATGAAAGTATCTGCCGACTATCGTATGCTCGCTCTCGATGCCCTGCGCGGAAAATGGAAAACTGCTGTTTTGACAGGTATTGCCGCCAGTGCGCTCGGTGCTACCATTGTGAGCAGTTCCAACAGTGCCGTATCCAATTCCAATCAGGCAAAGGACATCCATTTTGAACTGTTCTCCCAGCCCAACGGCGGTCGGCTGCTTGCTGTTCTGCTTGCCGGCATTGTTCTGTGGGCAGTCCTCCAACTGATCGTGGGCGGTGCAGTTCAACTGGGATATGCTCATTTTAATCTGAACCTTGTAGATGGAAATGATGCTGCCATCTCGGACTTGTTCTCTCAGAAAGACCGTCTGTGGGATGGCTTCTGCATGAAATTCCTGCAGGGTCTGTACATCGCCCTCTGGTCGCTGCTGTTGGTGATTCCGGGAATCGTGAAAACATACAGCTATGCGATGACACCTTACATCATGTCCGAGCATCCTTCGCTGACCGCAAATGAAGCGATCACAGAATCCCGGCGGATCATGAATGGCAACAAATGGCGGCTGTTCTGTCTGGATTTCAGCTTCATTGGCTGGGAGCTGCTCTGTTCGGTGCCACTGTATGCCGAGGGTTTTCTGGTTCTCAAATATTTCACCGGTTCAGAGGCTCTGGCGATTTCTCTTGTTCTTCTGCTGACAATTCCATTGAGCATTGGCTTCTTTTTTGTACGCCCCTATGAGGAAGCTGCATGGGCCACTTTCTACCGTGATATTACCGCAGCACCTACCGAACCGGATGAAGCATACTGACTTTTATACTATTTCTCAGATGTGACCGGACTTTCGAGGTGATCTGCGTATGGAGAAGAAACCTGACCGTTCCGAAATAATTGCAATGACCCTCTTATTTGCTTTAACGCTGGTGCTTACGGTATTAAAAGTGACGAGAACGGTTTCACTGCCTTGGTTGTGGGTACTGGGTCCGCTTTGGCTTTTTCGCTACGGAGGTAGGCAAGGTCAGTTTGGGGTTGGGTCATGGCATCACGCTCCTTTGCAAAATAAAAAGCCAAACAATCAGATCTGCTTTGCAACTGGTTGTTTGGCGAGGAAAAGCGTATATGGTTTTGGCGGTTTAATCAAACAATGATAACGTGAACAGCACGTTCGTAATCAACTTTGCGAACGTATATTGTGTAGATTGTTTGACAATTGACCTTTTGAAATGTGGTTCCAGTTCTTTCACGGGTTCCCATCGAAAACAAAGACGGCGATGATAAATCGCGTACTTTTGTTCGATATCCGATTCCTTCTTTTTCTAAAAGAGATGTGTATTTTTGGTATTGAGATTGATTTGAGCAAACCACCAACTCTTTTTGATTAAAAAACGGTAGCATAAAAAACTCCTTGCTCAAAAACGGTTATCGGATATTATTTGAAATTTCAACATGCCAAGTCTTTCCGGTCTTTGCAGCAATATTGACAACATAGTAGCAGCCAACGCGATTTGTTGCATCTACCAGAACACCAGCCCAAGAGGAATCAGGGTATTTTGTCCAGTCTTTCTGAGATGCAGGAATGTCAAAATCCTTGGTCTGCTCTCGATATCCGTTACTCGTCCATAAGCAATCCTTTCTTATTAAATTGATAAGTTTGAATTTCATTCAAAGCTATATTGCTGCATTGGAGTAACTCCTTTCGATTTGTGCATTGTGCCATCCTTTCTTACACTGTATACGCAGCAAGCAATATTGTCTACGTTTCTGTAATAAGATGGAGAAAATCTGTCACGAAATCGGGGTGAACGGTATATCAGCGGTGAACTGGAACCACCCATTTTCATAGAACATCGTATACTCTCCACTGTATTTTTCGAGAATCAGCCGGATGTTCGCAAGTCCAAAGCCATGCATCTGCGGTTCTGGTTTTGTCGTTGGAATGGAACCACTTATAATTACAACAGGTTCCGATGTGTTTCGGACAGAGATAAAAAAGTCTTGCTGTGCAACGGCCATGACATGAATCGCTTTATCGCCCTTATCATACTGCTGACACGCTTCAATGGCATTATCCAAAAGGTTTGATAGAAGCACTACCATATCGGAGACATCAAATGGAAGATTTGATAGATCATTCACCTCAAAATCAATGCTGATCTTCTTTGAGTTGCTTCGGCAGCTTTTGTATTGAAAAGTGCGTCCAAGATGGGATGATGTGTGTTGACAAGGAATAGCCGATCAGTTTGCTGTTCGGTGATTTTTTCAAGATATTCTTCAGCGGCAGAATACTCTTGATTCTTCATCAATCGATTTAGGATATTCAGGTGCGCCCGGAAATCGTGAACTTTTTTCCTTTGGGCAGAATAAAGTTCGCTTGCCGAAGTCATGTTTTTCGATTGTAGCTGAATCTGCTGGTTAAGCATCAATAATTGTTCTCTTTCCGATGCTGCATACTCCATTCGCTCCAATAAAAAGAGAATTGCAATGTTTGAAATAAAAATGAGAATACAACAGCCAGCAGAAACAAACTCTTCTATATTGTGACCACTTGTAACGTAAAGTAGGATCACAAGCATTGCAAATGATGCACATGGAAATAGAAAGTACAGTATCAGCTGCGAATGTTGAGCATCGCTTCTGGGTCTGTTGCCCATACGCTGAAGCATCATTTTGCGAAATAGCGCAATAATAAATAATTCGGCTGAATAATAAGAGATTCCGTAGATTAGCGATAGTGTCTTGTTTGCTTGAAACGTCTGAGCATCCATCCCACAAACCGAAGTTGCAAGCATTCCGACTGCAAAAAGATAAACTATAAGTCAAGAGATATTCTACAACGATAAGAAATAATAAAAACTTTCCTGAGATATTCTCATATAGAGTTCTGGCAACAATAAAGCAGGATAGTAGAATCAAGAGAATTTTGACGATTTGGTTTCGATTTAAGGCAATAACACTGAATTCAATGGATGCATACATTAAAATAGTTTGAACTATTACACCGACAAGAAATCTATGATTCCTCCAACGGTGCGAAGCAAAAGCGTCTAAAAACAGACATACGCAGACTGAATCTATGATTGTGTAAACCAAACTGATCAAAGCATCCATCTACTTTTACCTCGCCAATGTAAATATTTCTGTTTTAGCTCACTATAATTCTTTTCGCTTGGAGCCAGACAAAGACCACCGCGCAATTGGACTTTATTGTATTGAAAGATTTCGACATAGTGCATATTGACAAGATAGCTTTTTTGAATACGAAGGAAACCGAGTGGCTCGATTTTTTCGGATAGTTCCGTTATGTTGCCGTAAAATTGGTATGCTGGGCGTTTTTCGTCCAACAAGTGCATAACAATGATTCTTCGATGAGATTCTAAATACAGAATGTCATTTACAGGTACATCGATAATTTCAGAGTTGATTGAAATTGTGACAAGCTGTTTCCGCCGAAGTACTTCTTGGACAGCTGAATCAAAGTAGGAATCAAGTTTAGCAGAGAGATCTACTTTTAGTAAGTAGCGAAAGGCTTGAACTTCAAATCCCTCTGGAGCATACTGAATAAAATTTGTAATAAAGATAATCACAATGTTTTCATTTTCTGCTCGTAACTTTCTGGCAAGCTCAATTCCATTTGTTTCGCCCATATCAATATCCAGAAGCGCAATATCATAAGGACGAGAAAAGTCTATTTGACTTGGCTGCGAAACTCCATAGAATCTTGATGATATCTGTGTTCCTTCGGTTTTCTTTTTGAGTGTTTCAATGACAGAATTAACAATCTGCTGGTCATCATCACAAACCAAGACATTCATTTTGAAATCCCTCCATTGCACAGGGAACTGCTTTTTATCACACAACATACAGCCCTGCTCATCACAGGCCAATCAAGTTTCAACACGAATAGTATAATACGATTACATTGAAACTTCAAATAGTCAAAAGCCTTTGGTTGACGATTGACTTGTAATATGGCGAAAGGTAGCTTTGGTGTGCTCCCCTAATGCTGGATGTCCAGTGTTGAGGGTCATATTGTTTGCAGCCACACCGATTTCGTTACAAGTTTTCTCTACTTTGATACAAAATCGTGGACTTTGATTGCTTATTGTGCTTTGATGCTATCAATAGTTAATCTAAGAATTAAGGTGGACGTAACAATTTCGTGTCTTTGTTTTTACATGAAAGGGTGATTCCAATGCAGAGTTGAAGAAACGTATAAACAATATATTATATCAAGTAACGGTATGCGATAATCAGTAAACTTCAAGCTTGAAAGAAGAATAAAAAATGAAATTCCAAAACAAAACTCACATTATGCAAAGCTGTATTCATCTTCATAGCAATAGTCGTATGCGCACTATGGGCATTTGAGTTTCGTATAGCAGCTGTTGTTGTACTTTTGATAGACTATATTTTTGATTTTATAACACGTCGTTGTCCTTTTTGTGGGAAGCACTTTTCAATTGTACTAACAGTGAAAGATCGTTGTCCATTTTGCGGAAAATTATTCGAGTAAATATTTTATGGAAGCAGTGGGTATTCCATGCAGAAATAAATGTGTGTGCTATAAAATGTCAGCCAATTATAGGAAGAGACCTATATTCTCTGTAATGGACAATGGTCAATTATGAAAACTATTGCAAAATGAAAATACGATAGCAATCGTACAAAAACAGAAATCCGGAAACTTTTTTGAGTTATTATGGTTCAAAAAAGTTTCCGGATTTTCTGTAATGCTTTTTGAAGAGCCATTCTGTAACAGCCAATCACATTTCTATGAAAAAAGGTCAATCTTCTAGTCTACCGTGATCGCAACCAAGTGAAAGATAATGTTCGATTTCCCCACTCAGCACAAGCTGGGTATATTCCAAGGGCTTGTTATATAAGTAGCCAGTCCAGTTCTGCCCGCTGTGCCGGGGTGTTGCCGTATTCGTCCTCAATGGCGATGCAGTCGATGGAAAGAATGGTTCCATCCTCGAATCGGGCTTCCACTCGGTTGATGTCCATGTTGTAGCGGCAGGAAAGCACTTTTTGAGAGTGATTATGGTCGAAATTCTGATTTCGTTTCATTTAAATATCTCCTTTAATGATTTTGAAATTTGATTTTCAACGAGATGAGGTCTCTTTTTCTTTCTCTTAAGTCACCTAACCGCACTGTCCTGCATCCGTTGCACAGACAATGCTATCCACATCTGGGCGGTCCATCAGCTTTTGCAGGATACCAAACTGCTTTTTGGTGGACGCAGACACCAGATACTGCCACCTTTCCGGCAGGATGGGCAGATCTGCGATGCTCCACTTGACGTATTTGGCATCGTAGACATTAGGCGGAGCCAGTTCCACCAGATGACCAACGCACCAGCTTACCAGATAGCCGTTACCCTCCAGATAACCGACCTTGCGGTTGGTTGCACCGAGGACTTTGGCGTAGGACATGGCAACGGACGGTTTTTCCGCCACGATTAATTTTGCGATAGAAATCCCTCCCATTCTGTTTTTGGATTGCAATATGTACGGCGGCAAAACGCCGCCTTAAAATCAGATGGGTTCGGTATCTTCCTCGCCGGTCTCCTCCGGTTCGTCCTCGGTAGGAATTTCAAATCGCCCTTGTCCTCGGTGTAGTTTGCATCGGGTCAAGGGCTTCTTTTTCGGCCTGCTTTTTCTGCTTCTGCTTTGCGAAAGCGTAGAAAATGCCGCCTGCCGCCAGCGCAATCAGCACGAATACGCCCAGAAAGCCGGATGCGATCTTTGTGACCTTGTTTTCCTTGGGCTGTTCCGTGCCGGATGCCGCCGCTTCTTCTGCGGCTTTCTTGGCTTCTTCCTCGGCTTTCAGCCTATCCTGTTCTGCCTGCGCCGCCGCTTCTTTTTCAGCGGTATAGGCATCGGCATCTTCTTCCTCCATCAGAGACAGAAGGTCGGCTTCGTCCACAAGGTTCATAAAGTGGACGGTCTGCTGCCCCTTGGCATTGCGGTCGATGACCAAGTAGAAGGTGTTGCCGGATTTGCTGACCAGCGTAATGAACTGCTGTCCGCTGCCATCGGAATAGTCGGTGTGGTAATCGTCCACCAGCGTCAGATTGCCCTCCGGGGTCAGGGCACCAGAGGTTTCGTCCGTGACGGTGACAATATCCTCCACCATCTCCGGCAGAACCGGCTGCTCCACCGGGGCGGCTTCGCCCTCAAAGGCAAAGGCGGGAGCCGCCATGCCAGCGCACAGTGCCACCGATACCAGCAGTGCGCCCAGTTTCTTAATCTTCATCTGTACCCTCCTTTGCAAACGTAGCACCCACGGCAGACAGCGCAGCCGGGTTCGGGGTGGTGGTAGCCGACTGCCGCAGCAGGGCGGCAAGCTGTTCCGGCGTGACCTTTGCAGTTCGCACCATCTCGTTGACCTCGGCAGAATCTTCCTCCTGAATGCGCCGCTCCAAAATCTCGATGCGGTTGTTCAGCTTGATGCGGCGCTCCTTCTCTTTTGCCAGCATCGCCCGCAGCTTATCCGATTTTTCGCTCATAGTAATTCCTCCAATCATTTTGAAAGCCGTCCGAACCCGGCGAGATGCTTCTCCCAGTAGGACGAGTGAATGTTTGCGTACTTGATGGGGTCTCCGGCACTGACCATCATGCCGTTGCCGAGATAGATTCCAGTATGGCTCATGCCGGGGGTGTCATAGGTGCCTTTGAAGAAAACCAGATCACCGGGCTTTGCATCGGCTTCGGAGATGTGCTGGCTCTTGTTCCACAGACCGTTGGCGGTAGTGCGCCCTACATCGTAGCCGTTCTGGTTGTACACCCAGCAGACATAGCCGCTGCAATCAAAACCGGTTTCCGGGGTAGAGCCGCCCCAGACGTAGGGCGTACCCACATACTTTTGCGCCTCCTTGTAGATGGCGGCAAACTCGCTGTCGGTCAGGGCTTCTGCCGGAACCTGATAATCAATACCGGGTGTGCCGGAGCCATCGGAGCCACCGGGCGGCAGTCCGCCGTTGAACAGATACGGTCTGCCGCCCAAGGTGTCCTGAAAGATCTCGTACCGTTTCCATTGGTCGTTGTCCAGTTCCTCCCGGATGACCACCTCCAAGCCACGGTTCACCAACTTGGTGTGGAAAATCTTGTACTCATACGGCACTTGGGTAGGAACAGGGATACCTGCCGGACTGATGACCCAGACCGTCTTATACCGAATCTGCACCTCCACCCATGTGGTCAGCTTGTACTGCTTTTTGAAGGTCTCCTTCAACTTGCCCTGCACCTCCGACCGGGTGTAATCGTCATACAGGGTGGTCAGGAACGAAGTGAGCTGCCACGGGTCGTGCTCGATGGGGTCAAGGTGATACTGGTACTCGTTGTAGCCGGGGTGGTCGGTGGGGGTGCGCTTGATCTTTTTATCCAGCTCCTTTTCCAGCTTCTTGTAGTCCTGCTCTGCGCCCCGGATGTCCCTGTCCTCGGCAGAGTACATGGTCTGCCCGGATACCTGCGTGCCGCCGGAAAAGAGGATTCCGCAGGAGGAAAAGCCCGACATCACCATGAGGATGAGCAAAAGAAAAACGCCCACGATCACCAGAACGTGTGCGTTGCCTTTGGCGGCGTTCACCAGCCCCTTCATGGCGGTACTGACGGCAGTTTTGCCCTTTTCTACCGCCTGTTCCATGCCGGACCGGGCGGCAGATGCACCGTTGGATGCCGCCTTGCCGCCTGCGGTCTGCGCCGCTGTACCCGAACGTGCGGCGGCATAGTAGCTCTGCCGGATGTCTTGCTTTTGCCGCCACCGGGAAAGCCAGTTGGAGCCGCCCTCGCCGGTGCCGGATGCACCTGCATCTTGTGCCGCAGTCGGCTTCTGTGCAGAAGATTTTGCGGTTCGGGCACCTTTCTTGCCCTGCATCTTGGCTTTCTTTTTCAGCTTCCGGGCATAGCGGCTCTTGGCAATATCGTGGGTGGTCTCGGCGGCTTTTTCGCCCTCGCTCAGAGCCTGCACACCGACGTTTTCATCCTCGTACTGGTCAACTTCCCGGTGCACCACAGACCGGGCGGCATGGGCGGCGTACATCTCTCGCTTCTGCGCCTTGCTCAACCGGCTCAGTTCGTCCGGGGTCAGTTCCGCCTTGCCAAACCGCAGATGCTGTGCCTTTTCCGCAGCTTTATCTGCATCGGTTTTCAGCTTTTTCTTTTTGGGCACCGTCTGCTCTACCTTGGCTTTTTTCGGGGGAGAACGGGTCTTTTTGGTAGACGATTCCTCTTTGATGTTCAGTTTCGGTTCACTCATTTCTGCGCGCCCTCCGAGACTTCACCCAACTTGGTGGTCATAATGCGGTAGAGTTCCAGATCGGTGGGGAAACGGTCCACAAACGGCAGAATGACATTGCCGAAAAACAGCAGCCCTTCGCCCTCGCCGGAGTGGGTCACATAGGAAAGCTGATGGGGCGAAATATTGAGCTGCTTTGCGAGAATTTGCCGGTCTCCCGCCGCCTGATTCAGCATGATGATCATGTCCGAATTTTCAAAAATATTCTCGACCTCACGGGAAGAAAGCAGGTCTTTCACGTTCTGGGTCAGCCCTGTGGGAATGCCGCCCCACTTGCGGAAACGCTTCCAGATCTCCACGGAATAAGCGGCGGTCTGCTCCTCTTTTAAGAGGAGGTGCATCTCATCCATATAATACCGGGTGGACTTGCCGCTGCTGCGGTTTGCCGTGACACGCCCCCACACCTGATCCTGCACGATGAGCATACCGAGTTTCTTCATCTGTTTGCCCAGTTCCTTGATGTCGTAGCAGACGATGCGGTTATTGACGTTCACGTTCGTGCGGTGGTTGAACAGGTTCAGTACTACCCTTGACGTAGATTTCCAGAGCCGTGGCAACATGGTGGGCTTCTTTTTCGTCCTGTTGGAGCAGGGCATTGTACAAGTCCTCAAGGATGGGCATATTCTCCGGGCAGGGGTTCGCAAAATATTTGCGGTAGATCAGATGCACACAGCGGTCAATGACGGTTTTCTCCACCGGCAGCAGCCCTTCCTTGCCGCCCACCACCAGTTCGCACAGGGAAAGGATAAAGTCTGCTTTCAGGGACAGGGGATTATCTTCCTCGGAGTAGTTGGCATTGATGTCCATCGGATTGATGAACTGGGTGCTGTTGGGCGAGATTTTGATAACCTGACCTTTCAGCCGATTCACCAGCGGGGAGTATTCGCCTTCGGGGTCGTTCACAATAATATCATCGTCTGTCACGAGAAATGCGTTGGCGATTTCACGTTTTGCCGAGAAACTTTTGCCGGAGCCGGGAGTGCCGAGGATAAGGCCATTCGGATTTTTTAGCTTTTTTCTGTCCACCATGATGAGGTTGTTGGAAAGCGCGTTCAGGCCGTAATACAGGCTTTCCTTGCTAGACTGATAAAGCTCCTGTGTGGTGAACGGAATGAAAATGGCCGTACTGCTGGTAGTCAGGCCGCGCTGAATCTCGATCTGGCAGTCAGCCAGCGGCAGAGAAGACATAAGACCCTGCTCCTGCTGGTAGTCCAGTCTGCACAGATTGCAGTTATGCTTTTTGCGCAATAGAACTGGCCTGAAAGATGTTGTTTTCCAGTTCCTGCTCCGTGCGCCCGGTGTTCAGAACGAGGAATGTCACCAAAAACATTCGCTCGTTCTGCGACTGCAATTCCTTTAACAAGGCTTTGGCATCCCTGCCGTAAGTTTTCAAATCTGACGGAAGAATGTCAATATCATACCCGGAACGGATGGCCTTTTTCTGTTCCTCAATGGTGCTGCGGTCAAGTTCGGTGATCGTGCGCTTGACTGTTTTAATGGCACGGTTCTGGTCTACGGACTGGATGTGCATGGTAACGATCTGGCTGGAATCCATGTCCAGAAAATCTTTCAGAAGTTGGTCGCTGATGTCAGAGGCCGTGATACTCAGGAAGCTGGCGGCGCAGTAGATGCCACCCATTTGGAAAGTGCGGCTGTTCTTAAACGCAAAAACCGTGGGTGCAATGGCATCTTTGACGGAAAGGCCGCTTTTCACAAGGTCTTTCCAGTCAAAATGAAATTTGCTGGAACCGTCCATGTTGAACATATCGTGCATGAGTTTGAGCCGCTCGGCACCGTTCAGCGGCTT
>ENA-OQKT01000255-OQKT01000255.1-human-gut-metagenome-genome-assembly--contig:-NODE-255-length-10152-cov-1.903940_pt1 | contig 10152 bp, 16 predicted proteins | sample MGYA00242650_ERZ504801 | MGnify/ENA primary metagenome ERZ504801 (study PRJEB26092, sample SAMD00036396) | human gut metagenome | host: Homo sapiens | study: EMG produced TPA metagenomics assembly of...
CTGAAATATCTTGATGAAATTCACGTAGATCATTGTCTGAAATAGAACTATTTTCGTTTTGATTTTCAAGATTTTCGCCAATTAAATGAACTAGACGTGTGATGCTGGATGAAATTTCCATATTAAGCAAATTGCTAATTTTTCTTTTTTGAGTAGCTTCATTAAACTCTTCTGGTGTTTTACAGTTATCCTCACATAATAAATATTCTGGTCGCACTCCTAAAATAGGAGCTATTGAGTGAGCTGCTTCGACAGTCATTGGTCTTCGAAAATTACGGAAATTGCGAATTTGTTGTGAAGAGTAATGAGATAAATCAGCAAGTGCAGGGGCTTTAATATCAAGCTCTGTCATAAGTAAATCTAAACGTTTGGCACATTCTGCCCCGTAATAATTTTTTCGTTTCATAGTAGAAACCCCCTTTTTTTAATATCGAAACAAATTTTGTTTCGTTTTTTTATTGTGACTAACTAAAAAATTCTAAATCATTCTTAAAGATTCTAAATCAATTTATAATTTTCTTATAGAAAACAGAAACTGTTGTTTGTTTTTTGTCGAAACTTTATATTACAATAATACCATGAAGAAACACATAAGGCAATGTGAAATCAGACAGAAAGAAGAGGTATTTTTTATGAGAAAAACAACATCGTACTCAAGTACATTTTCAGACGCATTAAGTGTTGATACTGCTGGATTGCAGAAAATGCTGAATTCAGGAAGACAGACAGCAACGCAGATTGGTATGGCAGCAGGTGCAAGATTTTGTGTTGGTAGAAGAGTGTATTGGAATGTAGCAAAGATCAGAAAGTATCTGGATGAGATTTCAGAGTAAGGTGGCGATTCTATGGGAGTATATGAAAATCTGCTGCCGGGCAAAGAAAATGCGCTGACACCGGAGTATCTTACTGTGAAATGCCATTTTTCCAGTGTTCGGATGCTTCAAAAACAGATCGAAGCAGAACGCAAGGCTGGCAAAGTCATATTATCAAACACAACTCCGCCTGGAGGATATTATCTTCCTGCAGCAGGAGACACGATGGAAATCCGAAAGTTTATTCGTACTTTAGAGAATAGAGGTGAAAATACATTGAAAGCTCTGGAAAGTGCAAGGGATTTATTAAAAGAATTGGAGAGTGATGACTGTTGAGCAATCTTCAAGAGATAAAGGACTTGGTATCTATCAGTGCTGTAGCAGATTACTTGGGTTTGGTAGAAGAATATGGAAAACGTAAGTTTCCGGGTGAAAGAACTGCAAGTATTCAGTTATATAAGGACAACCGATTCCATGATTTCGGAAGAAATGTTGACGGAGATATTTTTGATTTAATGATTCATGTGAGAGGTTACACGCTTAAAGAAGCGATAGCAGAACTTAAATCCGCTTTTAATATTAAGGATTCGCCAATAGGGGAAAATACTGTTAAAGAAGCTTGGATAGCATATCTGGAACGAAAATTTAATGCTAAATATATAGAGCATTATGATTATTTCTTGACTGACCAAAGTGGAAAAGCAGTTTATGCCTATACTAAGGTCCGATTGCAGGATAAAGCAGGAAAAAAGAAGTTAATTTACGGTAGGCTTAATGGCGATCGTTTTATTCTTGGTTTGCAAGGTAAAAAGGCAAAAGATATTCCAGCTATTTATGGTAGTTCAATTCGCACGATACAGGAAGCAATAGAGCATCAAAAGACGATATTTTATGTAGAAGGTGAGAAAGATACAAATACATTGATGCGAAAAGGCTATACGGTATTTACTTGTGGAGGCTCTGGAGACTGGAAAAAAGTGTTTCTGAAATCGTAAGGCAAGCGAATGTGATTATCTTAGCAGATAACGATGAACCGGGAGAACAATTAGCTTATCAGGTTATGCAGGATTTGCAGTTAATTTCTAACAGCGTAAGAATTATAAAACCAATACCAGATGTAGATAAAGCTGATATTACAGATTATTTTGAAGCAGGACATACTGTTGAAGAATTTGAAAATTTAATAAGAAATGTTGATGATACAGAAAGCATTTGTGCAGAAGTTCAGCAAGATCAGAAGCAGAATGACAGGAAAAAAAACGAAGACCGTAACACAAAAAAGCAAGGATGAAGTAGCAGGAGGTCCGGTATTAGTCTTTAAATTCCTTGACTGCAACTATGATGAGGATGGAAATGTAAAAAGCGTAAAACAGCTTGTACATAATTTGAAGTCGTTATGGATAAAGACAGCCGTTTCGCCGGGAAAATCCGCCTTAATGAGTTTGCACAACAACCTTACCTATATGGTAGTGTGCCATGGGAAATGAGAATAATTGCAGAGCATGGAGCAGTCATGATGATTCAGCCCTATTTTCACTGATACAGGCTGATTATGGGCTTAAAAGCCGACAGGACTTTGCAGATGCATTGAAAAATGTTTCTATGCGGAATAAATTCCACCCAGTAAGAGAATTACTGGATTCCCTTACATGGGATGGAAAAGAGCATATAAGAAGCCTGCTGCCGGAATATCTTGGAGCAGAGGATTCTGATTATACATACCAGGTAATGCGCCTATGGATGTTAGGAGCTGTTTCAAGAGTGTATAAACCCGGAAGTAAATTTGATTATACAATCATTTTACAGGGGTCACAGGGCATTGGCAAGAGTACGTTTCTGAAATTGATGGCTTTGGACGATTCATGGTTCAATGATTCATTGGACAGCTTGGATTCAGACAAAGCGGTCCAGTCGCTTACCGGATCATGGATCATTGAGCTTGCAGAACTTAAATCTTTGGCAAGGACGGCGGGCGGTGTGGAGAGTGTAAAGCGATTCCTGACAGCCACACAGGACAAATATAGGATTCCTTATGAAAGGCGAGCAGACACGTTTTATAGACAGTGTGTATTTGCTGGAACCACTAATAAAGATGATTTCTTGCAGGATGAGACAGGAAACAGGCGTTTTCTTATTATTCACACAGGCTTTACAAAAACATCTAAGAGCCTTTTTACACCAGAAGTTATGGACGATATAAAACAGGCATGGGCGGAAGCAGTGCATATTTGGAAAAACGAAGATCCAGAATTGATACTTCCGGAAAACTGTATGCAGCAGGCTAAAGAACTTCAAGAGGCAAATATGGCAGATGATGGCAAGCGTGGAATTATTCTGGACTATTTGGAAGGAAAAACTCAGGTGTGTGCTAGAGAAATATGGTTCGAAGCATTAAAGGAAACTATACCACCAAAAAATTGGCAGGCATCAGAAATAAATAATATCGTTGCTAAAATACCGGGATGGGAAAGGCTTAAAACCCCACGTAAATTTGATGGATATGGACAACAACGAGGCTTCAGAAAAATAGCAATGAAAACTACAGAAGAGGAATCTGAAAATTCTGAGTTTGTTGTTGTTTCAGAGCAAGAACAAATGGAGCTTCCGTTTGATTAAGTAATTTTGCGGTTGTTTTTATGGATTGTAGTGAAGCTTGTAGAATGAATGTAGTTCGCTTAAATTCAGTATTTACAAGTGTTTCTACATATTCTACAAATACTACATTCTATAAAAAGAAATATATAAAAGATAATAATATAGGGATATAAGGGTATATAAAAAAACCTTTAAACTCTTTGGAACGATTGTAGTTGTAGTCTGTAGTTGGATTTTGTAATGGATTTTATAGGCGGTTTACCGCCGGAAAGGGAAAAATATATGTCAAAAAAATTAAAGAAACAGTCAGTATATTCAGTAGCTGATTTAGAAAGTTTGAAAGGATTTACAGTAGATGAAGTGAAATCAGATTCAAGGGGGCTGAATGTAACTATGAAGCTTGTAAATAAAGCAGGAAACGTTGTAAAAATATATGTTGATTCAGTTTTGTCTGGAGCTGAATTAGTGAAATATACAGAGGAGTAACTTAATCATAGGGGAAACGATAATTATAGGCGGTAATTCGCCAGAAAGGACAATAATCATGAAAATCATGACACAGGATAAAACACGAGTTTTAAATTTCAAAATGACGTATATCAGTTATGCAAGTAAGAACCGTATTTGCGAGGGTGATTTTGGTATTGCGGAATATGCAAGTCCAGAACGCGCGAAAGAAGTGTTGAATGATATGTTTCAAAAGTATGCAGCAGGAGAAAAAGTTTATATCATGCCGGAGGAATAATCATTGGATAATGAAAAGGAATTAAGACAGGTATATGACATATTAACTGCTGCCTGGCGAGCATACAGAGAACATTACCCGCCGGGAAATCCGCAGGATGATACATACTGGTCAAAGCTGGTAGATGATCTTCACAAAATAGAATCACAGCATAATTGCCAGTTGTGCCGGGATATCTTGTGCAATGTTGCGTCAAATCTGGAGCACAAAGCAAAAGTCCTACATCAGTCAAAGTAACTGACACAGGACCGTATAAAAGGGGTGAGTCTTTCTGTAAGTTATTATACCACAAACAGGACAGGAGGACTCTATACCAATGAGCATCAGAAAAATGAAATTGAAAGATTATGGGATTACGCCGGGACGGGCAGCAGAACTCAAAGAAATGGTAAAAGATAAACAGTATTATTCTTTAGTAATCGAAGCATGCAATAGGGCAAATGAATTTCTTGCCTCGCATCTGGTAAAGAGTTTTACAGAAAGCGTGGGATATCGCCAGATATTCAAAAACAGCAATTCATGTGAACTTCCATGCACTGAAAATGATTTTTATGGTTATAAGCGGAAAGCACTTCATGAATTTGATTTACTGGTGAAAACAGTAGATTTGTAGTAGACGATGCTGGCAGAACCTGAAACCCCACATATCACTCTATATAGGGGAAAACTTACGGAAACCTACGATTTCAGCATATATAGCCGAAAATATTAGCATCTTCTCGGATTGGTAACCTGTCAAAACCGTCTGTTTTTATGTATTTGAAATATCATTGATTAGTTAGGGGGTGATTATTATGGCAAGAGGTATATCAGCAGAGGCACGCGAGGACATCTTAGTGCAGGCGTTTTTAACATGCCCGAATATAAGTGAGATATCTAAAAAGACGAAGATTCCCAGACCTACAATCTATACTGTAATTCATACAGACAGTTTTCAGCGCAAATATTCTGAGGCAAGGAATGAAGCTATAACGGGAGCGATTGCATATCTGCAAGGTAAACTTGGAGAATGTGCAGCAGTGTTGGTCAATACGGCTATTGATACGGAAGTACCGGCACAGATCAGAGTGAACGCAGCTAATGCGGCATTGTCTCAGTGTTCTCAGTGGACAAAAAATGTAGATATGATTGAACGTCTGGAAGCTATGGAAGAATTGATGTCACGTGTAGAACAAGAACAGAAATCACAGAAGAGGGGTAAATGATAGATTTATGAATCGGACAAGTCTAATCTGATAGGAAGGAGTATTAAATGCCGAGAAGAAATAAGCGTGTAACGATAAGAGCTACGAGTGTGCCGGAGCTGCATCAGTGGTTGAGAGCTTGCAAAAGGGAAAATGCCAGAAAGAAATCACAGGGCCATAATGGTACGAAGAAACAGGCAAAGGATTTGCATATTTAAAGGCGGTGGTGAATTATGGGAAGTCCGTTGATTAAAAGGCTTGATGCTTTATACCAAAGAGCTCAGATGGTAATGAAAGTGCAGGCGGATCATGCTCCGTTTGTATCCATTGCTCCATGGAGTTTTATGAAGAATGAATGCAGGGTTGAATATTTCCCGGAAGGACATTATCAGAAGCCAGAGCGGATAACAACTACACTTCATGATGCATTAATGATAGCTCAATATTATTACGAATGTGGGTTGCATGTTCAATTTACAATGAGCCTGTGTATAGAGTGGCTGTTCCTGTATGTGCGTGATGATCCCCGGTATTCTCCGCCACAACAGAAGTCATGGTATACAAAGAATGTTGAAGAATGTCCAGAAATAACAGCCATGTTGGAGAGTGAACAGCGATTTGAAATTATTGGAACATTGCGAAGAATGCCTCAGAATTTCCTTTTTAAGGGATTGCCTGATGATATTAAAGATGATTACAAATTGATGGATTTTTAGACAAAAAATGACGGGAGTATGGGAATTTTGTAACACGATAACGCGCACGTAAAAGAGTTTAATGACACGATAACGCGCGCATAGACATTCGGAGATTTCGGAGCCCCTAAAAGAGTAAAATGCGTTAGAACGAAACCTGAGCGAACCCCGAAAAATAAGACTGTAAATATTATCGAACAAAACGAAAAGGAGATTTTTATGGATGGCTGTAACGAAAATGTAATTGAATTTATGACTAATGGTACTAAAGCAACATTAACATTCTCTCAGGGCCGGTATAAATCTGTAATCCGCAAGCTGGCAGAGAAACATCCTGATGATTGCCAGATCGTTGCTGATAATGAGGACGGAAGTATTTGTGCTCATGTTCCGGTAGCCTGGATACGGATTTCACCACCGAAACAGTATACAGAAGAACAGCGTCAGCAGATGAGGGAAAGGCTAAGCCATAATATATCTGAAAATACAGGAGTATGGGAATAAAACAGAGAAAAAACCAATTGTAATGCAACTAAGGTAAAGTTGTAAGGGTAAAGGAAGAAAAAGGTTAAATGAGCCGATAAAATAGAGAGAAGAGATGATGCCAGTATTTAATAAAAATCCTGCTGCCGAACCTATGGCTCAATAAAAGACCTATTATGAGAAACACGGTCATTTACGGTCATGCGTTATTACTGATTTTTACGGTATTGGTCTGATTGAAGCAGTGAGGAAGCAGTGAAAAGTTATAAAAAGTTATAAAAATGGGTATCCACTATTTTGAGGGTCCCTGTTATTGATAATGAAGCCGCAGGAAAGCCGCACAAAGCCGTGACGAACCCGTGAGAAATGGAATTAAAGCGGCGAGAACTTGGAGTGTTCGAACAGGCGAGAAACAGGCGAGAATATCAGATTGAATCGTGATCTTTGCGAAAGGTCAGTTGCCTTTGAACTGTCGATGAACAGTCGAAATAACAAAAAACGCTCAAAAGTGGTAGAGAGCTGTTCTCGCAAAATGTGAGATAATATATGTATCACGATAGGACAGGAGATGATGTATGTGATTTTACTTAACATGTTGATGTTAGTTACAGTCATGGAATTAGCAGCTATTTATGATGCGGTAAGGGGGAAAGACAATGAGACGTATCAGAACGAAGAAAAGTAGAAAATATGAACAGGACAAGCTTCAGGCGGCAATAAATGCTTCTGCCAGACGGGCTCTTGATGATTTGAAGAAGTCATCGGGAATGCTTTCTGTAACGATTGAAGCATTAAGACAGAGTCTTCCAGAGATGGCAGAAAAATGTAGAAAACTTGCACAGGATTACAAAGAACTTCGGAAACTTGAAAAAGAACTTCAAAAATATGAGGGAGAGGCGATAAGTAATGGCAGAGAAGATAACATTTAATACAGGTGCTAAGAACTATGAGATTGTAGATCGGGATGGAAATGAGCTGGGAGTATTCCGGTTTATTCCTACAGATGTTGGAATCTTAAACAGATATAAAGAGACAGCAGCGTTTTTCGCAAGTGTAGGTGACAAAATAAAAGGGGAGGACTTGGAAGAGATTCTTCCTGAGCTGGAGAAAGAAGCCGGGGAAAAGATAGATTTCCTGTTTGGTGCTCCTGTATCGGAGAACTTCTTTAAAATTACTCATCCGTTTACAATTCTGGAAGATGGACAGACCTTTGCCGAACAGATTATCACTGTAATTGGCGGAATCATTGAAAAGGAATTAGCTGAAAGCGAAAAGAAGCAGCAGGAACGAATTGAAAAATATACTGCTAAAATACACGAAAAAAAGACGAAGCAAAAATAAGAAAATGCGGGCTGTTCTGGAAACAGGATAGCCCCAATTTATAACTCGGTACTGGTAATTTGAAACTGGTACCCTGACCTCAAATAGTCGGGAGGTAGATAATATGGCAGCTGATGGCTCAATCATCATTGATACCAGGATTCAGACAGAAGGTCTTTCCAAAGGATTAAATACGATCAAGGCAGGAATGATAAGAATTACTGCTCAGGTATCAAAAATGGGAGAAACAGCAAAAAATTCATTTCAAAGGCAGATTGCAACAGTTAACAGCCTTTATCAAAGCTATGAAAAGCAGGAAAGAAAAGTTGCTGAATTAAAATCTAAACTGGATGAGCTGGGTAAAAGCAAAATAGAAACAGAAGGATACAAGCTGATTTCGGATCAGATCAAGGCTCTTGAGACAGACTTTGGAGAAATAGAATCTAAACAGCGTGAATGGATTGATATGGGATTTCCAGTTGATTCTGGGCCTGTTAAAGAACTAGATAAGCAGTTGGATGAAATATGGGCAGACATGGAGAGACTGCAGAACAAACAGAAGGAGATGCAGGTATCCGGCAGTGCGTACATAGATCCTAAATCGACAGATGCCTATAAAAATACATTGCAGAAGTACGATGAGGAATCACAGAAACTGGAACGTATAAACGGAAGGCTATATTCTTCATATAATAATCTGAAGAAAAAAGTAGAGGAATATCAGGAAAAGAATAACAAGCTTGTTCTGGTAATGCAGAATCTACAGAAAGCTGCTGCACGTGTAGGTGTAGTCATGAAGAACATTGGCTCTGCTTTAAAGAGCGTAGGATCGGCTGTAAAAAGCATGGTCTCTGCTATGAAAAAAGCAGTGGAATCTATGTTTAATTTCGATAAGCAGGCAAAATGTTCTAAGGCAGGTCTGGATGAGGTGTTGGGAATATCACTATTGTTTTCGGGCATGTCCCAGGCTATAAATGCTGTTGGTGACGGAGTAAAGACGGGAATTCAGAATCTTGCTGAGTATTCTAATACCGCAAACACAGCAATGTCTTCATTGATGTCCAGTATGACAAGATTAAAGAATTCTTTTGCAACAGCATTCGCGCCAATATTGACAACAGTTGCACCGATTCTTGTTAAGTTTATTAACCTTATGTCAGATGCGGTTACTCGCATAGGTATGCTGATTGCAGCATTAACCGGGCAAAAAACTTTTACAAAAGCAATAGGCGTTCAGGAAGACTATGCTGACAGCTTGGATAAAACAGCGGATAGTGCCAAGAAAGCCGCAAAGGAAATAAAAGGCTATCTTAGCCCGATTGATGAACTTAATAGATATGATGATGGCGTAAACAGTGCAGGAACAATCGGCGGGAACAAATACACTGCCCCATCTGCCGGTGATATGTTTGAAGAAGTTCCTATCACGAGTTCTATAAAGGGAATTGCTGATAAGATCCGAAAGCTCATCAAAAAAAGAGGACTGGGAAGGGTTGGGGGCTTATATTGCCAGTGGCATTAATAAAGGCCTGCAGAAAATTTATGATGTGATTAACTGGAACAATGTTAGCCCCAAGATTACAAAATTCTGTGATGCTTTTACAAGAACATTTAATAGCCTGGTTGATCATATTGATTGGGATTTGTTAGGACGTACTGTAGGGGCTGGGATTAATACTCTTGTGAATACTATGAATCTTCTGATCACAGGAATAAATTGGAAGAATCTTGGAAAGAAATTTGCAGAAGGTATTACCGGTCTGGTTCATGAGGTAAACTGGAATAATCTTGGACAGCTGCTTGGCAACATGTTCATGATTTCCTGGAAGATATTCAGCGGATTTGTTCATAATCTTCCTTATTCTGATATTGGAAAGGCGGTTGCGGATGCACTGAACGGTGTTTTTTCGACTGTTTCATTTTCAGAGATAGGAGATACACTTGCTACTGGACTTAACGGTGCGTTTACAACTCTTTACAATTTTGCTGTCAATTTCAACTGGAAACAGATGGTTGATAATATTGCGGGCAGAATCAATACTTTTGTATCAAAATTTGATTGGAAAGGCAATGGACAGAAACTGGAAATATTCCTGAACAATTTATGTACTTCTTTGGTTGGACTGGCTCAAAAAACAAATTGGGAAGAAGTAGGGAAAGGAATAGGAACATTCTTAAGCCAGATTGATTGGGGAAAACATCTGTGGCAGGTCATTGAAGTAATCAAAACAACGATTGGAGGTCTGTTTGATGGGTTGGAAGAGGGCGGCACAGCCGGCAAAAATAGCAGCTTTTCTCGGAAAAGCATTTATTGCTGT
>ENA-OQKT01000257-OQKT01000257.1-human-gut-metagenome-genome-assembly--contig:-NODE-257-length-10092-cov-2.906272_pt1 | contig 10092 bp, 12 predicted proteins | sample MGYA00242650_ERZ504801 | MGnify/ENA primary metagenome ERZ504801 (study PRJEB26092, sample SAMD00036396) | human gut metagenome | host: Homo sapiens | study: EMG produced TPA metagenomics assembly of...
CTCAACTACAATATCTCTTTATTACATAATACAAATTATTTCAAAAATTTTTATCCTTCTCTTCTTTCGATGAAATACAATCCAGCCAGCCAACTAATAATTTTAAATAATCCGGAAACGCTTTTTCCAATTACATATTTTTTCAAATGACACATTTTCCATTCCAACTTTTTTGGACTTCTCCAAGCATTTCAGAAAGAGAGACAAATATCTGCACTACAGTATAATCATCATCACACAATTCAATAATTCTTGGGAAATCCTTATCAAACGCCTGAATCAAAGCCTCTTTCATCTTTTCATTATCAACTTTTTCAATACATTTTTCATATTCTTTCTTCATAACAGCCTGCCTCCTTATCTCACATCACAACTATTCCTTACTATTCAAGAATGTCTTGGTATTCTTGTTACGAGGTACGCGTCATGCAAATGCATGACATAAAAGTTAATCTTCTAATCTCTCCATCAGTGAATCATAAATTTCTTTCGCAACCGCCAGCTTATAAGCCAGCCTTGTAGGCTGCGGCTGCAATTCAATATAATAAGACTTCGCTTCTCCATTTAAGGTAATTGCAAAATATACCTGCCCTGGCACAGATGCCTCCGGATTCGCAGGATCCACATTTCCCATCGTTCCGGTCACTCCGATTCCAATATTTGCCTCGTACACTTTCGCACAGGCTTTCGCCATTGCCTCTGCCGTCTCTTTTGAGTATACCGTATACTTGTCCAGAATCTCAGCCGGCACACCCTGCATAATCTTCGCCTCATTACAGTATGTAACAAATGCCCCCTTTAACACTGCCGAAGAGCCTTCTGTGTCTGTAATCAGCGATGCAATCTGCCCAGAAGTCGCAGATTCCATAGTCGAAATTGTCATTCCCCGCTCAATCAAAAGTTTTGTCAGCCTTCTGTAGTCATTTCTAATATCCGATTCATTATATTTTTTTCTCATAGTATAAACCCTCCGCTATCATAATTGAAAATTCACTTAACGTTGAAAAACTGTAAACGGTAGAATACGAGTACCTTGACAAATAGCAGACCGCTTTTGCGGTCTGTTTATTTTCCGCTGGCTTTTTGCGGCTTTCTAATGTTTTCGGGCAACATATCTGACCATGGCAGAAGTTCTGCAAGAAAATCTGTGTTTTTGTCATCTACATGTTTGGGAATCTCCGTAAGCAGATATTCGAAATAATCGAAAGGTTTCAGGTTATTCGCCTTTGTAGTTTCTGCGATACTGTAGATGATCGCTGAACTATTGGCTCCATTGACCGTATCGATCATCTCCCAGTTTTTCTTCCCTATACAGAATCCACGGATCGCACGTTCGCTGGCATTGTTGTCTATTGGAACATCCCCATCTTCCAGAAAAACTTTCAGGTAGCTTTCCTGGTTCAGTGCATATGTAAATGCTTCCCGTATTTTACCGTTCTTTGGAATCTTAGGTTCATTCTGTTTCAGGTACACAAAGAAAGCATCCACCAGTGGTTTTACCACAAGCTGACGCTGCATGAGCCTGTCTTCCGTAGAAAAATCAGACAGTTTTCCCTCTTCCCGGTAAATGGCCTGTATCTGTTTCATGATCAGATGCAGGATTGATTCCTTTCGGTGTGCTTTTGGTATCACTTCCAGTGCATCGTTAAACCTGCGCCTGCAGTGAACCCAGCAGCCTGCAATCTTCAGATTTTCACGCTCCTTTTCCAATGTATGATATACCTGGTACCCATCCGTAACACAGATCCCGGTGTAATCCCTCAGGAATTCCCGGGGATGGGATGCATTACGCGTTTTCTGGTATTCATAAAGGATGATCTGACGATCCCGGTACATAAAGCCGGACCGGTACACCCACATGTAACTCTGGCTGCCAGCAGGACGCCCGCCCTTATTTACAAGTACAGGAGTCTCATCTGCCTGTATCACATGATAATCATACAGAAGTTTATGCAGATAATCATACATGGTTCCCAGATATTCTTCCCCAAGACGGATCATCCAGTTCGCCATGTTCTGTCTGGTAATGGCAAGCCCGTACCTTTCGAATTCTTTTTCAAGACGGTAGAGAGGTACCGCATTTACATACTTACCATTTATGACTGCCGCAGCAAGGGACGGGGATACAAGGCTTCCATGAAGCAGATTTCTGGGATGGGGTGCCTTTATCATGTGTTCATCCAGTTTACTGGAATAAACGCCGATATGATGTTCCTCTATCACGACACTGGCCGGAATGAACTGATAACATCGGGAAATGGTATCCGGAAGCTGTTTCCATCCGTTTTCACCAAACTCAGCCGTCAGTTCTTCCTCTTTCAGATAGTGATCAATACGTTTTACTGTCAGCCCTGCTATATCAGCCGCTTTTTTCCCTGGCTGTTTTTTCTTTTTGGGTGCTTTCAATTCTAGGTCATCAGGTTCCGGTGCATCCAGGTCGCAGACTGCCTCTGCTTCATTAAAGAATACGATAGTCCCGTCCACTTCCATGAAACGTATCTGTTCAGAATCCGCCATTTTTTTCGCTGGATCTGCCAAAACGGTTCTTCTGAAAAAGGACCATCTGTTCCATCATCAGCTGCATCCTGTCATTTAAGGCCTGCGTTTGCCTGGACAATTCTTCCATCTGTCCCTGCATCCCAAGAAAAAGCTCTATCAGCAGATCCTTATCAAACTTATTCAGTTGTTCTTTTGTGTACTTGATCGTCATAACCGGAACTCCTGTCTTTATACTGATTCCGATTATAACAGAATTTTTGTATTTCCGCCAATCCTTCAGATATGGGCTTTCGTCATAATGACGGTGGATAATACATCTGGAAAGCCGTTGTTTTACAGCTTTTCAGATGTATTATCCACAACAGTTTTTCTATTCACACGATAACAAATGGAATGAGAAAAGACTGTTTGTGGATAACCTTTTTCATCCGGTTGATACACATCATTTTTACAGTTTTGGTACTTTTTTATTTTCGGCATTTTGCACAGGCTACATAATGCGGGGTGTCTCTTTCAGCTCAGAGATCGGATGGCGTGCAACGATCTCCAGTCCCTGCATCAGCATACGGTACTGGTCGTCTGTGATCGCCATTGCCTCATCTGCCGAACGGGGCCACCGGAATGCACCATTATCGAGTCTCTTGTACATAAGGAGAAAACCATCGCCTTCCCAGAGCAGTGCTTTGATCCGGTCACATCTTCTTCCACAGAAAAGAAACAGTGTATTTTTGTCGTAAGGATCAAGCTTAAACTGAAAGCGTACGATCGTTGCCAGTCCATCGATCCCACGACGGAGATCCGTAAATCCCATCGCCAGATACACCTTTTTAAATCCGGAAGCATCTGCATCATTCAGCATGGGTAAAAGCCTTTATGAGATGGCAGAGCATTTCCGGTGAAGTACCGGAAAATATCTCAGCTGACAGTCCCCTGGTATTTTTAATACGGATCATTGGCAGAGTTCCTGCCGAAATGCATGTACCGGATTCTTTTGGAGTATCTGTTTTCTTTGGATCTGGTGCAGGTGCGGGCAGTTCCACAAAAGCAGTGGTTTCTGTGTCCTGCATCTGATCCAGGCATATCTGCCTGACACGCCGGAGACGGTAATAATAGTTGGCTTTTGTAAGATTATTTTGGGTACACCAGGTTTCAACATCCATCCCTTTGGGACGGTTCTGACAATTCCGGATCTGTTCTGCCCATTGTCTGATCCTCACCTGCTGAGCTACAAGGCTGGTTTGCGTAGCCATAATATTCCTCCTCTGAATCATAGTCAGTTAAAAAAGTTAAGTACTAAACTTTTTTGACTATGTTATTTTGTTGAGTATGATTATGGCATAACTTGAAGTGAATAAAAAGGTACTCAGGTTCTACCGTTTACGACATACCATTCAACAACTGTTATATATAAAACAAGGGTGAGAAGCCTGATTTTTAGGCTTGCCACCCTTGCATATCATAGAAGAATCTTATTTACAGACTTTTTCTCACAGTCTCCGTATTCTACCGTTTACTTTTGAACTCCAGGAGTTCATTTTATTTCCATTACAAACTATACACTTCCACCATAAGCCGTATCCCGACTTTCAGACCTTCCTCAAAAGCAGTTTTCTCCCATGCACAGCACACCGTCCCCTGACGATCCATGATCTTTTCCCAGAGCGGAATCTTATCTCCGACATAGTCATCTACGAGCCTATCCATTCCTTCCAAGCCGCGCAGCCACCCTTCCAGTTCCTTTTCTTTTTCCTTTGCTGCATTACCGGCAACTGTGTTTTTCTCTACTGGGTTGTTCTCCGTGTAATGCTCGTAGATCAGATCCAGCAGATTCTCCACTGGCGGGTAATACTCCGGCTCTGTTTTCTTCAAATACTCCTCCAGCATTTCCTTCAATTTTTCTATAATGCTACCATCCTTCCCAACTGAGATTCACATCCTCAGTTACGGCACATATTACCGTAGACTTTTGCACATAGCAACCTATTTTTTGTGGTCTTTTGGATGCCCTATCTTCTCCTTCACTTCATCCGGCACATCGATCAATCCGAACCGATAGAACATTCCGTAGATGTAAGTCACTCCCCGGATATCGCCCAGAGCCTTTGGCCTCTCTACTACTTTCCCTTTAATATTTCCCAGTGCCAGTAGCACAGAACTCCACGCCAGGCTTTTACTCTTCTCCCGTCTGTCGATCCACAGTTCTTTCGTGTACTCGCCATTCCTGCCTTTTTTTATTTCGTAAGAGAATGGCAACCCAGAGTAGGTTTTGAATTTCACACCGGCATAGACCAGAACCACACCCCAGAAGTTTTCTTCTGTCGGATCAGCCCTCCATCGCTTCATTGCCCTGTATCTCTGCTGCCGCTCTGCTCCGACACTGATCTTCTCTTTTTCTGCTGTACTTGGGAAGTACACACCTTTCTGATATGGCAGGTACGAGGTGATGGAGGCTTTGGAGAGTTGAAGAGTAGAGGATGTTGAAAGTATGGAGGTTTTGTAGTCCTGTGTTTCTCGGTATTCTTCAAAAGTGTTTTTTACTTTTTCCGCCACTTCAGATTCATACACACCAGCCGTGATAAGGAGCTTCCTTACTTTGATAGGGTTTAGGTTCAGAGCATTGCCGATGGCCTGCAAGGACATCTCAGAATCATAAAGCGTCACAGCAGCATTCATCTGCTCTTTCAGATTTTTCTCGGCATCGTACTCCGGCTTCAGCTTCTTCCGGCCACCGCCTGGTTTTCTTGTTTTCTTCATTTTACTCATGCAGCTCCAACGGCAGTCCGTCTGGGTCATGGAAGAAAGTCATCTTCTTGCCAGTGTAATCATCCACACGGATTGGCTCACATTCAATCCCGACCTCTGCCAGCTCATTCACTGTCTGCTCCACACTCTCTACACAGAAAGCAAGATGACGCAGACCACAGGCTTCCGGGCGATTCACACGCTTCGGAGGATTTTCCTCAGCGAAAATCTCCAGCTCTGTGTTTTCGTTAACACGCAGATCTAGCTTCCAATCTTTACGCTCTGGACGGTAGTTTTCTCTGATAACAGAGAAGCCCAGCTTGTTCACATAGAAATCCTTAGCTGCTTCGTAGTCAGATACGATGATTGCAATATGATGTATTTTTGATAAATTCATTTTATGTCACACTCCATTTCTTTAATATTGTCCTTCTTTTATTTTCGTTACAAGCTATATAGTACTTCTTCAGCACAGCCTCTGCTTCGGTCTTCTTAGCTTCTTCAGCGGCCTTAGCATCTGCCTTTGCCTTCTTCGATTCCAGGGATGCCACTTCTTTCTGTGCTTTCTTCAGAGCAGTCTTCTTCTCTTTCAGTGTGTTCTTCTGCTCATCAATCGCTTTCTAGCTGGATGCGATCTCGGTGGTTAAGGTTGTGATTTCGGATTGCTTTTGCGTTATTTGGGTTGCGTAGTCGGTATGGGTAGTTTTGGGGCGGTTTTTGCTGCCTTTCATTCTGAGAATCGTGATAACCTCTTTCCTTTTATAGTTGTTTAGGTATAGCAGAACAGGGGTACGAGGACAATACCGACTGCAAGCGGCTTATGTATATATCTCATCTAGTATTTTTTTATGACAGTCTAATAAATCATCCACAGTATTTATATGTGAGTAGTACTCAGTAAAAATGGAATCTATATCTAACGGTGTCATACTTACAGTCTGCGGAAATCCGATTATTATTTTATCGTGAATAGCCTTCAGATATTTGTTCATGATTCCTTTTGTCATGATATACTGAATATTATTACTTGATATTACCGCTAATACATCACGGAATTGTAAATTTCTATAAGTTCTTCCAGATCTTTTTTTTAATTTGACGATTAAAATGATTTTCAAATTTCCCATATAACTCCGTGTCAGTAATATCTCTCACTCTTCGTGCAAAATCACTACTAGTTTCACTTATGTACGTTTCAATAGTTGTATATGCAGAATCATCCAACATGTAGTACCGTCCTAGAATTCTAGAAAGTTTTCCTGGTTCCGCAGCGAATGTGGATTCTATGCCATAACCGTCTTGAAATAACACCTTAACATCCGCAGAGGTATCCATATCCTTTTTATCATCATTGCCAGCGGATTCCGTCCTAGTACACGGAACACAATCTGTATCTCGAATAATAATCCATTTGCAAGAATCAGGGATTACGCCTTTTAAAGCTCTTGAATATGCAACCAGTTTTCCATTAAGTGTGTCAATTCCCCTCATAGGAATATACACATTAGCAATCGGCTCACTTTTTCCAGTGACTGCCTCATACTTTGGTTTAATATTATTAAAGAAATCTATATCTGTTTGTCCCTCCACCATAATCAATTTGTTTGCAAATCTCAATTTGTCAAGTTGATTAAGGCATCCTTTTAAATCCTCAAGAGCCACCCATTTTGTGCCAGTTTGTAAATGGTTCAAAGCCCCCATGCTTTTAGAATTTTCATCTAAGAACAGAATCTCATTTTCGTCGACTTGCTCCATGAACCGTTCATTATGTGTAATAATAAACATTTGAGCATTCGGAATATTCCTGAACTCCTCTATCAATCTCTTCTGCAACTTTAAGTGGAGGTGAGCATCCGGCTCATCAATTAATAAAATGTATATTTCCGGATCAAGATATTCCATCGAAGAGAAAATCTCCGTTAGTTGCAAGAATCCACTTCCGTATGAAAAAATATCTTTTCCATTCACTTTGATGGATATATATGTCTTGTCATCCTTCTCCGATTCGGAAAACACAAACTCTTCACCCGTGACATTCTTAATATGTGTTTCCACTTCACTAATATGACTTATAACTTTATTCCGTAATACTTCATAGCCTTTTCCCTTGGCTATTTTATCTAGCACCTGCGCTTTATACATATATGGCTCTTTGGCCACAATATTGGGAATAGGCCTTGATTCATTTATACCAAAAAAGGTTGCAAGATTCTTACCTTGAATTTCGGCAACCATTGTCGCAAAAGATTTAAATGCATTTCCATCAATGTAATCCACTTGCAAATAAGCATCATCTATATTGCTAACCTTACTTACAGTAAAGCCCAAATTATAACTCTGACCATTATATTCTATCACCAATGTCACAGCGCATTTTGCATCTTTTCCACTGCACCCTATTGGAAACAAATCCTCGTCATGATAAGCACGGATAAATTCCATGCTTTCAAACTTCAAATGATGTGCCGTAGAATAGAAACCTGATTTGTCTTTCTTTAGTTTATTATCATAACACATTTTCCACAAATGAATTGCTTCAAAAATGGTAGTTTTTCCAATATTATTTTCTCCGATAAGAACATTAAAGTTTCCCGCCGGTGTAATTTCAAGATGATTAATACTCTTAAACTTATCAATTACTATTTTCTTAATCATGCTTTTTCCTCTTTAGGTTCTTATATATAAATTTCCACGCATCTTAACCGACCATACTCACAAATAAGATCGTTGCCTGCTGCTCACCACGAAGAGGTGTGTGATTATTACGAGCAGCGTAGGGAGCTACCGCTCCCAGTATATCACAATTTCATCCAGTTTTACAGACACTTTCTTACCTTCATCACCGCATAGTACACCAAACCACCTACTACTCCACCGACTGTGTTGTAGAAAATGTCTGATAGCTGAAACGTACCCAAGCGAAGCAATAATTGCAACATCTCTATGCTTACTGAAAAGATAAATGCTATCTTTCCGCTTTGCCACAGTATCTTCTTCCAGCCGCTTCCTATCTTCTCTCCGAACGTCCACGCCACTACTGCTGAAAACGGTACCATCATGATTACGTTCTCGATGCACTCGGTGGTCAGCTTCTGTTCACCTTTCACTGTCTCCCAGATGCCCCAGCCACCCATGACATCGGATAAAGGATTCATCCAAAGATTGCGGTTTAACAGGGTTCGGAACAGAATAAGTGAGGTCACAAAAGCTAAGAAAAACAACCTCCGGAAGAACACGCTCTCTTTGAACTTCTGATACCATGTCACTATGGCATTCTTCCAGCCTTTGCCAGCATGTATTGGCTCATACGCATACAGATAGAAAAACATAGCCAAAAAGGAAAGCAGGAGCGAGAATCCAAACGGCTCATAGAGAGCAGTCAGGATATTTGTGAGGATCTTTCCAAGTAAATCAATCGTTTCTTTCATCGTTGTTTCTTCTTTTATCAATACAGATGTTCCTGATACTTGCCGTCCATGACATCCTTCAGATACTGACCATACTGGTTCTTCTTCATGACCTCATAGACTTCCATCAGCTCATCCTTGCTGATTCATCCGTTCAGATATGCGATTTCTTCCAGGCAAGCAATCTTACGATGCTGATGCTGCTCGACAGTCTTTACGAAGTTGGTGGCATTCACCAGGCTCTCATGTGTACCTGTATCCAGCCAAGTGAAGCCCTGACCTAGCAATTCCACATTCAGAGTACCATCTTCCAGATACATACGGTTCAAATCGGTAATTTCTAATTCACCACGGGCAGACAGTTTCAGATTCTTGGCAAACTCGACTACACGGTTATCATAGAAGTACAGACCAGTCACGCAGTAGTTGCTCTTCGGATGTTCTGGCTTTTCCTCGATAGAAATGGCCTTACCGTTCTTGTCGAACTCAACAATACCGAATCGCTCCGGATCGTCCACATAATAGCCAAACACCGTTGCGCCCTTGCCGTTTTCTGCCTTTTCCACCGCTGCGTTTAATCTCTTCTTCAATCCGTGGCCCGCAAAAATGTTGTCGCCCAACACCATAGCCACAGAATCGTTTCCGATGAAATCAGCACCAATGATAAAAGCCTGTGCCAGTCCATCCGGAGACGGCTGAACCGCATAGGTCAGATTCACACCAAACTGGTGTCCATCTCCCAGCAGATTCTCGAAACGAGGAGTATCCTGCGGTGTGGAAATAATCAAAATATCGCGGATGCCAGCGTTCATCAGAACGGACATCGGATAATAAATCATCGGTTTGTCGTAGATTGGCAAAAGCTGTTTACTTGTTACTTTTGTTAATGGGTACAGGCGTGTGCCTGAACCTCCTGCTAAAATAATACCTTTCATTCGTTTCTTCACTTCTTCTACTAAAAGTCTAATAAGTGAAAATCATTGTTGCTTGCCTATCATTTTCCAGCATCCCCCATATATTACACTTCCTAAACATCCCCCAATGTGTTATAAAAGATATCTGATAACTGAAATGTGCCCAATACTCAAAAACAATTGAAGAAATTCTATGGATACAGAAAGACAAAAAGTTATCTTTATGCCTTTCCAAATCATCCTCTGCCTTTCTCCAAATGTCCATATCAACGTAGCACTAAATGGCATCATCATAATCACATTCTCAATACATTCTGTTGTAAGCTTCTTTTTTCCATTCACTGTTTCCCAAATGCTCCAACCTCCCATAACGTTAGATAACGGGTTCATCCATAGATCTCTATTTAGGAGAGTCTTAAATAAAATGAGCGAAGTAACAAAACACAAAAGAAACAATTTACGGAACAACGCTGATTCCTTAAAAGTATCGTGCCACACAATAATTGCAGCCTTCCATCCCTTTCCAACAT
>ENA-OQKT01000263-OQKT01000263.1-human-gut-metagenome-genome-assembly--contig:-NODE-263-length-10022-cov-2.970490_pt1 | contig 10022 bp, 8 predicted proteins | sample MGYA00242650_ERZ504801 | MGnify/ENA primary metagenome ERZ504801 (study PRJEB26092, sample SAMD00036396) | human gut metagenome | host: Homo sapiens | study: EMG produced TPA metagenomics assembly of...
TGTCCGTCTTCACTGTACACTCTGAGAATATACGGACCGCCAGTCTCGACACAGTCTGCCAAAACTTCAAAATATCCTTCTGCATCAGTAATTGTTACATATCTATGTTGTTGAAATTCTACTGTAATCTCTGTGTCTTTTTCATACCATCCCCACACTCTGGTATGGTCTCCTCTTTGCAGGACGCAGTTTTCACGCAAAAGTCCGGGCATATTAATCTGCTGCATCATCCCACATTCCTCCTAACGCCATTTTTTTTATAGAATAACGTCAATTGCGCCAAAATGCTTCCTTAATTTTGCCAAACATTGAGCACTTATTGCTCCATATCCCGCTTTCCCCGGTAAACACTGGGAGAACATCCTTTTACGGACTTAAACGTTCTGTTAAATGCACTGATAGAAGAAAATCCGGAATTCATGGCAATTTCTGTTACGCTCTGTGATGTCGTACTCAAAAGTTCTTCTGCTTTGCTGATCCTCTTCTGATTCAAATACTCATAAAATGTCATATTCATGCATTGCTTGAAAATACGTGTGAAATGAAAACGTGAAAATCCGCTGACATCTGCAATTTCTTCGAGTGATAACGGCTCCTGGTAATGCTGATTAATATAATTACAGGCACTCATTACACTTTCCATATATTCTTTCTTCTTTGATGGATTATTATCTATAATTACATTCTTTCGCTTTCTGTCTCCCCAAATGGCATTTCTTCCTATGTATATGAATATTTCAATCAACCGTGCATAAATTGCCGCACCAAAAAAAAGTCTTTTCCTGATCATACTCCACAACAATAGCATCCATCTGTCTTTTTATAAAACTGTACAGACGTTGGAAATCTTCTTCTTCCGAAAAAAACATGACAGGCGGCAGCAAATTCAGAAGTGTTTCCATTTCTCTGAGTGAATACAGCAGATAATCGCTGAATTGCAGAATAATACGTTCTCCTTTTGGAGGTGCCTCCAGAGCATGAAGTGTTCCTGAATTAAGTATCAGAATGTCTCCTTCCTTCAGGCAATATTTCTTTTCACCAACAATCACATTATAGCCTTCATGAACAGGCATAATAATCTCTATAGCCGTATGCCAATGTTCAGGATAATCCTCATAATCAACATTGTGAAACATACGGACGCCCATTGAATTTCCATAATTTATGGTTTCATGTGTTCCTTCCAATATTTCAATCATGATATCAGTGTTCCTCCTATATACCTTCTCTTTTTTCATGGCCTCCTTTTTTTCTGTATAATACTATAAATGAGCAAATATCGAAAATTGCACAAAATTTGTAGCTGGTTGTACACATTACGCGAACATTAAACTACTTTATTCTTTTTACTGTCCGCATACTGAAGATTTAATTGTGCAGTTTTTCAAATTTGCTCATTTATAGTATAATACATATTTTATTTAACATAACAAAATAAATCAAGCAATATACGCTGATTTTTGTGCAATATCTGAACAGCTACCTTTTAAAAAATATTATAAACTAACTGTACACAAAGCATACATCTTCTGATGCAGCGTATTTTAGAAAAAAGGAGGCTTTATAATGAATGCAGCTACTTTTAAGAATCCTCTGCTTTCCGGTTTTTATCCGGACCCTTCTGTCTGCAGAGTAAATGACGATTACTATATGGTTACTTCTTCTTTTGTATATTTTCCAGGCATTCCGGTTTTTCACAGCAAAGATCTGATCCACTGGGAACAGATCGGGCATGGAATTTCCCGTCCGGAACAGCTGGATTATAAAAACTGTGAAACTTCGCTTGGATTATGGGCACCGTCTATCCGTTACCACGATGGAACTTTTTATATTATTAACACTTTTGTATCCGGTGGCAGAGAAGCTTACAGGGACAATTACATTATCACAGCCAAAGATCCTGCCGGTCCATGGAGTGACCCATGTTTTATAAAAGGTGCTGATGGTATCGACTCCAGTCTTTTCTTTGATCAGGATGATCGCATGTGGTATACCGGCAATTTTATTTTCGAACCCGGACATTACGAAGGTCATCATGGCATTTATCTCTGTGAGCTGGACAAAGAAACTTTTCAGTTCAAAGGAAAACGCAAAGTTATATGGGATGGAGAAAAAACTCGCAGTAAATGGATTGAAGCTCCTCATATTTATTTTGAAAACGGCTGGTATTATCTGATGGTTGCGGAAGGCGGAACTTTTACCAATCACTGTGTTATGATGGCACGCTGCCGCACTGTTGACGGCGATTACGAAATATGTCCCCGCAATCCTATCGTAACGCACAGACATCTTTCTCTGGAACATGAGATTTCTGTTACCGGACATGCAGATATTGTCCAGACTCAGAAAGGTGAATGGTGGATGGTACTTCTGGCTGTCCGGCCTTATCAGAATGCTCATTTTAATCTTGGCAGAGAAACTTTTATGATCCCGGTTATCTGGGATTCTGACGGATGGCTGCGTGTGGATAATTCCAATGGTCTTGTGAATAAAGAAGAACGTCTTCCTGATCTTCCCTGTTATCAGACTACACCGACATTCTACAGTGACAATTTTGAGTCTGCCAGACTAGGTTTCCAGTGGAACAGCATTCATCCATATCTTTCCAATCTGTTTTCCCTGACAGAACGTCCCGGATGTCTGCGTCTATATCTCAAGCCGGAAGTTATGCATGAAATCTGCACACCTGCATTTCTCGGCAGAAGACAACAGCATAAAATTTTCCGGATGCAGGCAGCCATGGATTTCACTCCGGAAACAGATTATGAAGAAGCAGGACTTGCGCTTATACAGGATGATCGTTATCACTATACGTTTACTGTATGCCGCAAAAATGATTTTCTTTATGCACAGGTAAGAGAATGCCGCAATCATGTAATTACACTTCTTGCTGAAACAAAGCTGAACTGTAATGGAAGAATTTATTTGACTGTAACAACCAATAAGCAAGGCTATCATTTTTATTATGGATATGATGATCAGACCATGATTCCTGTTTATCTTCATGGCAATCCGGAAATATTAAGTTCCATAACCAATGAGGGTTTTACAGGTACTTATCTTGGTATGTATGCAACTTCCAATGGACAGACTTCTGATAATTTTGCAGATTTTGACTGGGTGATCTATGAGGGATTATCCGAATAACCTCGTCTCCATCCTTTGTTTACAATACATATATTCATTTCACGGCAGAATGTGTGCCATTCTTTTCAGAGAAGTATACTTTGCAATGCAAATATGAACATCTGCCCGGAAACACTGAGAAGTTTCCAAAAAGATGCCCGCTGATCAGGCGGGCATCTTTTTATCTCTCTTTATTTCTGACTGCGAATTCCGGATGCAAGTTTTACTGCTTCAGCAGTAAGTATCCTGATTTCATCAAATCTGCCCTCTTTGATCAGATTTCCTTTTACCATCCAGCTTCCTCCGCATGCAATAATCTTATCGTCAGAAAGATAATTCTCCAGATTTTTCGGATTGATTCCTCCGGTTGGCATAAATTTTATATCCGTGTATGGAGCAGCAAGCGCTTTGATTGCTGCAATCCCGCCAAACTGCTCTGCCGGAAAAAACTTGATCACTTTCAGTCCACGCTTTACTGCCTGTGCCACTTCTGAAGGTGTGATACATCCCGGAAATACCGGAATATCCTTTAAAATGCAGTAATCTACAATCTCCGGATCAAATCCCGGACTTACAATAAATTTTGCACCCGCTTTTACTGCCTGATCAACCTGTTCTGCTGTCAGAACTGTCCCTGCGCCAACCAGCATGTCAGGAAACGCTTCCGTCATAATTTTAATAGACTCTTCCGCTGCATCTGTACGGAATGTAACTTCTGCACACGGAAGTCCTCCTTCACACAAAGCTTTTGCCAACGGCAGTGCATCTTCTGTATCTTCAAGCACAACCACCGGAACTACTGCAAGATTCTGAATCTGCTCGGTAATGTTCTATTTTGTCCTCCTGTCGTTCAACTGAACTCATCATTCAGAATAACCTTCATCCACATATTTTTTTAATGTTTCACGAATTGCTCCCGGTTTTCGGAGCAGCTCTTTAAAATAGCTGACAATCTGATCAGCCATTCCAAGTTCATAAAGGTTTACGCCAAAAATTTTCTCACTTTCCAGAATTGGTCTGATTTTTTCTTCAATTTCTGTATCTCCCAGTCTGATTTCTGCAACATACGGACATAATTCTTCAAGAAGCGGATCAGGGCTTAATGTGAATTTTTCACCTTTGTCATCAATTCCCATCAGATATCTCAGCCAGCCTGCCAGAACAAGTGGAATCAGCTTCAGATCTCCGACATCCCGTCCCTCATCTGCTGCATAGGCTTTGATGGTTTCTCCAAAACGAATGGCAAGTTTCTGTGAAGTATCTGTTGCAATTCGCTGAGGTGTATCCGGCATAAACGGATTTGGTACTCTGACATTTAAAAACGGTGTCGATAAATTCTTTGGGATCAAGAATTCCCGGATCAACGACTACAGGAATGCCTTCTTTATATCCTACAATTTCGACCAGTTTCTTTAATTCTGTGTCTTTCATTTCCTCAGATATTTTTTCATATCCAAGCAGGCATCCAAAAATTGCAAGACAGGTATGAAGAGGGTTCAGACAGGTGCATACTTTCATCTTTTCTACTTTATCTACCGTTTCGCGATCCGTAAACATCAGCCCGCCTTTTGTCAGATTCGGACGACCATTTGGAAAATCATCTTCAATCACCAGATATTCCGTTTCTTCCGCATTGACAAAAGGTGCTACATATGTATTCTTAGATGTGATCACAGGTTCCAGTTCTTCCACTCCATCCTCCTGCAGAATCTTTTCTACAGAAGCATCTGGTCTTGGAGTGATCTTATCGATCATGCTCCATGTAAAAGAAACTTTATCCGAGTTAATATATTCTTCAAATCCTTCTTCTGCTTTTTTGTTTTCTGTCCATGCTTTCGCAAAAGCAGAAATGGCTGCATATAATTTATCGCCATTATGAGAACAGTTATCCGTACTTACCATTGCGACAGGTTTCTTTCCTGCCATATATCTGGCATAAAGAAGAGAAGTCACTTTGCCCATATAACTGGCCGGTTTCTGCGGACCATTTTTGAAGTCCTGTGCTACATCTTTCAGCTGCTCTCCTTTTCCATTTACCAGACTGTATCCTTTTTCTGTAATCGTAAATGTTGCCATCTGAAGAGAGTCTTTTGTAAAAATCTCTTTTAATCTGCTGTATGCAGTCTCATTCTCAGAATCAAGCGGAAGTGCTTCTGCAACACTGGCAACTACTGTTTTATCAATTGTTCCATCTGATTTCAGTGTTGCAACAATTCCCAGATTATCATGAGGTGTATACATTTTTTCAATAATCTCATAATCAAAAACCTTCTGCTACAACCAGTCCTCTGTCAAGAACTCCTGCATTTAACAGATTCTGTACCACACCCGCATGAAAAGCACGAAACAGATTTCCAGCACCAAAATGAATCCAGAATGGTGCCTCTTTTGTTGCTTTTTTCATTTTATTGATATCGTACTGAGGAAGCTGATAACCTTTTTCTTCCCACTGTGTTCTTTCAGAGATTCCCTGTAATGTCAGTTTCATCTTTTTTTACCTCCCTTTTATCCACGTGTAGCCGCTTTATCAATTGCTTCCCAGAGACCATTTAAATAAGTTGCTCCCAGAGCTCTGTCATAAAGTCCATATCCAGGCATTGCTACTTCATCCCATATCATTCGACCGTGATCAGGACGGATCGGACCGGAAAAGCCGATTTCATATAATGCTTTCATAATCTCATACATATCAAAACTTCCGTCTGAAGAAAGATGTGCAGATTCCTCAAAATTTGTAGGTGAAATAAATTTCAGATTTCGCACATGTGCAAAATGAATTCTTCCTTTTAAGGAGCGGATCATATCCGGCAGATCATTATTCAGATTTGTTCCATAAGAACCGGAGCAGAATGTAACTCCATTATGTGGGTTATCCACCATTTTCATCATACGGAGAATATTTTCTTTATTAATGATGATACGTGGCAGTCCAAATACACTCCATGCCGGATCATCCGGATGAATTGCCATATTGATATCGTACTTATCGCAGACCGGCATGATTCTTTCCAGAAAATATTTCAGATTGGCAAACAGTTTCTCATCATCAATATCTTTATACATCTCAAAAAGTTCTTTTATCTTTGCCATTCTTTCCGGCTCCCATCCTGGCAGGATCGCACCATTGGCTTCTCCTGAAATAGATTCAAACATCTTTTCCGGATCCAGTGCATCAATTGCTTCCTGTGTATATGCAAGAACTGTAGAACCATCCGGTCTTACCCTTGCAAGTTCTGTTCTTGTCCAGTCAAACACCGGCATAAAATTGTAACACACCATATGGATTCCTTCTTTTCCAAGATTCTCCAGTGTGGTGATATAGTTATCAATATACTGTTCACGCTCTGGTACTCCTGTTTTGATAGCATCATGAATATTCACGCTCTCAATACCAGAGACATGAAGACCGGCTTCCTCTACTTCATTGATCATTGCGCGGATCCGTTCTCTGCTCCATATCTCTCCTGGTGCTGTATCATAAAGAGTTGTAATAACTCCTGTTACCCCCGGAATCTGTCTGATCTGTTTCAGAGTAACTGTATCAAATTTTGAACCGTACCATCTTAATGTCATTTCCATAATCTTTTCCTCACTTTTTCCTGATTCTTTAACTCTGTTTTTAACGTTTCATTTCCATTACCGGGCCATCTGACTGATGTTCATAAATCAGTTCAAGAACCTCAGAAAAATCCATTGCCGGAAAATCACCGGGAACTGTATTCTTCAGGGCACTTACTGCATTACCAATAGATACCGCCTGTGATAAATCTTCCGGATATTTCAGAATTCCATATAATGCACCCGCAATATAGGCATCCCCGCTTCCGATCCTGTCCACCACTTCAATGTTTTCGTAATTCTTCTCTTTATAGAACCTGTCAGACTTTGCCTCATAGATTACAGAACCAAATGAATGGTTCTTCGGACTATGCACTGTACGGTCAGTAGCTGCCACAATGGACAATGGATAATCCCTGGTGAAACTTTTCATCACTTCTTCCGGTGTTCCTTTTTTCTGAAATGTCAGCCTTGCTGTACTGTCTGAACAGAAAAAGATATCAACCAGTGGAAGAATCTCCTCTATACATTTTCTGGCTTCTTCTCCTGACCATAAATTTCCTCTGAAATTTACATCAAAAGAAATCAACGTTCCATGCTCTTTAAATTTTCTCATTAAAGTGACTGCTGTTTCTCTTACTTTTTCATCCAGTGCCAATGTAATTCCACAGGTGTGAAAGCATCTGGCAGAAGTAAACATTTCTTCCGGAAATTCATCTGCTTTCATTTTGTAAACAGAGGTGTTTCTTCTGTCATAAACAATTCTTGGTTTTCTCGGAGCAGCTCCACCTTCATAAAAATAATCCCTACGTCTCGCATCTGTTTCATCATCTGAAAGTAAATATTCATCCGACACATTCTGTCTGTGAATTTCATTTCTTGCCAGCCGCCCGATATCATTAGATGGAATCTTTCCAATCATTCCTGTTCTTAATCCAAGCTGTGCCACACCTGCTGCCACATTCAGTTCCGCACCTCCGATATTCTGTTCAAATACAGAAGTTCGTATCATTCTTTCATTCGCAGGAGGTGAAAGCCGCAGAAGCACCTCACCCAGTGTAAGCAGATCATATTTTCTGCATTCCATGTCTGTTACCTCCAGTTTTTTCATATCTTATTTGTTTTTTACTGTTCTTCTAAATCAAATCCAAAGTAGCGGACTGCATTGTTATAAGAAATACCTTTCACAATGCTTTCCAGCATTTTTCTGTCATACGGATATTCTCCGTTTTCGACCCAGTTTCCAATCAGTTCACACAGTATCCTGCGAAAATATTCATGTCTTGGATAAGACAGAAAACTTCTGGAATCTGTCAGCATTCCTATAAAATTTCCCAAAATGCTCTGATTTGCAAACGATGTAAGCTGTTTCTTCATTCCTGTCTGGTTATCATTAAACCACCATGCGGAGCCATGCTGAATTTTTCCCACTGCATCGGAATTTTGGAAACACCCCATGATCGTTTCAATCATTTCATCATCGTTTGAATTCAGGCTGTATAAAATTGTTTTAGGAAGATGATTATTCTGTTCCAGTGAATTAAGAAAATCGGCAAGCTGTGATCCAGGCGTATAATTGCTGATACAGTCGTAACCTGTATCCGATCCGATTTTTTTATACATTTTTGTATTATTATCACGTTTGCATCCATAATGAAGCTGCATAACCCATCCAAGACGGCTGTATTCTTCTGCTGCAAACTGCATAAACGCTGTTTTAAATTTCAGTTCTTCTTCCCTGGTGACATTTTTTCCAGACAATCTCTTCGCAAATATCTTTTCAACATTTTCTTCTGTTTCCGGAACATACATTACATATTCCAGTCCGTGATCAGATGCCCTGCATCTCATTTTATCAAAAAACAACATTCTTTTCTTTAAAGCCTCTTTCAGATCTCTGAAACTTCTGATCAGCATTCCTGATGCTTTCTCCAGTTTTTCAAGATATTCTGTATAATCCGTTTTTTCAAGATTCATTGCTTTATCTGGCCGCCATGCAGGAAGAACCTGTACCTGAAAACTTTCATCTTCTTTTATCATCTCATGCCAGTGTAGATCATCCGCCGGATCATCTGTAGTACAGATTAAGTTTACATTAGACTGACGAATCAGATTTCTTGCACTCATAGATTCATTCTGAAGCTTCCTATTACATAATTCCCACACTTCTTCTGCTGTTTCAGTGTTTAGAACACCGTGATATCCAAAGTATCTTTGTAACTCCAGATGACTCCAGTGAAATAACGGATTACCAATTGCCTTCTCTAACGTCTGCGCCCACTTCAGAAATTTTTCTTTATCAGATGCATCACCTGTAATATAATGTTCTTCAATACCATTAGCTCTCATCAATCTCCATTTGTAATGGTCTCCACCAAGCCACACCTGCGTAATATTTTCAAATCTTCTATCCTTTGCAATTTCTTCAGGATTAATGTGACAATGATAATCCAGAATCGGCATTTTCTTTGCTGTTTCCTGAAACAGTTCTCTTGCTGTTTCTGTTGTCAGCAGAAAGTTATCATCCATAAATGATTTCATATCTGTATTTCCCCTTTTATAACATTATTTTTTGATATCTTTCGTCCTCTTAACTGATACCCTGATTATAAATTATAGTATTTCAGAATCCCATTGATAAGATTGTTGCATACATTGCAAAAATTGCTATGTTGTATTTTAAATCAATATCTTTTTCATGTCCTGACACAATACTCAAAAAGCAACCAATTTTTGACAAATTTAATCAGCAAGACTTTTAATTTCTTTTTAACGTCAAAAGGCATCTTACCCTTAATCAGGGCAAAATGCCTTTTTTCTGTAACTTCTTTAGTCTGCTTATTCTTTTTTCATTTTCAGTAATATAGCCCCAATTCATTCTGGATTACTTATCTGTAATAGAATTTTGACTTGTTACAATAGTTATCTTATAACAATAAAGCTAACGTTCCAACAACAATAAAAATCAGTCCTGTTCCTGATTTCAATGACAGTTTTTCATGGAATACAATATATGAGAATGCAACGGTCACAAGAATACTCAGTTTATCAATGGGAACTATCACACTGGCCGGACCTGTCTGAAGTGCTCTGTAATAGCATAACCAGGAACCGCCTGTTGCAAATCCGGAAAGAACAAGGAACAGCCAGCTTTTTCTGTCAATATCCTTTACCGTATTCTGCTTTCCGGTCACAAATACTACAATCCACGCCATCACCAATACAACAGCAGTCCTGATCGCAGTTCCAAGATTTGAATTGACATCCTGAATTCCAATCTTTCCCAAAATAGAGGTAAGACTGGCAAAAACAGCGGAACCGACTGCATAAAACAGCCA
>ENA-OQKT01000269-OQKT01000269.1-human-gut-metagenome-genome-assembly--contig:-NODE-269-length-9919-cov-2.438725_pt1 | contig 9919 bp, 5 predicted proteins | sample MGYA00242650_ERZ504801 | MGnify/ENA primary metagenome ERZ504801 (study PRJEB26092, sample SAMD00036396) | human gut metagenome | host: Homo sapiens | study: EMG produced TPA metagenomics assembly of the...
ATGGGCCTTGAGATGGGGGCAGACGATTATGTGACGAAGCCTTTCCGCATCCGGGAGCTCATGGCGCGCATCAAAAACGTGCTGCGCCGCCGGGGCCGCCCGGATACGGAAGCGATCCGGCTGGGCAATATATGGATTTATCCGGCCCAGGCGCGCGTGATGCGGGGCGGACAGGAGGTTTTTTCTTACAGCGCTGGAATATCGCCTGTTGCTGACGTTTGCATCCAATGAAGGGCAGACGCTCACTCGCGGGCAATTGCTGGAAAGCATTTGGGATGCGGCAGGCGACTTTGTTAACGACAACACACTGACTGTTTTACATCAAGCGGCTGCGAGAAAAGACTTGAGGACGACCCGCAGAAACCGCAGCTGATACAGACGGTGCGCGGGCTAGGTTACCGGGCCGTAGGCAGCGCGAAAAATGCAGAGGAGCATCGTTGAACGCTTTTATCATATTGTATGCCTTTGGAATGGGGGCAGGATCGCGGCTATGCGCTGAAAACCGCTGTTGACAAAAATAAGCATCAATTTGATGAGAAACAGGAGACGCTATGAAAACAAGATGGTATAAAGACGCGGTTGTTTATCAGATTTATCCGCGCAGCTTCATGGACAGCAACGGAGACGGTATCGGCGATTTAAATGGTATCACATCCCGTCTGGATTATCTGAAGGATCTTGGCGTGGATGTTATCTGGCTGTCTCCGGTGTACCAGTCACCAAACGATGACAATGGATATGATATCAGCGATTACCAGGCAATCATGCAGGAATTCGGAACAATGGAGGATTTTGACCGCATGCTTTCGGAGATGCATAAAAGAGGCATCAAGCTGGTCATGGACCTTGTTGTCAATCATACCTCAGACGAACACAAATGGTTCGTGGAGAGCCGCAAATCGAAAGAAAACCCGTACCGCGACTATTACATCTGGCGTGATGCAAAAGAGGGAAAAGAGCCAAACAACTGGGGAAGCTGCTTCTCCGGCTCCGCATGGAAATACGATCCGCAGACCGAGATGTATTACCTGCATCTGTTTTCCACGAAGCAGCCTGACCTGAACTGGGAAAACCCGACCGTAAGAAAAGAAGTTTTCGATATGATGAACTGGTGGTGCGAGAAAGGCATCGACGGCTTCCGTATGGATGTCATCAGCATGATCTCCAAGCCGGAAGGACTGCCGGATGGAAAGATTCCGGAAGGCGGACTCTACGGTGATTCCGGCTGCGTAAACGGACCGCATGTTCATGAGTATCTGCAGGAGATGAACAAGGAAGTCCTTTCCAAATATGATCTGATGACGGTCGGTGAGTGTGCCGGTGTCACGATCGAGGAGGCAGAAAAATATGCATCCGCAGACGGCAAAGAGCTCAGCATGGTATTCCAGTTCGAGCTGGTTGAGCTGGCAAGCGGAACATACGGCAAATGGACGGACAAACGCGTACCGCTCAAAGATTTCAAACGCGTCATGACAGCATGGCAGACGGAGCTTGAGGGAAAGGCATGGAACAGCCTATTCCTTGGAAACCACGACCAGCCGCGCTGCCTGTCCCGTTTCGGCGATGATTCACCGGAATACCGTGTGGTAAGTGCCAAAATGCTGGCAACCTGCCTTCATATGATGCAGGGTACCCCGTATGTATACCAGGGCGATGAGCTTGGCATGAAAAATGTTCCGTTCCACGATCTGTCCGAGTTCCGCGATATTGAGAGCATCAACGCGTTCCACGAGCTGACCGGTGCCGGAAAAGTAGCACCGGACGACATGATGCGCTACCTGAACCTGCGCGGAAGAGACAATGCAAGAACTCCGATGCAGTGGGATGATACCGCTTCGGCAGGATTTACCACAGGAACACCGTGGATCAAGGTCGGACCGGATTACGAGACCGTCAATGCCAAGAATGAGATGGCGGATCCGGATTCTGTATACAATTATTACAAGAAACTGATTCATCTCCGGAAAGAGAAGGATATCATGGTTTACGGAACGTACGAGCTGCTCGATCCGGAGGACGAGGCACTGTATGTATATACCAGAACCTTAGGCGATCAGAAACTCCTCGTGATGTGCAATTTTACAAAAGAGGAGCAGGAGTACACGGTTCCGGAAACCTTTGCAGGAGCAGAGGTACTGATCAGCAACTATCCGCAGGACGGCGCGGCAGCAGGGACACGAAAACTGCGTGCGTATGAGGCAGTTGTTCTGGAAACCAAATAAAAAATGCAGAGGAACCTGTGGCAGAACGGATTTTTGCCACAGGTTCCCGTTCTCAAAATACGGCAAAAACCGGTAAGAGTAAGAAAGGGGAAAACAAAACATGAAATCATATCTGAAAATGGAGACACATCCGCTTGCAGATCCGAAGAATGTAGTAAAGGGCGATAAATATCGTATCACGGTGCTGACGGAGCATCTTCTTCGGCTGGAATACAGTGAGGACGGTGAATTTATCGATGCAGCATCCCAGACGGTCGTAAACCGTGATTTTCCAGCAGTGGAATTTTCCGTCAAAGACACAGGCGATGAGCTGGAGCTGCGCACAAAGTATCTGCAGCTGAATTACAACAAAAAGGCATTCTCTGCAAACGGACTTTCCTGCAAAACAACGGCAGTCGGCATCAGTTCTGTACCGGCATGGCATTACGGAGATCCGACACAGGATCTTGGAGGAACGGCCCGTACGCTTGATCAGGTCAACGGAGCATGCGAACTGGAACCTGGTATCATGTCCTGGTTTGGTTCCGCTGTTCTGGATGATTCGAAGTCGCTTCTGATGACAGAGGACGGTTGGGTGACCCCGAGAAAGAAAGGAGTGCAGGATCTGTACTTCTTCGGCTATGGCTGGAATTTCCGCCTGGCATTAAAGGATTTCTACCACCTTTGCGGCAAAACTCCGATGCTTCCGAGATTTGCACTTGGAAACTGGTGGAGCCGTTACTGGCGTTACAGTGAAGCATCTTATATGAAACTGATGGAAGACTTCGACAAAGAGAACGTTCCATTCTCGGTTGCTGTTATCGATATGGACTGGCACCGTGTAGACGATGTGGATCCAAAATACGGCAGCGGCTGGACCGGCTATAGCTGGAATAAAAAACTCTTCCCGGATCCGGAGCGTTTTCTTGGAAAACTCCATGCACGCGGCATGAAGACAACACTGAACGTCCATCCGGCAGACGGAATTCGTGCGTATGAGGACTGCTATCCGGAAGTAGCAGAAGCTATGGGAGTGGATGCAAAAAAAGAAGAGCCGGTCAATTTTGACATTGCGGATCCGAAATTTGTTGATGTATATTTCGACAAAGTTCATCATCCGATGGAAAAAGAGGGCGTCGATTTCTGGTGGATTGACTGGCAGCAGGGACAAAGTACCAAGATCGAGGGTCTTGATCCGCTGTGGATGCTGAATCACTATCATTTTCTTGACAGTGGAAGAGACGGAAAACGTCCGATGACCTTCTCCCGCTATGCAGGACCGGGCTCCCACCGCTATCCGGTCGGATTTTCCGGAGACACCCACATCACCTGGGAATCCCTGGATTTCCAGCCATACTTTACCAGCACAGCCTCCAACATCGGCTACGGATGGTGGAGTCATGATATCGGCGGCCATATGCTTGGCTACCGTGACGATGAGCTTGAAGCAAGATGGTATCAGTACGGAGTCTTTTCTCCGATCAACCGTCTGCACAGCTCTAACAGTGCCTTCAGTGGAAAAGAGCCTTGGAACTTCAGTATGGAAGTGCGCAGCACAATGGATGATTTCCTTCGTCTGCGTCATAAACTCGTACCGTATCTGTACACGATGAACTACCGTGCATGGAAAGAAGATACACCGATCGTTGTTCCGATGTATTATGATTACCCGGAGACGGTTTTCTGGGGCAAAAATCAGGCACCGAATCAGTACTTTTTCGGAAGCGAGCTGATGGTAACACCGGTGACAACGAAATGCATTCCGGAGCTGAAGCGTGCAAAAACAAAGGTGTGGCTGCCGGAAGGTACGTGGTTTGATTTCTTCAACGGAATGATTTACGAGGGTGGCAGAAGTATGGATCTGTACCGTACGCTCGAGGAGATCCCGGTTCTTGCTAAAGCAGGTGCGATTATCCCGATGACAGAGAAGATCAGTGCGCTGGATGTAGAATCCAACCCGGATGAGCTGACGGTACGCGTTTACGCGGGCGCGGACAATACATTTGCCCTGTACGAGGATGACAATACTACCATGGCATATGAGAAGGATGACTGTGCAAAAACATTGATGACGCTCGACTGGGGTGCGCGGAAATTTACGATTGCACCGGTTGAGGGCAATCAGAGCCTCGTTCCGGAAAGCAGAATGTACTGCGTAGAATTCGGCGGAAGTACGGCAAAAGAAGCGAAGGTCTTTGTAAACGGCGTGGAAGCGGATGCAGAAGTCAAAGAGAAAGACGGACTTCTTACGATCGCGGTAACAGATGTAAAACCGCAGGATACCGTGACAATCTGTCTGCCGGAAGATACGGAGATTGCAAAGAACGATGTCATGACACGTGCGATGGATCTGCTGCTGCACGCCGAAATCAGCTACATCACCAAAGAGCAGATCGCAAATCTTCTTCACAAAGCAGACGGAAAGGTAGCAATTCTGGCTGCAGAGCTGCAGAGCATGGAACTTTCAAACGATCTGCGCGGTGCGCTGCTGGAGATCATTACGGCATAAATTGCTGCAGAAAAACACGATTTGATTTACAGAAAAAGAATTCTGTGATACGATACATACAAAGAAAAGGAAGAGAGCGTGGCAGTGGATTCTGTCAGGCTCTCTTCTTGAAATGTGAGACAGGAGGATTTTTAAACGTGGGAAAAATACATCATGGCACTTGATGCCGGCACAACGAGCAACCGCTGTATTCTGTTTGATCAGAAAGGACACGATCGTAAGCCTTGCGCAGAAGGAGTTTACCCAGCGTTTCCCGAAACCGGGCTGGGTGGAGCACGATGCCAATGAAATCTGGTCCACGATGCTCGGTGTAGCCGTGGAGGCAATGCAGAAAGCGGGTGCGTCATACGAGGATATCGCGGCAATCGGCATTACAAACCAGAGAGAGACGACGATCGTCTGGGACAAAAAGACGGGAGAGCCGGTCTACAATGCAATTGTATGGCAGTGCCGCAGAACATCGGAATACTGCGATTCCTTGATGGAGCGCGGACTGGTTGACCGTTTCCGGGAGAAAACAGGTCTTGTGATCGATGCGTATTTTTCAGCCACGAAGCTGAAATGGATTCTAGATGAAGTTCCGGGCGTGCGCGAGCGGGCGGAGCGAGGCGATCTCTATTTCGGAACGGTGGAGACGTGGCTGATCTGGAAGATGACAAAGGGAAAGGTACATGTCACCGATTACACCAACGCGTCCCGTACAATGCTGTTCAATATCCATACCCTGAAATGGGATGAGGATATCTTAAAAGAGCTGAACATTCCGCTCTGTATGCTGCCGGAAGTCCGCCCGTCGAGCTGTGTCTACGGGGAGACGGCATCCACATATTTCGGCGGCCCGATTCCGATTGCGGGAGCAGCGGGAGACCAGCAGGCGGCGCTGTTCGGCCAGACCTGCTATGCGCCGGGCGAAGCGAAAAATACATACGGAACAGGCTGCTTCCTGCTGATGAACACGGGAGAAAAGCCGGTTTCTTCGACACACGGTCTTGTTACCACGATTGCATGGGGCATCGGGGACAAAATTACGTATGCGCTCGAGGGATCCATTTTCGTCGGCGGAGCCGCAATCCAGTGGCTGCGCGATGAGATGAAGCTGATCGAGTCCTCGGCGGATTCCGAGTACATGGCGCAGAAGGTGAACGACACGAACGGCTGCTACGTCGTGCCGGCGTTTACCGGCCTTGGCGCACCGTACTGGGATCAGTATGCGAGAGGAACCATTCTCGGCCTGACCCGCGGCGTCAACAAATACCATGTGATCCGCGCAACGCTGGAGTCGATCACGTATCAGGTGGATGATGTCTTAAAAGCGATGGAGGCAGATTCCGGCATGAAGCTCTCTGCGCTGCGTGTGGACGGCGGAGCAAGCGCCAACAACTTCCTGATGCAGTGCCAGGCGGACATCAGCCAGGCGCCGGTGGAGCGGCCGTGCTGCATCGAGACGACCGCAATGGGAGCAGCTTATCTTGCGGGACTCGCCGTCGGCTACTGGCCGGATCAGGAGACGGTAAAACAGAACGGAGCCATTGACCGTACGTTTGAGCCGGAGCTCTCGAAAGAGGAGCGCGATGAGAAGATGAACGGATGGCACAAAGCAGTCCGTTACGCCGAAGGATGGGCAAAATAGAAAAAGATTTTGGAAATGCAGAAAAGGAACGGTTTCGTAATGAAAACCGTTCCTTTTCGCGTACTGTGACTTCTTGTCTACTGACGTTAAAGAATGTCGATATGTTCGCCGTTTAAAGCTTTGTTCATGCTTCGCACGGCACAGAATTTACCGCACATCGAGCAGGTATCTTCCTGTTCCGGCGAGCGGTCGGCGCGGATGGCTTTTGCGGTCTCCGGGTCCAGTGCACAGTCCCACTGTGCTTCCCAGTCGAGCACGCGGCGGGCGTCTCCCATCTTGTCGTCAATATCACGCGCATGCGGCACGCCTTTGGCAATGTCGGCAGCGTGTGCGGCGATTTTGCTTGCGATGATGCCCTGCTTTACGTCATCCAGGTTCGGAAGAGCCAGATGCTCTGCCGGCGTTACGTAGCACAGGAAAGCAGCGCCGTTCATAGCGGCAATTGCGCCTCCGATGGCAGCAGTGATGTGGTCATAGCCCGGTGCAATATCGGTCACAAGAGGTCCGAGGACATAGAACGGAGCGCCCATGCAGATGGTCTGCTGTACTTTCATGTTGGCCGCAATCTGATCCATCGGAACGTGGCCCGGTCCCTCAACCATAACCTGAACGTCTTTTTCCCAGGCACGTTTGGTGAGTTCGCCGAGGCGCACCAGCTCCTCAATCTGGCAGACATCCGTTGCGTCGGCAAGGCAGCCAGGGGACGTCGAGGCGTCGCCGAGAGAAATGGTCACATCGTATTCACGGCAGATATCGAGAATCTCATCGTAATACTCGTAGAACGGATTCTCCTCGCCGGTCATGCACATCCAGGCGAACACGAGGGAGCCGCCGCGGGAAACGATATTCATTTTCCGTTTGTGTTTGCGGATCTGATCGATGGTTTTTCTGGTGATGCCGCAGTGCAGGGTGACGAAATCGACACCGTCCTCGGCATGGAGGCGGATGACGTCAATAAAATCTTTGGCGGTCAGCGTATCCAGGTCTCTCTGGTAATGGATCACACTGTCATATACCGGCACGGTGCCGATCATGGCCGGACATTCGGAGGTCAGTTTCCGCCGGAACGGCTGCGTATTGCCGTGGCTCGACAGGTCCATGATGGCTTCTGCGCCCATATTGACCGCGGAGAGTACCTTCTGCATCTCCACATCGTAATCTTTACAGTCTTTCGAAACACCGAGATTTACATTGATTTTCGTGCGCAGCATCGAGCCGATGCCCTCCGGGTCGATGCAGGTGTGCAGCTTATTGGCCGGAATGGCAACCTTTCCGCTGGCAACGAGCGGCATCAGGTCTTCCACGGCCATATACTCTTTTTCTGCGACTTTTTTCAGCTCCGGTGTTACAATGCCGCGGCGTGCGGCGTCCATCTGTGTTGCGTAATTGCGTTCCATCTGTTGTTCTCCTTTATTTTCAAAATCAGATCCGGTAAGCGTGGTTCAGCGGTCCCGAGCCGTGGCCGAGATCCATCATGCTCGCGAGTGCGCCCGAAATATACTCTTTTGCGGCGGAAATGGCATCCGGAAGGGAAAGCCCCTTTGCGAGCCCCCGATGCGATGGCGCTGGAGAGTGTACAGCCGGTGCCGTGTGTGTTCGGATTGTCGATGCGTTTTCCGGTGAACCAGGTAAATGTGCCGTTGTGATATAAAAGATCGTTGGCATCATTGATACTGTGGCCGCCCTTTAATAGAACGGCACAGCCGCAGGAATCCCCGATCTCTTTTGCGGCGCGTTCCATATCGCTTTCCGACTGGATTTTGATGCCGGAGAGAACTTCTCCCTCTGGGATATTCGGTGTGATGACTTCGGCCAGAGGAAAGAGCAGTTTTTTCATCAGGTCAGGCACGCCGCCCGAAGCGAGCGCGGAACCGCTTGTAGCGACGAGGACCGGGTCCACAACGATGTGTTTGGCCTGGTAGAAGCGAAGCCGTTCGGAGATGACTTCGATCAGTGCCGGGGAGGATACCATACCGATTTTGACGGCGTCCGGGAAGATGTCCGTAAAGACGGCGTCAAGCTGTGCGGCCAGAAACTCCGGTGTTACATCGAAAATACCGGAAACGCCGGTGGTGTTCTGGGCGGTGAGTGCGGTAATTGCCGACATGGCGTAAACTCCGTTTGTGATCATGGTTTTGATGTCTGCCTGAATGCCGGCGCCTCCGCTGGAATCACTTCCCGCGATTGTTAATGCTGTTTTCATGTTTTTCGCGTCCATGAGAATTACTCCTTTGCATTACTTTTCTTTTTGGACAGGCGACAAAGAAAGTGGTGCCCCCAGTCTGCCGCCTGGTGTGAGGATGAATGGTTACGTAAAATTATTTGTTTTCCAGCATGCGCAGAGTCTGTTCTTTCAGATCCTTCGTTGCGGAAACAATGTCTTTCTGTGCAAAAATGGCACTGATGACGGCGATGCCGCAGATGCCGCTGCCGGAAAGCTCCGTCACGTTATCGCGTGTGATGCCGCCGATGGCGATGACAGGGATTTTAACGGCATTGCAGATAGCAGTCAGCGTTTCGTGGCTGACATCCTCCGCATCCGCCTTGGAACCGGTGTGGAAGACTGCGCCGACGCCGAGGTAATCTGCCCCGCGCTGCTCGGCGAGAATGGCCTGTTCCACGGTCTGCGCCGAAACGCCGATGATCTTGTCCGGGCCAAGCTTTGCACGGACATCGCCGGCCTCCATATCGCTCTGGCCGACATGAACGCCGTCCGCATCCATCTTAGCTGCGATTTCCACGTTATCGTTGATGACGAAAGGAACATGGTATGCGGCACAGAGTTTTTTCAGTTCCAGTGCCTCTTCCATAAAGTGATCCTGGTCAAGATTTTTTTCGCGGAGCTGGATAAACGTTGCGCCGCCCTGCAGAGCCTTTTCCACCTGGCTGTACAGTGTCTCGCCGTTCAGCCAGCTGCGGTCTGTCACAGCATATAAAAGCAGGCCTTTTTTATCGCACTTCATACTTTGCACCTTTCTCCAGCATCTCGCCGTCCATGTGGTAGATGGCGTCGATGATGCGGTTCCGGTAGGTGGAGTTGCCGTCTTCCGGTTTCATATGGCTCCAGCCGATCTCGCCGGCAAGTCCCATCGCGCAGACAGCGGCAGCAGCGGCTTTTAACGGCTCGTCCGGGTTGGCAACGAGGTAAGCGGTCATCATGCCGGAGAGCTGGCAGCCTGTTCCGGTGATGCTTCCCATCTCGGCGCGTCCGTTGCGGATCACGTAGCAGGTGTCAGCATCGGCAACGAGGTCGATCGCTCCTGTGATGGCGACAACACAGTTGTGGTCTTTCGCAAAGTTTTTTGCAAAAGCAACGGCGCTGTCGAGGTTTTCGTCTGTTACTTTATCGGCAACGTCTGCGTCAACACCCTTTGTCGTTCCGCTTCCGAGTGCCAGTGTTTTGATTTCGGAAATATTTCCGCGGATGACGGTGAACGGGATTTTTTCCATCAGTCCGACTGCGGTACGAAGTACGTAAGTGGCTTGCGCCTGCGCCGACTGGATCGAGCAGGATTTTGTGGTCCGAGCGAAGCTGCTTTTGCACCGGCACGGTACATGCCGTCGATGCTCGTTCTGTGC
>ENA-OQKT01000270-OQKT01000270.1-human-gut-metagenome-genome-assembly--contig:-NODE-270-length-9908-cov-2.679787_pt1 | contig 9908 bp, 9 predicted proteins | sample MGYA00242650_ERZ504801 | MGnify/ENA primary metagenome ERZ504801 (study PRJEB26092, sample SAMD00036396) | human gut metagenome | host: Homo sapiens | study: EMG produced TPA metagenomics assembly of the...
GACAAATACAAGCGCACACGCATGGCGCTTTTGAGCGGCGCCGACCTGGTGCTTGAGCTTCCATCGGTCTTTGCCACTGCTTCTGCAGAGTTTTTTGCCGGTGGCGGAGTCAGTGTACTCAAAAACACAGGTATTGTGGATACGCTGTGCTATGGTGTGGAGTCTGTGGACCATGAACTTACAAAGCTTGTGGCTGGCGTACTTAAGAATCCGCCTGCTGAGTATTCCGCCTCTCTTGCCCGGCTGATTCAGGGTGGGATAAGCTTTCCTGCGGCCAGAAGCAGAGCTCTATGTGAATATTTTCGAGATACCTATGACAGCGCTTCCGAGAAATTAGATGCTTTCATAGCTTCACCCAATAATATTCTGGCCATTGAATATGAGAAGGCTTTGATGGACTGTGATATTACAGGATTTCCTATTCAGCGCGTCGGTGAAGGATATCACAGCACTGATTCGACAAGTGAGTTTTCTTCCGCTACGGCTGTGCGCGGGGTGATTTCAACCTTAATTGATATAGACAAACACAACACTATTACTAATATGCAGCTTGATAATTCATGGATTTCCGCAAAGTTCAGTCAGCTAATGCCATCAGACTGCGCCGATATTCTTATCAATTGTATTTTAGGCGGTCATATTGTGTTTCCGGATGATATTTCTGAAATGCTTTACTATCGCCTGCTGACCGGGAAGGATAAAGGCTTTGCGCAGTATTCAGACTGCACAAAGGAGCTTTCTGCAAAGATAGTTAAAAATATTTATAAATATGAAAATTTTACGCAGTTTCGTAACTTACTGAAGAGTAAAAATCTGACTTATACGCGTATTTCAAGGGTTCTCACGCATATTCTACTTGGTATTGAGAATAACGATTTTAACATATGTATGGATAATCCTTATCTGCGCATACTCGGTTTCAAAAAATCATCAGGAGAGCTTATGCATCTCCTCAAAAAAAAGAGCATCAGTGCCTATTATTGCAAAAGTCGCTGATGCTCCGTACGAGCTTATTTCCAAGGATATTTTTGCTGCTGATTTGTATGGCAGGCTGTGGCATTCACAGCAAAATGAGTTTACACATGGGGTTGTAATTATTTAATCTACAGCTCCATTATAATTTCTCGTGCCAGACTTTCCTCTATAGGCTTTGCATACACTCCCGGTGCAAACTCAACAGTGGCTCCTATACCTTTTTGGAGCACGAAGCGCAGCTTGCCGTCTCTCACCTTTTTATCGGTGTAGAGTTTCTTTACAAGCTCTTCCCTGTCTATATAGTCAGGTATACGTGTCGGAAGACCGGCTCTCTCATAGAGTTTTATCACGCGCTCTGCCTGCTCCTCTGACATATAGCCAAGTCGTGCTGACATGAGTGCCTGTGCTGCCATTCCGATTGACAGCGCCTCTCCGTGCAGCAGCTTGTAGTCGCTGACTGTCTCGATCGCCCGGCCTACTGTGTGGCCCAGATTTAAGGTTTCGCGAAGTCCCGCCTCTCGCTCATCCTTCATGACCACATTGTACTTGATACGGCAGTTATTTTCTGCGATATACTCACATGCAAATTTCTTGAATGAATATATATCATCCAGATTTTCCTCTATAAATTCAAACATATCCTCGCTGCCTAAGCATGCGTGCTTGATGGTCTCTGCCATACCGCTTGCCATCTGGCGCTGTGGCAGTGTTTTCCAGGCAGCTATGTCTATATATACCTTTTGGGGCTGATTGAACAGACCTATGGTGTTGGTAGCAAGAGGTGTATCAATTGCTGTTTTTCCACCTACCGATGCATCTGCCGCGGCTAGAAGGGTGGTTGCATAGTTGATAAACGGCACGCCTCTGCCGTAGGTTCCTGCAATAAAGCCTGATAAATCGGTTACCACACCGCCACCGACTGCAATGATACAGCAGTCTCTTCTGTACCCCTTTTTAAGCATGGCATCCTCTATCTTTGCCTTTGTCTCACGTGACTTACTCTTTTCCCCAGCCGGGAAAACAAACAAATCCACTGAGTATCCCGCATGCTTTATTTTCTCACAGATTGGAAGAGCATAAGGATCACGCACATTTGTATCTGTAATCACTGCAAATTTCTTTGTCTTACCAGCAAGACCATTTTCCAGGTCAGATACAAGGGTGTCTGAGAGGTTGTAGCCTATCTCAATATCATATGTGTCATCTACTACTTTTTTGAGTTCTACATTGAATATGCTCATCTTTTTCTCCTGTTATGCTATATTTTTGTTTCTTTTATGTGTGAAACTGCTACAGTATCCCCACAGCCTGCTTTGCCAGCTTATCTGCCTCTTCGTTGCCATCTACTCCTGAGTGTCCTTTTACCTTTACAAAAGTAAGCTTTATTTTATCCTTAACTGACATGATGTATTCGTGATAAGCTATAGTGCCTGCCTTGTTTCGCTTCCAGGCCCCTCGTGGCCCACATCTCTATGCCCATGTAGTCATAGTATATGACCAGTTCCTTAATTCCTAGCTCTATAGCCTTTTTTACGGCAGCCTCCGCGCCCTTTATCTCTCCGGCTACGTTGCGCATTGTGGCCATCTCGGCATCATTATCTGCCCCCTGCAGCACGTACTTTTCATGGTCAGTCACAAGAAAGCCTCCATATCCATAGGTGTGTGTTGCTTTGTTGAAGGAGCCGTCTACAAACGCATATGTACTATTTTCGCCGGATGATTTCATACCTGTAATAGTTTTCTCTCCGGCAATAATTTTCTCTCCGTTAATAAATTTTTCTGCCTCTTCTATTGCCTTAAAACTTTTATACACTGCTCCCGGATATCCGTCAACCATTGCTTTGCAATCATTCCAGTTGAAATATATCCCGGGAACCTTTCCCTTTTTTACCGCATAGTATTTTGATGCCATGCTTTATTTCTCCTATAACACCCTTGACAAAAATTCCTGTAATCTCTCACTCTTTGGTGCGCCAAATACTTCCTCAGGTGTGCCCTCCTCAGCTATGGTACCCTCATTGATGAACATCACTCTGTTGGCCACTTCTCTGGCAAAGCCCATCTCATGTGTCACGACTACCATTGTCATGCCTGCCTCTGCAAGCTCCTTCATTACTGAAAGCACCTCACCTACCATCTCAGGGTCAAGTGCCGATGTAGGCTCATCAAACAGTATGACATCAGGATTCATAGCAAGTGAACGGATAATTGCCACTCTCTGCTTCTGTCCTCCGGAAAGCTGCGCCGGATATGCATCTGCCTTATCGAGGAGACCTATTCTGGTTAGAAGCTCATCTGCCTTCTTTGATGCCTCATCCTTCGTCATCACACCAAGCTTCACCGGTGCGAGCATGATATTTGCTTTTATTGTCATGTTGGCAAACAGATTGAACTGCTGGAAAACCATGCCGATTTTCTGTCTGGTCACATTGATGTCTGTCGACTTGTCTGTCAGGTCTGTTCCTTCAAAAAGGATTTGTCCTGATGTAGGTGTCTCGAGCAGATTGAGGGAACGTAAAAATGTAGACTTTCCACAGCCTGACGGCCCGATGATGGCAATTACATCACCTCTGTTCACCTCTGTGCTTATGCCCTTTAATACCTCCTGCTCTCCAAAACTCTTGTGCAGGTCTTTTACCTCTAGTATCACGTTATTATCTTTCATTGCTTCTCAGTCTCCTCTCAAGTTTGCTTACTCCGTGGCTTAAAAGCATCACTATAACCAGATAAATAAGGGCTACAGCAATAAGCGGTATAAATGCCTCGTATGTGTTGCTTCGTATGATATCTCCACCCTTTGTCAGATCCATCATACCAATATAACCACTGATTGATGTCTCCTTTAGGAGGCTGATAAACTCGTTAAGCAGCGCCGGAAGTATATTTTTGACAGCCTGCGGTATGATAACAAGCTTCATGGTCTGTCTGTAATTGAGTCCTAAGCTTCGTCCTGCCTCAAACTGTCCTATATCTACAGACATGATTCCTGAACGCACGATCTCTGCCACATATGCAGCTGAGTTGAGGCCGAAAGCAATGACTGCTACAAGTATCTTGTTGGTCACAGATGCAAGCACTACATAGTATATAATAAGAAGCTGTATCATGACAGGTGTTCCCCTGATGATGGTCAGGTATGCCTTGCAAATTCCGTTTAATATGGCAAGACCGCCGTTTCTGTCATGGCTGGTTCTGACTATCGCAATTAAAAATCCCAGCACAATACCAAGCATTACGGCAAATATTGTGATAACTATTGTATTGCCAAGACCCTTTACGATATACATGTAACGATTGTCCTTGACAAAGTTGTCATAGAGCTTTTCCTTTATACCGATTGAAGAACCCACCTGGCTGTCTTTTACGATAATCTCCTGCTTTGTGGTGATATACGTATCGGTAAAATCAACATTTTTCTGTCTGTCCTCTGTCACTGTAAAGCCTGCTGCCCCGACATCCACCTTGCCTGATGATACAGCGGCAATGATTGAGTCAAACTGCATATCCTCTACCTGCATATCCATGCCAAGCTCATCGGCGATGGCCTGCATGATATCCATATCAATTCCTGTGACCTTGTTGTCCTCATAGTACTCATATGGCGGGAACTCTGCATTGGTTCCTACCTTAAGTGTACCGTTTGACCTGTCAATGTCCTTCTTCACGTATGGAGTTTTTCCCACCTGATCCTCAGAGCCGATATAGTTGTCGATAATGCTCTGAACTGTTCCATCCTGCTGCAGCTTTTCAAGCGCAGTATTTACCTTGTCGCGAAGCTCTGTATTACCCTTTTTCAGGCAGAATGCATAGTCCTCGTTGGTAAACTCCTCGTCCAGTATCTTAAGTCCTTTGTTTTCTTTTACAAAGGCAAGTGCCGGCTGCTCATCAATAACTACGCAGTCAATCTTGCCGACCTTTAATGCCTGGACTGCATCAGCACCCTTGTTGTATCTCTCTACCTTGGTGCCTGAACCGTCGTTCTCATAATCAGATACATAGATATCTCCTGTGGTACCGAGCTGGACACCTATTTTTGCGCCCTCCAGATCGTCCACACAAGCGACCTTTTTGCTGTCGCTTTTGCCGCATGCGCATAAGCTAACGATGAATGTAGCCATTAATGCTGCCATAAGCAAAATCATAATCGGTTTTTTCTTAATGGATTTCATATTATTCCTCATTTCTGTATAAATATTTATTCACAATTATATCATATTAGTTTATAAAATAAAAGAGCCTGATTTTCTCAGACTCTTTTATACCAAATATTTATGCATCATGCTCCATGTTGCTCAACTTCTTCGCCTGGTCGGCTGCGATACAGGCATCAATTATTTCCTGGATATCTCCGTTAAGAATCTTGTCAAGCTTATAGAGTGTCAGATTGATTCTGTGATCTGTCACACGTCCCTGTGGGAAGTTGTAGGTACGAATCTTCTCAGCACGGTCTCCTGTACCGATCTGGCTTCGTCTCTCCTCTGCCTCTGCATCCTGCTTCTTCTGAAGCTCCATGTCATAGAGCTTTGTACGAAGAAGTGCAAAAGCCTTTTCCTTGTTCTGTATCTGTGACTTCTCAGTCTGGCTGTAGATGACAATACCTGATGGATAATGTGTCAGTCGGACAGCTGAATCAGTTGTGTTGACACACTGTCCACCGTTTCCGGAAGCACGCATTACGTCAATTCGGATATCCTTGTCATCAATCTTGACATCCACATCCTCTGCCTCAGGCATTACAGCAACTGAGCATGTAGAGGTCTGGATACGTCCCTGCGACTCTGTCTCAGGCACTCGCTGCACACGGTGTACTCCTGACTCGTACTTTAGGATAGAGTATGCACCGGAGCCCTTTACCATGAACTCGACCGACTTCATGCCGCCGATTCCTGTCTCATCGGCATCAAGTGTCTCCACCTTCCAGCCTCTGTTCTCTGCGTAGTGCACATACATACGGTAGATTTCCGCTGCAAAAAGTGCTGCTTCCTCTCCGCCTGCACCGGCACGGATTTCGACGATGACGTTCTTGTCATCGTTAGGGTCCTTTGGCAGAAGAAGTATTTTAAGCTTCTTCTCAAGTTCCTCCACCTGTTCCTTCGAATCCTTAAGCTCTTCCTTTGCGAGCTCTCTCATCTCTTCATCTGATTCCTCATCCAAAATAGCCAGTGAATCCTCGATATTCTGCTTGCACTCTTTATATTTCTTATATGTCTCAACTATAGGAGCAAGGTCACTCTGCTCCTTCATAAGCTTTTTAAATCTGTTTGCATCATTTGCCACATCCGGCTCGCTGAGCAGATTCATCAGCTCTTCATAATGGTGTATAAGATCTTCTAACTTATCAAACATGTTTTTCCTCCTTGCTGTCATACACTCCCGATACTACCCTGTCGTTTCCCGCCAGGTCCTTTATCACATGTACATCGCTAAATCCGGCAAACTGCATCATCTCTGACACCTGTCTGCCCTGATCGCAGCCTATCTCAAAAAGCAGCCTGCCCTGTGGCTTTAGATTTGCCCTGCAATCCTTTATGATACGCCTGTAAAAATAAAAGTCCATCCTCAGAGCCGTCAAGAGCCTCATGCGGCTCAAATACCGACACCTCCGGCATAAGATGCGGTATCTCGTCGCTTCTTATATATGGTGGATTGGATACTATCACATCATACATCTCATCGACATGCTCAAACAGATCGCTTCTCTCAAAATCAACAAACACGCCGTTAAGCCTTGCGTTTTCCTTTGCCACATTGAGCGCCTGCTTTGAGATATCACAGGCTGCACCGTCCACATTAGTCGTGTTCTTTAAGATGCTTATAATTATGCAGCCGCTTCCTGTACACATATCAAGCACTCTCATCCCCGGCTCTATCACCTTGAGTGCCTCCTCTACAAGAGTCTCTGTATCCTGACGCGGTATGAGCACATTGCTGTTCACACGGAATTTGAGTCCCATAAACTCCTGCTCTCCGACTATGTACTGGAGCGGAATACGCTCAGCGCGCTTACTCAGCAATGCTTGATATTCCCTTATCTGCTCCTGCGACATTTCCTCATCCATATGCACATAGTAATATGTGTGATCTATCCTGCATGCCATGGCTAAAAGCAGCCATGCATCGTTTTTTGCATCAACTATCTTTGCTTTTTGTAATATGCTTTCCCCAAGTAAAATTGCTTCTCTATATGTCATATATACCTTCTATCCGGCGGTCAATGTGCACACACATTGTTTTCCTCCTGCCATTTCTTCCAGTCAAACACGGCCTCAACCGATGCGATGCCAACCTCTATCATTTCATCATCCGGCTCCTTTGTGGTCATTCGCTGCATTAAAAGCCCCGGGACACTAAGCATGTTGACAACCGGATTGTCATATCTGCCTGCAAGTCTGATAAACTCATAAGATACCCCTGCGATTACAGGAATAAGCACAAGTCGTAACAATAACTGCAGCGGCTTTGAATCCACACGGATAAACATGAAAAATAATATGCTTATGAGCATTACTATAAGCAGAAAGCTTGTGCCGCAGCGCTTGTGATGCTTTGAGCTTTTTCTCACATTTTCCACTGTAAGAGGCAGTCCGTGCTCTATGCAGTTGATGCATTTATGCTCAGAGCCGTGATACATAAATGTGCGCTTAATATCAGGGGTCAGCGATATAATTGCTATATACCCCAGAAATATTGCCAGTCTGATAACGCCCTCTATGAACGCTATGAGCATCTGTGAGCTTATCACCTTTTTAAAAAACCCTGAAAGGAAATACGGCAATGCAAAAAACAGCGCGAGTGCTATGACAATTGACAGTACCACTGTACCTCCAAGCATGGCATTTTCCTGTTTCTTTTCTTTGGCAGCCCTTTTTTCTTTTCTTCCGCTGTGAGTTCTTTTTCCTTTTTCTTTGAAGCCAAGGTACCTTCATCATCCTCGTCCTCGAAAAATGACGCTGAATACATCAGTGTGCTCATGCCCAGATAAAGCGAATCGACAAAGCTCACCACACCTCTTAAAATAGGAATCTTTCTAACTGCATCAAGTGCCTTTGAATTCTTACGCTTTGACACCTTGACATCTATTTCATGGTCAGGCTTCCTCACGGCTACTGCGTATGTGTCCTTGTTCTGCATCATTACGCCCTCCATGACAGCCTGACCGCCAATACCTGAATACTTCATAAAACCTCTCTATATTCCAAAAAAGGTTGAGGTATATTGCAACCTCAACCTTTCAAGTAACTATATGATTCTATTTCATACCATATTTCTTATTGAACTGCTCAATACGTCCACGAGCCTGGTTAGCTTTCTGCTGACCTGTGTAGAATGGATGGCACTTTGAGCAAATCTCTACGTGGATCTCCGGCTTTGTAGATCCTGTAACGAATGTGTTACCACAGTTACATGTAACAGTTGCCTGATAATAATCTGGATGGATTCCTTCTCTCATGATTTTCACCTCTTTTATATTCTTATCGTATTTCTTTAGCTTCACTCTTTATACCCGTATGCCCGATCCGCATATGATACTTGCTGCAAGAGCGACACGTTGCGTCCGTTTACATCCCGATAAACAGCTTAGTTATTGTAGCACATGAATCTGTCAATTGCAAGACATTTTTATAAAATTCTGTTTTTCTTTACAAGATTAACAAATTCCTTGTTGCTCTTTGTGTGTGCAAACATGTTGAGTACGTTCTCAACAGCCTCATCAGAGCGCATGCCGTTGAAGGCTTTACGCATATTATCGACTGCTGCCTGCTCATCCTCATCAAGGAGCAGATCCTCACGCCTTGTTCCTGATTTTACTATATCTATAGCAGGGAAGATTCTCTTCTCGGAAAGCTTTCTGTCGAGCACAAGCTCCATGTTTCCTGTTCCCTTGAACTCCTCAAATACTACATCATCCATCTTGCTTCCAGTATCAACAAGGGCTGTTGCAAGTATTGTCAGACTGCCGCCATTTCTCATATTACGTGCTGCTCCGAAAAATCTCTTTGGCATATGAAGCGCTACAGGATCAAGTCCTCCTGAAAGTGTACGGCCTGATGGTGGAACTGTCACATTGTAAGCTCTTGCAAGCCTTGTTATGCTGTCAAGGAGTATCATGACATCATTACCATGCTCTACAAGGCGCTTTGCTCTCTCTATTACCATCTCTGACACTCTCTTGTGATGCTCAGGAAGTTCATCAAATGTAGAGTAGATTACCTCGACATTGTCCCCCTCTATAGCCTCCTTGATATCTGTAACCTCCTCCGGTCTCTCATCAATAAGGAGAATAATAAGATGCATCTCAGGATTGTTTACAGTGACAGACTTTGCAACCTCTTTAAGTAATGTGGTCTTTCCGGCCTTAGGCTGTGAAACGATCATGCCTCGCTGTCCCTTTCCTATTGGAGAGATGAGATCTACAACTCTCATCGCAACACTTGCTCCGGGTCTCTCGAGACGCAGTCTCTCATTCGGGAATATAGGCACAAGATCCTCAAAGCTTGTACGCTTCAGTGCTACATCCGGTGTATATCCGTTGACAGTGGTCAGGTATAAAAGAGCCTGGAATTTCTCACGCTCAGACTTCACCTTCATATTACCCTTTATGATATCACCTGTCTTTAAATTGAAGCGGCGTATCTGCGCAGGTGCCACATAGATATCATGATCTCCCGGCATATAATTATCACAGCGGATAAATCCAAAGCCCTCCGGCATTACCTCAAGTATGCCTTCTGCCTCTTCTCCACTGTCGAGTGCTGCATAATCCTCTTTAAAAGAGTTGGCGCGCTCCTCGGCTGTACCGTTTTTCTCAGCCTCCTCAACCTCTTTTGCATCCTCCTCGAGCATTCTTTCAATAATCTGTCCCTTTTTCAGTGATGAAACGCCCTTAATTCCTCTTGCCTTCGCCAGATCCTTAAGCACAAATGCCGACAAAC
>ENA-OQKT01000273-OQKT01000273.1-human-gut-metagenome-genome-assembly--contig:-NODE-273-length-9837-cov-1.767147_pt1 | contig 9837 bp, 12 predicted proteins | sample MGYA00242650_ERZ504801 | MGnify/ENA primary metagenome ERZ504801 (study PRJEB26092, sample SAMD00036396) | human gut metagenome | host: Homo sapiens | study: EMG produced TPA metagenomics assembly of the...
TACTCAAATCACGCAGGCATGGTGATCAACGAACTGGCTGGATACCCCTGCAGGGACTTCATGCCGTCGATGCCGGTAAGTTCCATAACGAAACTGAAACCGGCCACCTTGCCACCGCACTTTTCGATCAGAGTACTGGCTGCATTAGCAGTTCCACCGGTAGCGATCAAATCATCAACGATGAGCACACGTTCACCCTCATGCGCGGCGTTGGTTTCGATTTCCACGGCAGCCTGGCCATATTCAAGATCATAATTCTGCGACACAGTATCAGGCGGAAGCTTACCGGCCTTACGCACGGCGATGAATCCTTTGCCAAGACGCGCGGCCAATGCAGGACCGAATAAAAAACCTCGCGCTTCAAGACCTGCAACGACGTCGAAATCATGGGGATTCACTGGCAATGCGGCCTCAAGTGCGTCCAGGAGAACACCAAAGGCACGAGCATCAGCCAATACCGGCATGAAATCACGGAAAAGAATACCTTCTTTCGGGAAACCGGGAATTGTGCGAATTTTAGAAATGAGGTACTCGGCGTTTTCAGCTCCGACCCTGCTTAAACCGGAAACGGTGATATCCGTTGATGCCATGGCGGTAGTTTCTTTCTCCTTCAATATGCGGCACTTCGCATTATAGGATTTCGACGCGAAAAAGAACGGCGAAAATCCCAAAAATGAGATTCCCGCCGATATCTTTTATATGTTGTCAGTTGTTCTTCTGTTCGGTCTCAGTCTGTACCGCTTCGATCTCACCCTCAATCGGCTCCTGAGCAACCTGATCTTCATCTGACAGAATCGACGGGAAGCGGGTTGCCGTTCTCATCGACCTCGTCATCATGCACATATGCGGGACGCACGTATTCACGGCTGATGGCGTTGAAGCCGAAACGAATCTGGGAACCTTCGGAATCGATGACGATCTCCTCGTATTCGGTATCGACGGAAACTAACCTTGCCGATCACGCCGCCGATGGTGATGACCTCGGTGCCGGGCTGAAGATTGGCACGAAAATCCTGTCGCTCGGCCTGCTGCTGCTTAGCCTTCTTGGACTGCCAGAACATCATGCCGAACATTACAACGATAAGAACAACGAGAAAAAGGATATCCAAAATAAACTCCTCGGAGTCAGGGTTTCAACCGGAACACATTACTCAAGATGTGAAGTCTATGACATCTTATTGACATCATATGCGGATTCGTCGGGAGTGATACCAAGATGCTCCCATGCCTTGCGCGTGGCCACGCGGCCTTTCGGCGTGCGGATGAGGAAGCCCTCACGTACCAGATACGGTTCGCATACCGTTTCCACCGTTTCCGACTCCTCGCCCACCATGGCCGCCAGATTGTTCAAGCCGACGGGGCCTCCGTTGAAATTGGTGACGATGGCCTTAAGCACTGCTATATCCAGACGGTCAAGACCTTCGGTATCGATCTGATAAAGCGCCAACGCCTCCTTGACATCATCGGGACGCACCGATTCGAGATCGTGCACGATGGCCCAATCCCTAACACGACGAAGCAGGCGGTTGGCAATTCTCGGCGTGCCGCGGGAACGCATGGCCAGTTGGCGAGCGGCCCCGTCCTCCAACTGGATTCCCAACACTGCGGAGGAACGCTCAATCAGCTTTTCAAGCTCCTCATGCGGGTAGAAATCCAGATGCGCCGTGAAACCGAACCGCGCACGCAGCGGCGAGGGAAGCATGCCCTCTCGCGTGGTGGCACCGATAACCGTAAACCGAGGCAATGTCAGCGGAATGGATGAAGCTCCAGGGCCTTTGCCGACCATCACATCAACACGGAAATCCTCCATGGCGATGTACAGCAGTTCCTCGGCGGCACGGGGCAGACGGTGGATCTCATCGATAAAGAGCACCTCGCCGGCGTCCAGCGAACTCAGAATCGAAGCCAAATCACCAGCATGTTGGATGGCGGGACCGGAAGTGACGCGGATTGGAACTTCCAATTCATTGGCCACAATCATGGCCAAAGTGGTTTTGCCAAGTCCCGGAGGCCCCGCAAGCAGGATATGGTCCGGAGGAACGTCACGTTTTCGAGCAGCATCGAGGAAAAGCTGCAACTGCGCTTTGAGTCTTGGCTGTCCGATGAATCCCTCGAGGATATGAGGACGAAGCTCCTCGTCGCTGACCGGTTCGTTGCCGACGGGTGCGGCGGAAACCATACGGAGGGATTCCTCGTTCGCCCCGGTGTTCGGCTGTTCGAATGTATCAGTGTTCGTCATAATGGTCCGTTTCATCTACCTCTATCCAACGATGTCAGCGCGAGCTTCAGCACGCGTGGAACATCCTCGGCGTTCAACGGCGTCTCGATTTGATTATCGGCGCAGACCGTCTGCACCGCATGGACAGCGTCCTGCTGGTGCCATCCCAAAGACATCAGACCTTCGACGACCTGTTCGGCCCCAGTGTCTTCAGGAGTCGAAGCGGTTGCGGAAGAACCCTCGATCTGGCTCAGATCAATGGAACCTTTCAGTTCGAGGATGATTTTCTGCGCGCCTTTCTTGCCTAATCCCGGAGCCTTGGCCAACGCAGTGGCATCACCATCCGCCACAGCCCTCGCAAGTCGATCGGGAGGCAAAGTGGACAGCAACGATAGCGCGACTTTCGGTCCGATGCCACTGACCTTCTGCAATTGCAGGAACATGCGTTTCGAGGCCAGCGTGCCGAAGCCGAATAAAGTGATGGCGTCCTGGAACACATTCAACGAAGTGTAGACCTTGATTTCCTGGCCGGCGTGCATGGAAGCCAAGTCGGCGGATGGCATCCTGACCTCGTAGCCGACTCCCCCGACCTCGATAATGGCCGATACGGCGTCTACCGACTCCACATGGCCACGTAGCATGCCAATCATTATGGACGTCTCCTTCGCACAGGTCTAGAACATCTGTTCGATACAGCTTACATGCCTCTGCGGACGCCTTGTCTGCGCGCTGCTTTTTGCGAAGCCTGCGCCCACTGTCGTTGCGCCGCCGTGAGATGCTGTTCGCGTTCGCCGCCTTGCAGCGCACCAGCCGGAACGACAACGCGTGACAGATCGCAATAAGCCAGCGCGTCAGCCGCATCAGCCGGCTTTGGCAGCGTGTTCAAGCCCAATATCCGCGCCACCATACGTTCCATCTGGATTTTCTCTGCTTTGCCGTTGCCGGTGATTGCAAGCTTTGATTCCGTCGGCGTATGCAACGCTACAGGAATGCCGCGTTGCGCCGCAGCGAGCATCGCCAACCCTGCCGCCTGTGCGGTTCCCAGCACCGTGTTACGGTTTTCTTGCGCGAACACTCGTTCGATGGACACCGCATCGGGAGCAAATCGTTCGATTTTTTCCACCAAGCCGTTGTAGATGGCCAGCAGACGCAGATCCTGGGAGGTTTTTGGATCGGAACGCACCACATCCACGTGGATAAAAGAAAGCCGGCGGTATGCGCCGGCTTCAATCACGCCGACCCCGCAGCGAGTCAGCCCGGGGTCGACGCCAAGAATAATCACGCTGGATTACTCCTCGTCAAGCTGGGCCATGACCTCGTCGGAGGCGGTCCAGTTGGAGTAGATGTTCTGGACATCGTCCAGATCATCGAGGTTGTCGATGAGCTTGGAGACCTTCTGGGCATCCTCAAGGCTCAGCTCGACCTCGTTCTTCGGCATCATGACCAGATCAGCGGAATCGTAATCGAAACCGGCGTCCTGGAGAGCCTTGCGCACGTCGATCATGTCGGACGGATCGGTGATGACGGTGAATACCTCACCATCGTCGGTCACGTCTTCGGCACCGGCTTCGGCGGCCTTCTCGAACAGGTTGTCGAAGTCAACGCCTTCGGCCGGAACAACGATCTGTCCCTTGCGTTCGAAGTTGAAGCTCACGGAACCAGTGGTGGCCAGGGAGCCATTGCCCTTGGTCAGGGTGGAACGCACGTCGGCGGCCGCACGGTTGCGGTTGTCGGTGAGGCATTCGATGATCAGGCCAACACCTGCCGGGGCGTAACCCTCGTACACGATGTCTTCATAGTTGGCGCCGCCGGCTTCCTCACCGGAACCACGCTTGACGGCGCGCTTGATGTTGTCGGCCGGCATGGAGGCCTTCTTGGCCTTTGTAGATGGCGTCATACAGGGACGGGTTGCCGTCGGGATCGCCGCCACCCATACGTGCTGCGATCTCGATGTTCTTGATCAGCTTGGCGAACAGCTTGCCGCGCTTCGCGTCGATGGCGGCCTTCTTGTGCTTGGTGGTCGCCCACTTGGAATGACCTGACATAATGCTCCTAGGCAGGTTGCGGATGTTTCAAACGAAATGATTCTAAAGCGGTTCGCCGACAAAATGCCGAATACGAACCTGTGGCATTTCGCTTTTCGAACTTTTGGATGGGGTCTGCCCCCGGCTGTGACTACCGCCGATATGTTTTCTCCCCTATGACCATTTGGCGCTTGGCTTCGAAGATGCGTTGGAATACGGTGACTAATCCCAATCCGGCCAACAGTATCATGGCGATGGCGAGCCACAATCCCTGACGCGTCAATCCGGTGATGGCCATGCCCACCAGAATGATGGTCAAGCGATCGGCACGAGTGGCGATGCCGTTTTTCACCTCATAGCCGACTGATTCGGCACGAGCACGGGCATATGAAGTGACGAACGATGTCATCACGGCCACCGCGGCGGCGGCGATACCGATCATGCTCGTATAGTCAGGCGTGTTGTCGATGGCCGTATGCCACCAGTCAAGATGCATAAGAAAGAAGATGATCACGCCTACGAGCATCGCCCAATCAGCGATGCGATCGAGCGTGGAGTCGAGAAAAGCCCCGAATTCGGTCCCACCCGTGGTAAGCGCGGCGATCGAGCCATCCAACGAATCGGCAAGCACAAGCAGAGTCAGAACAACCGCTCCCCCAAATAGCCATCCGGTCACACCGGTGGCGATGGCCACGACGATGGTGCCGACAGCACCAATCACCGTCACCGCATTGGCGGTCAGTCCTATGGCGATCAACGCTTTGGCTATTGGCTCGATGAGTTTTTTTGAACGGCGCACGAAGATGCTCAAGCATGTGTTACTTCCTTCTCGATGAGAAAATGAGAAACGGCGCACAAACCTCTTGTCGAGATTCGTGCGCCGTTTCACGGTTCATGGTCGCGTGCGACTTGTTGCCACCGGTCTCGCTCAGTCGGCGAGGGCGGCCTTGAAGTCGTCTGCGGTGTTGACCTGGACGCGCTTCTTGATTACGGTCAGAATGTTCGCCTTCGCCTCATCGACCGGCACGCCGTTCAACTGGCTGCCGTCGCGGAAGCGGAAGCTGACCGCGTTGTTGTTCATATCCTCTTCGCCGACGATGAGGATGAACGGCGCCTTGGACTTGGATGCGTTGCGGATCTTCTTGCCGAAGCGATCGTCGGACAGGTCGATCTCGCAACGGACGGTCTCCTCTTCCAAGCTGGCGATGAACTTCTGCAGGTGCGGGGCGAACTCGTCCGCGACCGGCACGCCAAGCACCTGGACCGGGGCGAGCCACGCCGGGAAGGCGCCCGCGTAATGCTCAAGCAGCACCGCGAAGAAGCGTTCGATGGAGCCGAACAGCGCGCGGTGGATCATCACCGGACGCTGGTGCGTGCCATCGGCGGCGATGTATTCGAGCTTGAAACGTTCCGGAAGGTTGAAGTCGAGCTGGATGGTGGACACCTGCCAGGTACGTCCGATGGCGTCACGGGCCTGCACGGAGATCTTCGGACCGTAGAAGGCTGCGCCGCACGGATCGTCGACCAAGTCCAAACCGGATTCCTTGGCGACCTCGGCCAGCGTGTTGGTGGCTTCCTCCCAAATCTCGTCGGAACCGACGTACTTGTGCGGATCCTTGGTGGACAGCTCCAGATAGAAGTCATCCAGACCGAAGTCCTTTAACAGGCCGAGCACGAAGGTAAGCAGGCTCTTAAGCTCGTCCTTCATCTGCTCGCGGGTGCAGTAGATGTGGGAATCATCCTGAGTCAAGCCGCGCACGCGGGTCAGGCCATGCACTTCGCCGGACTTCTCATAACGGTACACGGTGCCGAATTCGAACAGGCGCAGCGGCAGCTCACGGTAGGAACGCTGGCGGGACTTGAAGATCAGGTTGTGCATCGGGCAGTTCATCGGCTTCAGGTAGTAATCGAAGCCTTGCTTGATGACGTTGCCGTTCTCGTCCTTCTCCTCGTCCAGACGCATCGGCGGATACATGCTGTCCTTGTACCACTGCAGGTGGCCGGAGGTCTCATACAGGCCGCCCTTGGTGATGTGCGGGGTCTGCACGAAGCTGTAGTGGTGCTTGCGGTGCATCTCACGGGAGTAGTCCTCCATGGCGTTGATGACGGCCGCGCCCTTCGGATGGAAGACGGCAAGGCCCGGACCGATCTCATCCGGGAAGGAGAACAGGTCCATTTCCGCGCCGAGCTTGCGGTGGTCGCGCTTGGCGGCCTCCTCCAGACGGGTCTGGTATGCCTTCAGGTCCTCCTTGGTGGCGAAGGCGGCGCCGTAAATGCGCTGCAGCATCGGATTGGCCTCGCTGCCGCGCCAGTATGCGGCGGCGGAACGCTCGATCTTGAACGCCTTGATGTAACGGGTGTTCGGCAGGTGCGGACCACGGCACAGGTCCTTCCAAACCACATTGCCTTCACGGTCGACGTTATCGTAGAAGCTCAGTTCCTTGCCGCTGATTTCGGTGGCGGCTTCCGGGTCAAGATGCGCTTCCTTATCCTTGATAAGTTCAAGCTTGTAGGGCTGGTCGGCTTCCTCGGCAAGAGCCTCTTCCTCGGTCACCACGCGGCGGCGGAAGGACTGGGAGGACTTGATAATGCGCTGCATGCGCTTTTCGATTTCCTTGAGGTCCTCCGGAGTGAAAGGAGTCTCGACATCGAAATCGTAGTAGAAGCCGTCTTTGATGACCGGTCCAACACCAAGCTTGGCGTCAGGGCGAATCTCCTGCACGGCCTGGGCCATGACATGGGTTGCGGAATGGCGCATGATGGCCACACCGTCCTCGCTATCGAGCACGATGGGTTCCACAACGTCGCCGTCGTGCAGCTCGGTATAGAGATCGCGGGGTTCGCCGTTCAAACGCACCGCGATGATGTTCTTGTCGTCGGAGAAGAGCTGGACGCCGGTCTGGTCTGCCGCCACCTCCTTCTTTTCGCCGTTGAGTGTGATGGAGATGGTCTGTTCAGCCATGAGTTGTCCTTTGCTATCGGGGTCCGCGTTACCAATGTGCAGGCCTGGACTATATATCAACGATGAACAAGATAGGGTCAAGCGCAGACAACGGCACGCCATTTCGGCGAACGGAAGAACAACGCTGATTGAATGTCGCGAAAGGAAAGGTCCTTTACTGTTTACTGTCCGATGACGTGCGCATATGTATACTGCGGAGCCTGACGTGTGGACTTGATCATCACTTTGTCAGAGGGGCTGACCGATACCGTAGCGCCATACTTCACTTTGAGCCGCGACCCGACGCCACCGGCCAGATTGACCGCGTTCTGCAGATTGTCGCTGTCGCCGATCGCGCGAATGGTGAATGGGGATTTCAGTTTGGTGCCATCGCAGACGAGACTGCCGGCCGTGCCACTGATGTAAGTGCTGGTTACCACGCGGACATTGTTGATCTCAATGACCTCGGCACCACTGTTGCGCAATTCCTCAAGCAACGTGAACAATATCGCGGAGTCAATCTTCTGTTTGGAACCCTGCGATATGCGGATGACCACGCCTTCTCCCGTAGCCGCGAGACGGCCGGATAGGATGCCGTTGGTCTGCGCGTTCTGCTTGGCGATTTCCGCGGCCTTCTCATTTTTGTCCGCGGTGTCTTTCAAAGCGTTCAGCTGGCTGGAGAGTTCGTTCTTACGCTGTTCGAGCTTTTGGACCTGAGCATTGGTCTCGCTGATGAGCTTGGTTAATTCATCTTCGCTTATCGTCTCATAGGTGGATGTCGTGTTGTTTATCTGGATCACATAGCCGAAGCCAAGCAAGGCGCACAATATCGTGACCAGAATGCTGGAATACAGTCGGGTTCGTGTGACCTTCGCATCAAGTGAGATTCGCTTCTTGGCCTTGACCATGGGGAACGCACCGGTTTGGGTGCTGTCATTGTTCTGGTCCTTGACCCTCTGCTCATGGATTCTGGACAGCATGTCCTTGCTGTTCGCGTCTTGTCCGCTCATACCGCATCAACCTTTAAAGATGAAGCGTCGAATGGAGGACACATTGGTAAAGATTCGTATGCCGAGCACTACGATCACTGCGGTCTGCAGCTGGGAGCCGACTCCCAACTGGTTGCCGAGGAACACCAGCAGCGTTGCGGTGATGACATTCGAGAAGAAGGAGATCACGAACACTTTATCGGAAAAGCTGCGTTGGAAATACGCGCGTGCGGCGCCTAGCAACGCATCCAACGCGGCCAATACCATAATCGGCAGATACGGTTGGAGCTCGATGGGGATGTCCGGACGAACGAATACACCGATTACCACGCCGATGATAAGTCCCAAGACAGCTGCCATTACTTGTCCTTCCTCACATGCGTCGTGTCGCCAGCCACTGCAGCATCAAGTGTAATCGATTTGCTTTTGCTTATCTGCGGATAGATGCCGGCCTTTTTGAAATCGTCATACAGTTGTTTCTGCGTTGTCTTGCTTACCGATTTCGCCAAGGTCGCCTGATTGCCTATCGCCTCGATTCGATATGGGCTTTGCACCGAATTGACTCCGATGAGAATCGTCGATCCGGCGGTTCGAATCGAGGTTTGCACGCCAAGGCGGTTGCCGTTGATCGCGATCGCCTCCGCTCCGGATTGCCATAGCAAGGAGACAAGCAGCTGCAAATCGGAATCGGTGACGACTCGAACCTGGCTGCCATTTTCTCTTGGCAGTGAGGAGTCGGCACTGTCGCCGCTGACGGAAAGCGGGTTGGCTACGGTCAGGACAATGCCTTCCCCTTGCACCGGAAGCGTTCCATTGACCATTTCATCATCCTGCATCGTCTGGTTTAGGGACCAGCTTGCCAAGGATTCCGATTCGGAGAGTTCGATTTGCGACCGCAAGTCGTTGACGTCCTTGGTGAGGTCGCCGACCCGCTTCGTTTGTTCGGTCAGCTGGCTTGCCAACTGCTTGCGTACTTCTTTGCGTGGGTCAGTGCTCAGCTGGCGCACGAAAACGCTTCCCGCGGCACCCACAGCGATGCAGATGGAGGAACACCAGAATCCTGGTCGGCCCAAATCGAAACCGCCGAACGTTTTTTAGTGGCCAGGCGGGAGTCCGAATACAGGACGTCCATCGGACGATTGGTCAATCGTCAATAGCCGAAGCGAATCGTCATCGACATGTCTATGGCGTTGCGGCATGGCGGGCATGGAGGCCGGTTGCACATGATGGGATGACAGGCCGGCGAAGGATGACGAAAAAATGGCACGATGCTTTGTGGGTACGTTCTCCGGGGAAACGGGGAACGACGCGAAACGTGGAGCATCGGACTTCATATATGCGTCAATCCTTGCTGTTTGTATCGTTCTTCAACAGTTGGATGCCTTGGCGCATGTAGATGTACCCTGCAAGCCAATACAGTCCAACGCCCCAGATTCCGGTGGCAAGACCGCATAGATGCAGTGTATCCGCAGCGGAGTTGGACCAGATGTCGGCGAAGATCAACGCGACGATGGCGATAAGCAGCATCGCGGTACCGGCCTTGCCTACGAAATGAACAGGCAATGGGCCATAATCGTGCTGCGCCAAAACCAGTATCAGAACAGCCATGATCAAATCTCGCAGGCCGACGACGATCAGCATCCACCATGGAATGATGTTCGCCAC
>ENA-OQKT01000274-OQKT01000274.1-human-gut-metagenome-genome-assembly--contig:-NODE-274-length-9802-cov-4.478346_pt1 | contig 9802 bp, 9 predicted proteins | sample MGYA00242650_ERZ504801 | MGnify/ENA primary metagenome ERZ504801 (study PRJEB26092, sample SAMD00036396) | human gut metagenome | host: Homo sapiens | study: EMG produced TPA metagenomics assembly of the...
CACAGTCCTGAGTTGACAGGACTGTGGATTTTTTGCAGTACAGGAACATCATTCGGAGGTGCTCCTGTACCGGTATTTTTGTATTAATAATAGTCGACCTGATAAGAGGAATCATCCTCGTTACCGTCACCGTTGTCATCGCTTCCGCCGGTATTATCAGTACCATCGTCACTGCTGTTACCGTTGTCATCAGTATTGTTACTGTCACCACTGTTGTCGGTATTTCCATTATCAGAGTTTTCGCTGTTATCAGTGTCAGTGGTGTTGTCAGTCTGATCAGAGGAATCTGTATCATAATTATAGTCATAATCATCACTGTCATAGAAATGCTGGTCACAGTATTCAGTAGGCATGGTACCTACGTCAAAGTATTCAGTGATCACCGGACAGCCGGCTCTTGGAAGAAGTCCGGTTTCCTCGCAGACACTTAACTTTTCTACACTTGCAGGCTTCTCGAATTCTTTGGAAGGAAGTCCCTCATGGATACGAGTCATAACCTTTTTCCATAAAGCTTTGTGGAAGTTACGCGCATAATCAGGTAATTTCTCATTGTTGTCATAACCGGACCATACTGCGCATGTATAATATGGTGTATAACCCACAAACCACAAGTCGTTATAGGCTTCGGTTGTACCTGTTTTTCCGGCAACAGGCATATTGTCAAGCTGGCAGGCTGTACCTGTACCCTGTTTTACAACATCCTCCATTGCACTGGTGAGAAGAAAAGCAGTACTTTCTTTGATTACGGAACGTTCGGCAGCAGTATTCTCGATCAGGACGTTTCCGTTGTGATCCAGAATTTTTGTGTAATAAATCGGTTTGATGTAGTTTCCACCGTTTGCGATGGCTGCATAGGATGCACACAGTTCAACATTTGTGACACCGCGGGTGATGCCGCCAAGCGCAGTGGCAAGGTTTGCATCGCTCCATACATTACCATTGGCATCTTTGTCAGCCTCTGTTCCATGAGCAAGGGTTGTAAAACCAAAGTTGTCCAGATATTTCAATCCAAGCTCAGGAGTTACTTTTTCCAGACACTTGACGGCTACAACGTTAATGGAATTCTGGATCGCAGTACGGATCGTGGTTGTTCCGTTGTAAGAACGGGTTGCGTTGTTTACAGGGGAACCATCCGGATATTCATAAGGTTCGTCTTCAAATGTTGTTGCAAGAGTCATGCCTTTTTCATTTAAAGCAGGTGCATAAGTGGACACGATCTTAAAGGTAGAACCAGGCTGTCTGGTAGTGTCCGTTGCCCGGTTCAGTGTAAGACTTGCCGTTTTCTCTCCACGACCACCGATCAGAGCCTTTACATAGCCGGTATGCTGGTCGATCACACTCATGGAAGACTGTGGCTGAGGTGCGAAATTGACACGCTCTGCAAGAACTTTACTTCCGTTGGCGAGTATGCTTGCCTTATATTTGTCTACATAAGTCTGTCCATCTTCCGGGGAATCGAACAGAAGATCGAAATCGGGATCCTCATTCTGAAAATAAAGCTGCAGCATTTCCTTGCTGTAGTTTACCTGATTTCCATCAGGATCGGTAACCGTCAGGGCATAGTCAAGTTCATACTGGACAGTGTCCGGATAATTGGAAGGATCTGCATATTCCTCATCCAGGATATTCTGGATCTTGGAATCCTGTGTTGTATATACTTTAAGTCCGCCGCTGTAGAGAAGATTGGTTGCCTGTTTTTTGGTGTAACCTTTGATATTCATCAGGTCGTTGATGATCTGATCTGTCAGTTCATCTTCAAAATATGTGTAAACAGTATTCTCAGTGCTGGAGTTCTTTTCCTGAGCGGCCTGGATACGGGAATAAACATCATCTGCAAGAGCTTCATCATACTGATCCTGAGTAATATAGTTCTGATCCAGCATATGCTGGAGAACTTCCTTGCGTCTCTTCCTGTTGCTGTCAGGATTGATAATCGGGTTAAATTTCGTCGGGTTCTGTGTGATACCTGCCAGAGTTGCACATTCAGAAAGATTCAGATCCCATACATCCTTGTCAAAATACTGTCGTGCGGCAGCCTGTACACCGTAGGAACCGGCACCCAGGTTAATTGTGTTCAGGTAATTCTCAAGAATGGTGTCTTTATCAGTTTTTTTCTCAACCTGGACAGCAAGGTACTGTTCCTGGATTTTTCGCGTAAATCTTTCCAGCTGAGTAGATTCACTGGTCCAGTTGGTAAATACGTTATTCTTAAGAAGCTGCTGTGTGATCGTACTGGCACCTTCTGAGAAATCTCCGGTAGTGAGAGCTTTCATTCCGGCACGAAGAATACCTTTTACGTCAATACCGTTATGTTCATAGAAACGTTCATCCTCAATTGCGACAACTGCATGCTGCAGATCAACAGGTATCTGATCGAGAGTGACAGGCAGTCGGTTGGAATCCGGAGCAGCCAGTTTACGGATCTGATTCCCTGCATCATCGTAGAGAAAGGTTGCATAGCCCAGTGGCATAATATCAATATCATCAACATCAGGAGCAGTATCAATTACACCCCTGAATGACCCCACACCCAGACAGGTTACTGCGATGCAGAGTGCTATCAGTGATACGAACAGGACTCTGATGAAAGAAACTCTGGCGCGCTTTCCCATCATGGAAGAACGGGAAATCAGTGCCGTCCGTTTCTTTGCAGTCGACTTTTTACCGTAGTTCATGTTAAACCTCCTTTATAATCCGTTCTATTATATCAAATAAGAATAAGTAAATAAAGCAGAAAAATAAAAATTCACAATTGCTTTTGGAACTTTTTTAATGGTTATTGTGTTTTTTTACAGGATTAGTATACACTGTGCTGGCACATTTTTGTAATTCATGGTACACTGAGTCAATAAGAGAACGGAAAGAGGAGTATGAGACATGCTTGAGAAATATAAGACAGTTTACGAGGGCGGGGAAGGCGAGATCGTGGAAAAGAAATCCAGATTTATTGCTACAGTGCGTCCTGTACAGACCGAAGAGGAGGCACTGGCCTTTATAGAGGAAATGAAGAAGAAATATTGGGATGCCAGACATAACTGCTATGTATATTCGGTGGGAAAGAACAGGGAATATACCAGATGCAGTGACGATGGTGAGCCGTCAGGCACTGCGGGAAGACCAATGCTGGATGTAATCCTGGGGGAAGATATTTATAATGTGGCAGCAGTAGTTACCAGATATTTTGGAGGGATACTTCTTGGAACAGGAGGTCTTGTCAGAGCATATTCCAGGAGTCTGCAGGAAGGTCTTGCCGCCAGCACAGTGATTGAGAAAACCTACGGAATTTCTATGGAAGTAGTTACGGATTATACCGGGATAGGCAAGATTCAGTATATTGCCGGAGAACAGAAATTACCGATCCTTGATTCTGAATACACTGACAGGGTAGTTCTGCATTTGCTGGTTCCGGCGGATCAGATTGCATTTGTAGAAAAAGCAATCACCGAGGGAACAAATGGAAGAGCGAAGATGAAGAAAGAGAAAGATCTTTACTATTCAGTGATTGACGGTGAAGTGAAAGTATTTACGGACTGATAAAATATGCCCCATGCAGCCTGAAAACTGCATGGGGCATAAACAGTCAGCGAATCAGCATTTCTCCGGTTCCGGATAATCAACACCGAAAGTTTCTACTGTCATGGATTTGATTTTCTGCTCGTCAAGCGGACGGTCGCTGTAATCGGTATCTTCTTCTGCAATACGGTTTACAACATCCATTCCTTCAGTGATCTTGCCGAATGCAGCATAAGCACCGTCAAGATGCGGAGCATCTTTGTGCATGATAAAGAACTGGCTTCCTGCTGAGTTTGGATGCATGGCGCGTGCCATGGAAAGAACACCTGCAGTATGTTTCAGATCATTTTTAAATCTGTTCTGAGTGAATTCACCCTTAATGCTGTATCCCGGACCGCCCATACCTGTTCCGTCCGGGCATCCTCCCTGGATCATGAAACCGTTGATCACACGATGGAAAATAAGTCCGTCATAGAAGTCTTTTTTTACAAGACTGATAAAGTTATTAACTGTATTCGGTGCAATCTCAGGATATAATTCTGCTTTCATCACATCGCCATTATCCATGGTAATTGTAACTATCGGATTTGCCATAGTTTCAAGTCTCCTTTTCAAAAAGTATTGTATTTCGCTGTTCGCTCTATTATAATATGCAAAGAACAATTCTGCAAGAAAAAGGTGGAAAAGATGATTATAGAGACAAAAACACCACAGGAAACATTTGAGGTGGGAAAGAAGATCGGAGAGAATGCGAAACCGGGTCAGATTTATACTCTGACAGGTGATCTTGGAGTTGGAAAAACCGTATTTACCCAGGGGGTTGCGGCAGGGCTTGGAATCACAGAGCCTATCTGCAGCCCGACATTCACGATCATTCAGGAATACGAAAGCGGACGTCTTCCTTTATATCATTTTGATGTTTACCGTATCGGTGACATTGAGGAAATGGAAGAAATCGGATATGACGATTATTTCTTCGGACAGGGAATCTGTCTGATCGAATGGGCTGATCTGATTGAAGAAATCCTTCCGGAAAAGCTGATCAAAGTAACCATAGAGAAAGATCTGGAGAAAGGCTTTGATTATAGAAGGATTACAGTGATTGGTCCGGAGAACAGTTAGGAGGTAGAAATGAAAATTTTAGCTTTGGACAGCTCAGGAATTGTTGCATCTGTAGCAGTTGTGGAAGATGATACATTACTGGCTGAGTATACTGTAAATTATAAGAAAACACATTCTCAGACTTTGCTTCCGATGTTAGATGAGATTGTGAAGATGACGGAACTGGAACTGGAATCCGTAGATGCTATTGCAGTGGCAGCGGGACCGGGATCCTTTACAGGACTCCGTATCGGCTCGGCAACAGCCAAAGGCCTGGGACTTGCCCTGAAGAAACCATTGGTAGCAGTACCGACAGTAGATGCACTGGCATATAATCTTTATGATGCACAGGGATTGATCTGTCCGATCATGGATGCCAGAAGAAAGCAGGTATATACAGGAATTTACAGATTTGAAGAGCATCAGCTTATGACTTTGAAAGAACAGTGGGCAGCACCGATCGAGGAACTGCTGGAAGAACTGAATCAGAGAGGAGAGATGGTTACATTTTTGGGAGACGGTGTACCTGTATTTCGTGAACTGATCGCAGAGAAACTGCAGGTTCCGTATTCTTTTGCACCGGCTCATGTAAATAAACAGAGAGCAGCGGCAGTGGCAGCTCTTGGCAGTATTTATTATAAAGAAGGACGCACAGAGACTGCTATGGAACATATCCCGGAATATCTCCGCGTTTCCCAGGCAGAGCGTGAGCGTGCAGAGAGAGAAAAAGAGCAGAAACCGGCAGGTACAAAAATATGATCCTGCGGGAAATGCTTGTGGATGACCTGGATCAGGTAATGGAGATTGAGCAGGATCTTTTTCATGTGCCATGGACAAAAGAGGTTTTTTTTACTTCTGACCAGGGATGATGCCATGTTTCTGGTGGTGGAAGAGAAGAAAAGATTCTGGGTTACTGCGGTCTTCTTATGGTTCTGGATGAGGGAGATATTACCAATGTGGCTGTGCGCAGGGACAGACAAAAAGAAGGAATTGGCGCTTTTCTGATGCAGAGCCTGATCCGCCTTGCAGCAGAGAGGGAGGTTACGACAATCCATCTGGAAGTACGTGTGGGAAATGAGACTGCAATCCGTCTCTATGAACGTATGGGATTTACCGGAGATGGAATACGTAAGGCATATTACAGTGATCCTGTGGAGGATGCGCTGCTTATGACCAGACATCCCGAATGAAAAAGAAATGAAAGCAGAAAAAATCAGCAGCCGGACCATACACCTTTTAAGGGAATTGCCGGAAGCTGGAAAATAGAGGGAATATATGTTAGATGTATGTTTAGTTGGAACCGGTGGAATGATGCCTCTGCCACGCAGATGGTTGACTGCGCTTATGACAAGATATAACGGGAGCAGTCTGCTCATTGACTGTGGTGAAGGTACTCAGGTAGCAATTAAGGAGAAGGGATGGAGCTTTAAACCTATTGATGTGATTTGTTTTACTCATTATCATGGAGATCATATCAGCGGGCTTCCGGGACTTCTTCTTACTATGGGAAATGCAGACCGCACAGAACCATTGACTCTGGTAGGTCCCAAAGGTCTGGAGAGAGTGGTCAATGCACTTCGCGTCATTGCACCGGAGCTTCCGTTTGAAATTAAATTTATTGAGATTACACAGCCGGAGCAGGTCATTGAATTAAATGGCTATCGTATTACGGCTTTTAAAGTGAACCATAATGTACTCTGTTATGGCTATACCCTTGAGATTCTCCGCCAGGGAAAATTCTCGGCTGAGAGAGCGAAAGAGCAGGATATTCCACTGAAATACTGGAATCCGCTCCAGAAAGGGCAGACCATCGAAGCAGACGGTATTACCTATACACCGGAGATGGTACTTGGACCTGCGAGAAAAGGAATCAGGCTTACTTATACAACAGATACCAGACCAACAGAATCTATCCTGCGAAATGCAAAGGAATCGGATCTGTTTATCTGTGAAGGAATGTACGGAGAAGATGACAAAGCAGACAAAGCACGCGGATACAAGCATATGACTTTCCGCGAGGCGGCGGTTTTGGCTCGTGATGCCCGGGTAAAGGAGATGTGGCTGACACATTACAGTCCATCTCTGGTCAGACCAGATGAGTTTATGGATAAAGTTCGTGAAATTTTTCCAAATGCATATCCGGGAAAAGACGGAAAGAGTCTGGAATTGAATTTTGAGGAATAATATGTCACTGAAATTGATTATGAACAAGTAGTAAAACGGATGACTTATCCGTCCGATATATGAGGAACAGAAAATGAAAGATACATTAATTCTTGCAATTGAGAGTTCCTGTGATGAGACTGCAGCTTCTGTTGTCAAAAACGGAAGAACTATTCTGTCAAATGTGATCTCTTCACAGATCGCTCTTCATACTTTATACGGTGGGGTAGTTCCGGAAATTGCTTCCCGTAAACATATTGAAAAGATTAACCAGGTAATTGAACAGGCACTGGCAGATGCAGATGTAACTCTTGATGATCTGGATGCAATTGGTGTCACTTATGGTCCGGGACTTGTAGGTGCACTTCTTGTGGGCGTTGCTGAGGCGAAGGCAATTGCTTATGCAAAGAAGCTTCCACTGGTAGGGGTCCACCATATTGAGGGCCATGTGTCAGCAAATTATATTGAACATCCGGATCTTGAACCTCCATTTTTATGTCTGATCGTGTCAGGAGGACATACACACCTTGTGATCGTTAAGGATTATGGAGAATTTGAAATCCTGGGACGTACCCGTGATGATGCTGCAGGCGAAGCTTTTGACAAAGTTGCAAGAGCTATCGGACTGGGATATCCGGGAGGACCAAAGGTAGACAAGCTCTCTAAAGAGGGAAACCCCAATGCAATTGAGTTTCCAAAAGCTAAAATTGGAGATTGTCCGTACGATTTCAGCTTCAGTGGTGTAAAATCAGCAGTGTTGAATTATATTAATCATGCGCAGATGACCGGAGAAGAGATAAACAGAGCAGATTTGGCAGCATCTTTCCAGAAAGCGGTAGTTGATGTGCTGGTGGAGCATACAATGCTTGCAGCCAAAGATTATGGGATGACTAAGATTGCAATTGCAGGCGGAGTGGCTTCGAATGGAACGTTAAGAGCGGCAATGGAAGAAGCATGTAAGAAAAATAATTACAGTTTTTATCGGCCGTCACCGATCTTCTGTACAGACAATGCAGCAATGATCGGAGTAGCTGCTTATTATGAATATATTAAAGGTACACGTCATGGCTGGGATCTGAATGCTGTGCCGAATCTTAAACTGGGAGAGCGTTGAGATGTCAGAAAGAAATACGGCCATTGTTCTGGCAGCAGGGCAGGGAAAAAGAATGCACAGTAAAGTACAGAAGCAGTTCCTGGAGATACAGGGATACCCGGTTCTGTATTATTCCCTGCGCTGTTTTCAGGAAAGTCCGCTGATTCAGGATATTATTCTTGTGACAGGAGAGGAATCTATCTCCTACTGTAAAGAAGAAATCGTGCAAAAATATGGATTTACAAAGGTATCGGCAGTAATCCCGGGAGGAAAAGAACGCTATGATTCTGTCTATGCAGGTCTTTGTGAATGCAGAGACTGTGAATATGTATTGATCCATGACGGTGCAAGACCTTTTGTGACAGAAGAAATTCTTAAACGTGGTCTGCAGAAAGTGAAGGAAACAGGTGCATGTGTGATTGGTATGCCTTCTAAAGATACAGTCAAACTTTCTGATGAAGAGGGATATGTAAAAGAAACTCCAAACAGAAAGTGTGTGTGGACAATTCAGACCCCGCAGATTTTTTCGTATTCACTGATACGTGAGGCTCATGACAGCATTCGTCAGAAAGATATGAGCAAAATTACAGATGATGCCATGGTAGTAGAGCAGGAGACAGGGGCAAAGGTTGCTCTGGCAGAGGGATCTTATCAGAATATTAAGATCACAACACCGGAGGATCTTGATATCGCGGAAGCATTTTTGAAACATTAAAGAATGTTTGGTGATTGAAAAATGCCGTATTTTAGCGGGCTTTATGGGAAATCTGGGAAGATAAAAATAAAAATTGAAAAAAATGTAAAAAAGTTGTTGACAGATGCGGGTATTGATGCTAGAATATCACTTGCGTCGGCGGTGAGAACACAACGAACGCAGTCAACAACATATGGAGAGATATCGAAGTGGTCATAACGAGGCGGTCTTGAAAACCGTTTGTCCGCAAGGGCGCGTGGGTTCGAATCCCACTCTCTCCGCTTGTCAAGTTACTTAAAAAGTTTTGAAAAAAGTACTTGACAAACAAATGAAAAGTGCGATATAATGCACAAGGTTCTTCGGTGAAAACGAAGAGAATTAAATAAAGACACGAGAGTGTGAAGAAAGTCGTTTCTGTGAAACGACGAATCTAGGGCAATTTGGAGAAGTACCCAAGCTGGCCGAAGGGGCTCCCCTGGAAAGGGAGTAGGTCGTTAATAGCGGCGCGAGGGTTCAAATCCCTCCTTCTCCGTTCTTTACTTAAAAAAAGAAAGTAAAAAAAAAGTTCTTGACAAAGCGAAAGAGTTATGATAAACTCGAAAAGCTGTTGAAAAGAATAAATGTTGAAGAAGCTTGAAAAAAACTTATTAAAAAAGTTCTTGACAAACAGAAGACAACATGTTAAAATGGCAAAGCTGTCGCAAGACAGACAACCTTGATAACTAAACAGTGAAACACATACGATTCTCGAAAATTCTTTACATTTTTAAGAACGGTTTGAAAAACCAAAAACAGTAAAACGAGAGATAGCTAGTTGTTATCTTGAGTGAATCAAACATTTTATCAGAGAGTTTGATCCTGGCTCAGGATGAACGCTGGCGGCGTGCTTAACACATGCAAGTCGAACGGGAAATATTTCATTGAGACTTCGGTGGATTTGATCTATTTCTAGTGGCGGACGGGTGAGTAACGCGTGGGTAACCTGCCTTATACAGGGGGATAACAGTCAGAAATGGCTGCTAATACCGCATAAGCGCACAGAGCTGCATGGCTCAGTGTGAAAAACTCCGGTGGTATAAGATGGACCCGCGTTGGATTAGCTTGTTGGTGGGGTAACGGCCCACCAAGGCGACGATCCATAGCCGGCCTGAGAGGGTGAACGGCCACATTGGGACTGAGACACGGCCCAGACTCCTACGGGAGGCAGCAGTGGGGAATATTGCACAATGGGGGAAACC
>ENA-OQKT01000279-OQKT01000279.1-human-gut-metagenome-genome-assembly--contig:-NODE-279-length-9732-cov-2.689120_pt1 | contig 9732 bp, 9 predicted proteins | sample MGYA00242650_ERZ504801 | MGnify/ENA primary metagenome ERZ504801 (study PRJEB26092, sample SAMD00036396) | human gut metagenome | host: Homo sapiens | study: EMG produced TPA metagenomics assembly of the...
ATCAATTCTTCCGTATTTATCAACAACAGTTTTGACCATGTCGGCAACCTGTTCTCCGTCTGTAAGGTCTCTGGGAAGTGAGAGTGCTGTTCCGCCGGCATCTTCGATCATTTTTACTGTTTCATCAAGATCAGACTGTGTTCTTGCTACTGTTACGACAGTGGCACCTTCAGCAGCGATAGCAAGTGCTGCGTCACGTCCGATTCCTTTTCCTGATCCTGTTACAATTGCGATTTTTCCTTCTAATTTACCCATGATATATATCCTCCAGAATTATATTTATACAAGCCTTGCTGTTTCAGCAAAGAACTGAATGTCTGTAGCTTTGATGTAGCTGTCACCGATTTCATGAAGTAGTATGACGTTGAGATTACCGTTCAGATTCTTCTTGTCTAAGGCGATCGCTTCGGTTAATGTCCCAAGAGTGAGACCGCATTCAAAAGGAAGTCCGTAGGTCTTTAAAACCTGCTGGATACGGTCTGCAGTTCCTTCTGGTGTTAATCCTTTTTCCTCGGCAATCCTGGTAATCTGATACATGCCAATGGCAACGGCTTCGCCATGACTTTCCCGCTGATAATGGAAATGTTGTTCAATGGTGTGAGCCAGTGTGTGTCCGAAATTCAGTAACATACGTTCACCTGTGTCAAACTGATCATTTTCTACAACCATTCGTTTGATATCTACACAGCGTGTAATGATGGCAGGCAGTTCTTCTTTTAAATCTTCAAAAGAATTGTGTGATTCCAAGGTACTAAATAAATCCGCATCTTTGATGCAGCCGTATTTGATGAACGGGCTGATATCATCCCAGTATTTCTCATAAGATTCTCTGTCAGTCTTGCACATTCCGGTAAGCTTATCTGCCACTTTTTTGGAAATGTATTCAGAAATCTTCTGTACAAATCCGTCATTCTGCAATGCGCTTCGTGACACGTTCAATGGAAGATCCGGACAATCGATCACACCTTTCAGAAGAAGCAGGAATTCAGGAATTACTTCCTTGATATTATCTGCGATAAATACCTGATTGTTATAGAGTTTGATCGTTCCTTCAATGGAATCATACTCTGTATTGATCTTCGGGAAGTACAGGATACCTTTTAAATTAAACGGATAATCCATATTCAGATGTATCCAGAATAACGGTTCCTTATAATCCATAAATACCTTGCGGTAGAATTCCTTGTATTCATCATCTGTACATTCATTCGGATGCTTCATCCAGAGCGGATTAATATCACTGATGGAAACCGGACGTTTATTGATCTTTACTTTATCCTTTGCAGGAGAAATTTCAACAACTTCCTTTTCACCTTTATCATTTTCTTTTTCTTCTGTCTTTGCTTCCTCATGAATATGTTCAACAACTACATCATCGTCTCTTAACTCAGATTCATCAATTGTCTCATATTCCTGAGGTGCATTTGCTTTGGAAAGGTAAATATGAACCGGCATGAAGGAACAGTATTTCTCAAGAATCTCACGCATACGGTACTCGTTTGCAAATTCCAGGCAGTCTTCATTCAGGAACAGGGTGATTTCTGTACCAATCGTATTCTTGTTACCTTCCTGGATATCATATTCTGTTCCACCATCGCAGGACCAGTGTACAGGCTGTGCACCTTCTGTATAGGAAAGTGTATCAATATGCACTTCATCCGCCACCATAAATGCAGAATAAAATCCAAGTCCAAAATGACCGATCATCTGATCATCTGTAGTTTTGTCTTTATATTTCTCAAGAAACTGAGTTGCACCTGAAAAAGCAATCTGGGTAATGTATTTCTCTACTTCATCAGCAGTCATGCCAATACCATTATCGATGAATTTCAGAGTTTTCTCATCGGGATTAACAATTACCTGAATCTCCGGTTTGTATCCTTCCGGAAAAGTATATTCTCCCATTACTTCCAGTTTTTTCAGTTTAGTGATCGCATCACATCCGTTGGAGACCAGCTCTCTTACAAAAATATCATGATCGGAATATAACCATTTCTTGATGATTGGGAAAATATTTTCACTGTTAATTGATAAATTTCCATGTTTTACAGCCATGCTGTCCACACTCCTTTTTGTTTTTAATCATTTGCCGCAACTTTATCTGTCAATATACTGCATTCTTATCTGCTCTGCCTCCGGAGCCAAAACTATCCTCTCCTGTTTATCCTTTGAAATAGCTTTTGACTCCTGTAAGTTGCTTCTCTGAAAGATATAGTAATACCATTTATTACCAAAAGTCAAGAAAAAATTAGCACTCACTAAAAATGAGTGCTAATAATTTTATATTTTACATATTCCCCTGTATTTTTTCTTCAGATAACTCTTATTTCTTTCGTCTTTTGTATACCACAACTCCCACAATACATCCTGCTGCAATCGCCAGAATAATCACAAACGGTGTGATATTAGTCGTATCTCCTGTCTTTACCGCTGATTTCGCAGTTGCTCCATTCGGCTGCGGAGTCGGAGTTGCAGTTACAGTCTGCGCCTGTGTAATACTGAAATTCACCTGTTTAGTATCCTGCTCCCCTGTATTCTTCCATTCACTTCCATTATACTTCTGACGGTCAAATGTAACTGTCAATGTGTAGGTTCCGGCCTTCGTAATTCCAAATGCAGCAGTATAAGGTGCACTGCTCCAGCTATTTGTATTGATCACTTTCCAGTTATACGGTACATAGCGGACATCTCCCTTTCCCGGACTTTCATTGTCCATACCCGCTCCGACTGCTGTAAATGTAATCTTTGACTGTGTTGTGTATCCATCTGAACTGATTCCTGTAATCTTATTATCTGCCGGATCTGCAATTTTCGCCTTGCGGGTAGCTTTAACCGTAAACTGAACTTTCACTTCTGCACTGATCTGCTGTTCATTATCAATCACAACTGACTCTGTATAGGAGCCGGCCTTTAAACCCTCCTTCGGGCGGATTTTAAATGTGCAGCTCTCCCCCGGCGCAAGCTCTGTGGCTGAAAGTTTCCCGATTTTAAAGTTTTTACCTGACGGTGCATTTAAAGTTACATTTGTATTCCCCTCATTCGTCACTGTAACTTTCTGCGCTTCCGGTGCCTCACTATATCCTTCTTTTGCTTTTCCAAAATTCAGTTCTTCCGGTGTTACGGATAATTTATAAATCTTTTTCACTTCCGAAACAGTCGCAGAAGCTTTGATTGTTGTCAATACATCCTCCTGTCCTTCCGAACTGGTCTGGGCTATCTGAATACTGTCCAGATAATTGCCGACTTTCAGACCGGTCACCGGTACTGCTGTAAATGCAGCAGAATCTCCCGGCTCCAGCACTGATGCCGAAAGTTCCCCAATATCAAAATACTCTGCATATGGCTGCATCAGCGAAACAGTTGTAGTTCCTGTATTGGTAAGTGTAATGGTCGTCGCTTCAGGAGTATCATAACCTTCCTTCAGATCATCATAACTGAAAGATTCCGGATCTGCCTGAACTGCTGTGATCTGTTCCTGTTCTGCCTCTTTTACAGACACTTCCGCAGTTACCTGCGCTGCTACTTCCGAATCCTCTTCACTTTCAAATATCAGGGTATCACTGTAATCCCCCTTCGTCAGACCGGTTTTTGGCTGTACCATGAACATAAGAGAATCACCTTTTGCAATCTGTATTCCTGATACAGCTTCACTTCCATCTTCGTTCATCACCTCAAAATAATCTGATTTCGGTATCTTTAAAGTGACAGTTCCATCCCCTGTATTTGTTACGGTTACGGACAGTGTCTCATTGGCCTGTGTATAATTTTCTTCGATATCGCTGAAATTAAGACTTCCTGTATTTACCTCAAGAGACTGTGCCTCAAGAGATGCATCTGCATTGTCACCTGCCGATGGAGCCTCGCTGTCATCCGGCGTCTCTGTCGGTTCTGCAGAAGGCTCATCCGAAGGCTTCAGATCTTCGTCATCTGATGAATCATCCTCACCTTCAACTGCAATCTTCGCTTCAAAAGAAACCTCAATACCTTCTTCCGTCCGGTATGTGATCATATCATCATATTCACCCGGTTCCAGCCCTTCCCTCGGCTGTATCCATACGCTTACAGATTCACCTGCACTCAGCGGTTCTGTAATATCCTGAACCATAAAATGTTCCGGACTGATCTCCTGAAAATTCAAGTTCTCATTTCCGGTGTTCGTAATCTGCACATACTGTGCTTCCACATCCTCAAGATCACTCTTTACTGTTCCAAAATCACAGATCTGATCTTCGCTGTCCTCTACAGTGGCAGTCGCTTCGTAAGTCTTTTGATCTTTCTCTGATCCATCTGTCTGCACATTTCCGTTCTCATCCACCTGCAGCTGATCTTCTGTATAAATTTTCATCTGGGAATCATCAGTACCTTCTGTTGTTTCCTCCGGCTGACCTTTTGTGTTCTGAGATCCATCTTCCTGTTCATTCCCTGCATTCTGCTGTACATCTTCTGTTCTATCTACATCCTGATTTTCAGAATCCTGACTGCCTTCTGCATTATCTGCTGTTTCTTCCAGCTGTGCATCCTCTGTTCCATCTGCCGTTTCTTCCAGCTGTGCATTCTCTGTTCCATCTGCCGTTTCTGTCTGCTGTGTATCCTCTGCTTCCTGTTCCACTGCTTTCGCCTCTTCTTCAGTTGCAGCTACCTCTAACGTCTTTGCAGTAAGAGTACCTGTCAGTCCGCTTCCATCTACAGGGGTCAGATCAAGCACCAGTCTGCATCCCAGATCATCCTGAGTGATCGTATAGGTCTTCTCAGTACCTACCTGTGTTAACTCCTTCTCCCCTGTCTGTCTTGACCAGGAAAAAGTGAAATCTTCATCCGTAACCTCTTCCGGTGTAACCTTTGCATAATCTGCACTCAACACTACGCCTACAGCTGCAAGTCCCTTAATCTTAAGCTTACCGCCCAATTCTCCTGACGAAGCTGCCGCAAAAACCATGGATGGAATCATTGAAATAACCATCAGCACAGTCATTACAACTGCAAGAAATCTCTTTCTCTCCATCTGTAGTCCTCCTTTTCATTTATAATAAGATTTGTAATTATTCAGCAGCCGCTCTGAAGGTACTGAATAATTACAGTTCTGTGATGCTTCTGTGTCTGTCTGCCCTTTTCATTCCAATCACAGACCACAGCATCGTTTTTTCTCTGTGTAAAAGCATTATAGCATCACATTTTGCGGAAATGTAATCTGTATTTTCTCCCTTAAAACAACTTCAGCCCCTGAGTATCAGAGTTCAATTTTCTCCAATATTCAGGGACCGAACTGTGTTTTACAGTTATTTCTCCGATATATCACGTGATATCCATAATTTGACCGAACAGTTTTTATCCTTCTACTATCAGATATTTTCCATCCGGCAGAGCAAATACTTCACTTGCATCTTCCAGTTCTTCATCTGACATTCCTTCCACATCAGCGCCTGACTCTTCCAGATATTCTCTCACTTCTTCAATAGAATCCACAACCTGCGCCATGCAATCCTCAAGGAATGCTTCCGCTGCTTCATATGATTCTGCTACCGCCTGTGGAAAAAGCTGCTCCTGATTTTCAAGAAACGTATTAATACATTCTTCTGTAAACAATTTAAATAACCTCCTCAATCTTTCCCTTTGCCCTGATCAGCTTCTCAAGGACCGGTTCAACCTGTTTTGTCATATAGGACGTAGCTGCCCGTACCCCCTCCTTGGAATGCTCCATGGCAAAGCCATATTTTACCGCTTTAAGCATCTCTATATCATTATATTCGTCTCCGAACGCAATACATTCTTCCGGCGAAATATGATATCTTTTCTGATATTCTCTGATTCCTTTTGCCTTGTTTGTTCCAAAAGGAATAAAATCAATCCACTCATTTCCCGAAGTGACAACAACACATTCTTTTCCAAATCTGTCCATCCAGTATTTCACAGATTCTTCTGTAAGGCCGGCCGGTTCAAACACAGCCAGTTTCATGATAGGAGCCGTCATCTCTTCCATGCTGTTTACAAATCTGCATTCATTTTTTACTTCATATAACATATGGTCATGAAATCTCTTTGTCTTCGGCATCAGGTAGTGGTAATCCTTTGCAGAACAGGTAAACTCGGCATTCTTCTTTTCCAGGATTGCAGAAATAATCTCCCCAGCCAGCTTTCTGTCAAAAGAATCCTGATACAGTACCTCGCCATGATCCACTGCCAGTGCACCATTCTCCGAAATATAGGAAATCTCTGAAGCAACAGGTGCAAACAGCTTTGTCATATTCGGATATTGCCTTCCACTGGCTGCTACAAACATAATCCCCAGTTCCTCTAACTGCCTGATTAGCGAAAAAATTTCTTCAGGCAGAGACTGTGCCTTATGTAAAAGTAACGTCCCATCCAGATCACTTGCAACCAACTTAATCATTTCCATGTTCCTCGCAAATCTTTACCAGATCTGTCGGTTTCTCAGCGACAAGATCTGCTCCATTCTCATTCAGTTCTTTTCGGTCACGAAAGCCCCATAGCGCACCTACTGTATACATTCCTGCTGCTTTACCGGTCTTCATATCTGTACTTGTATCTCCCACATACATACATTCTTCCGGTTTTACACCAAATTTCTCCGCAACCATAAGCGGACCATCAGGTGCCGGTTTCCTGCGGATTGCTTCACTCTGACCAACTACCATATCAAATTCCCCGTCAAAAAGCTGCGCAATTACTTTCACAGCTGCAGGATGAGGTTTATTTGAACAAACTGCCAGCTTCATTCCATGTTCCTTCAATTTCTTTAAGGTTTCCGGCATTCCCTTATAGGGAACTACTTTATACATCGGATTTGCTTCAAACATTTCCCGGTAAAGCTTCTGTCCCTCATCATAATGCGCAAGTTCCGGATCCCCCGCATCCTTAAGTGCGCGGCGGATCAGCATATTTGCCCCTTCTCCGCTGTAATATCTGAAATTATCCACCGGAAGTGTTTTCAACCCGAATTTTTCCATAATAATATTAGTCACATAAGCCATGGAATCCAGCGTATCAGCCAGTGTTCCATCCAAATCAAATATACATGCTTTAATCATCTTTTGTCATCCTCTTAAGTTAATTCCTGATTTCTTCATTTCATAAAATAATCTGGCAACCGGGAGTCCTACCACATTATTGTAATCTCCGCTAATCCCCTTTACATAAATTCCGAAAAGTCCCTGGATGCCATAGCTTCCAGCCTTATCCATAGGCTCTCCTGTAGCAACATACTCTCTGATCTCCTCATCTGAAACCGGATAAAAAGTCACATCTGTACTTTCATAAAAAGTATGTTCTGTCCAGACTTTTTCTTTCTTTTCCCATACAGAAACGCCGGTATATACCTGATGAGTATTTGCCTGAAGTTTCTTTAATGTATTCACTGCATCCTCTGTATCATGAGGTTTGCCAAGGATCACATTCTCAAACACTACCACTGTGTCAGATCCGATCACAATTGTTCCGTCGGCACTATCTTTCATAGTGCGGATAACAGAAGCAGCTTTATCCGAAGCCAGCTGTTTTACTGCCTCTCCCGGATTGTCTGAGATACGATTCTCATCACCTGATGCAGGCAGCACTTCAAAATCCACGCCAGCCCGTTCCAACAGTTCTTTTCGTCTGGGTGAAGCAGATGCCAAAATAATTTTTCTCATAATAACCTCTTCTTTCCTGTCATAGTATACCTTGTATCTTTTTGGTATGCAACTGCTTTCATTAACTCTTTCCATAAAATTTCGCTTTTCTTTTTATCTGAAAAGTATTAAAATAACAATAACCTATAGCTGAATAAAATGGTGTCAGGAGTAAAAGATATTTTTATCCTGACTCGCTGTCAAAAATAGGAGAATATCAGAAAGGAGTTTATGATTATCATGGCTAAAATTAATAAATACTGGGGATATGTTGCAATAGGTGCCCTTACAGCAGCTGCTGCCGGTGCTGTAGCTGCCCTTATTGCCAAAAAAAGGATCCTGTAAAGAGGATTTTGATTTTGAAGATGACTTTGATGATTTCGATCTGACTGATGAAAAGGAAACTGCTAAGGAAGATCAGGAACCTGCCGAAGATTTCCAGTCCTGGGAACATACAGGCGAACAGTCTGCAACAGATGACACCGAAAGCGAAGAAGCTGAAGAAGCTGCTGATACAGACGATTCTGAGAAGTCTTCCGATAAAGCTGCTGAAGTTGAGATTAAAGATGCAGAAGAGGAAGAAGATGCCGATGAACCCGAGAATTTTGAAGAGACTATGGACGCTGCATCTGAATCTGAAGAATAAACGTTACCGTTCACAGTAACGTAACCAAAAAGGAATGTTACTTCACGATTATACAATCGTAAAAGCAACATTCCCTTTTTATTCTGATTATATTACTATTTCAGTCTCATTATGCTTTCGGAAGTTTAAATGAGCTCTTCAGAGACACGATACGGTTGAATACCGGTGCACCCTCTTTAGAATCATGGATATCTGCACAGAAAAATCCTGTTCTTACGAATTGGAAGCTGTCATAGCCTTTTGCTTCCATAAGTGCTGGTTCTACATATGCAGTAACTTTTGTCAGAGAGTTCGGATTTACATTCAGAGAACCATCTTCTTTGTTGTATACACCCTTCTCCTCGTCTACGATATTCTCATAGAGACGTACTTCTGCTTTTCCTGCCTGACTTGCTTCTACCCAGTGAATGGTTCCTTTTACTTTTCTGCCATCCGGCGCATTGCCACCCTTTGTTGCAGGATCATAAGTACAGTGTACAACACGTACAGTTCCATCTTCATCAGCTTCATATCCTGTACAGGTTACAAAATATGCGTTCATAAGACGAACCTCTGTGCCCGGGAACATTCTCTTATATTTCTTAGGCGGATCTACCATGAAGTCTTCTCTCTCAATATAGAGTTCTCTGCCAAACGGTATTTTACGGGTTCCCAGTTCTTCGTTCTCCATATTATTCGGAGCTTCCAGATATTCCACTTCGCCTTCCGGATAATTATCGATCACAAGCTTGATCGGATCAAGAACAGCCATCAGACGGGGACGTTTCAGTTTCAGATCCTCACGGATGCAGTATTCAAGCATTGCATAGTCAACAGAGCTGTTTGCTTTGGATACACCACAGAGTTCTACGAACATCTTGATGGATTCCGGTGTAAATCCACGGCGGCGCAGAGCTGCGATGGACACCAGACGTGGATCATCCCATCCGTCTACAATGCCTTCCTCTACCAATTTCTTGATATAACGTTTACCTGTAACTACATTTGTCAGATACAGTTTTGCAAACTCAATCTGCTTCGGCGGCTGTGGGTATTCCAATTCTTTTACAACCCAGTCATACAGTGGTCTGTGATCCTCAAACTCCAGAGTACAGATGGAATGTGTGATTCCCTCAATCGCATCCTCGATGGGATGGGCGAAATCATACATTGGATAGATGCACCATGTATCACCTGTTCTGTGGTGAGTCATATGAGCAACACGATAGATAACCGGGTCGCGCATATTCATGTTCGGAGATGCCATATCGATCTTGGCACGAAGCACTTTCTCTCCGTCTGCATATTTGCCTTCTTTCATCTCTTCAAAAAGCTGAAGATTCTCTTCTACAGTTCTGTTGCGATACGGACTCTCTTTGCCAGGCTCCTTTAAAGTTCCACGATATTCTCTGATCTGGTCCGCTAGTTAAATCGCAGACATATGTCCTTACCCTTTTTAATCTAGTTTTACTGTCGGCTTCA
>ENA-OQKT01000281-OQKT01000281.1-human-gut-metagenome-genome-assembly--contig:-NODE-281-length-9689-cov-2.215227_pt1 | contig 9689 bp, 12 predicted proteins | sample MGYA00242650_ERZ504801 | MGnify/ENA primary metagenome ERZ504801 (study PRJEB26092, sample SAMD00036396) | human gut metagenome | host: Homo sapiens | study: EMG produced TPA metagenomics assembly of the...
TAAAAAGTCTTTCACTTATATAGGTACAAAAAAGCGAAAACTCTCACCTGAAAATCAAATTTTTTCAAAAAATTTGAGAGCTGCCGAAACAGCTCCCAAAAGCGGAAAATCAGGTTATATTATTGTATTGAACTGCGGAAGATCAGTTTTCCCGCTGCCAGGATCAGTACAGGCAACAGATAAGCAATATACTGTGCTGCACCGCCATAGGCGATCAGAAGATTATAAATTGCGTGAAAGGTGATTGCTGCTCCCAGCAGACCACAGGTTCCGGCAATCTCCAGCCATGTTCTCTGCCACACATATGCAAGGCCACCGCCGACAATGGCTCCACAGATCACATGCATGGCTCCAGTCCCAATACCACGGAAGAAAATAAAAGAAAAATGACCGGCTCCGTTTTGGATCAGATAGCAGACGTTCTCAAATGTGGCAAAGGAAAGGGCTGTGATCACGGCAGCATTTTTGATCTGCTCCGCTTTCGGCTCAAATATCAGCAGATAAAAGAGCAATGGCAGAAGTTTCATCACTTCCTCCACCACCGGGGCGATCTCTGTGGTAGCTGCAAAGGTGTCCGCTTTATAAAGTGCAGCGAAAAAGGTGTTGATGTATGCGGAAAGTAGACAGACACCCATCCCGGCAAAGCAGAACAGAAAGAATTTTCTCTGCCGCTTTCCCATACACAGAGCGGCGATCAGCAGAGGCGAGGCCATGCAAAGAAATACGTTTTCAATATATGTCATACCTGCACCGCCTTTCCTGTGGCTGGCAGCAATGCAAACAGGCAGCCTGTAAGCAGAAGATCAAGCCAGCAATAGGGAGCGGAAATGGAATAGCCCGGCCACAGGCAGCCGGAGATCCAAAGGACATACTCCACCGCCACATAGCACAGTACCCCAATGTGGAAATACCGCATCTTACACGCTGTTCCCGTCTGTATCTGCGCATAAGCAAGACCCCGGATAGAATGATAAGAAACAACGATCATCATGCCACACCAGAGCAGATTGGAGAGAACATCCCCAAAAGTACAGTAAAATACACAAAGCGGAACGCCGATCAGAGGAGCTATCAGAGATTTCCGTGTCGAAAAGTCTCTTTCCTCTGCAGAGGAAAGGGTGTATTGCAGAAGATAAAGGAAAATCACGCTAGCTATCCAGCCGAACTCTGACACATAAAAGACCTGCGGCGTTTCAGAAAACAAAAGCAGATACAGCGTCCAGTAAAGAGAGCCAAGGGCAAAGCAGCCGTAAAAACAGGTCAGCAGGAAACAGGTACTGTTTTCGATCTTTCAGATACCAGATACCACTCAGACAAAAGCCCAGCAGGGTGACAGCGAATTGAAAAAGATTATTGATCAGCTCCATCTCCATTGTCCCCCTTTTGTTCCTCCGTCTGCTCCTCTTTGTCCAGCTGGCGGATGCGGAAGCACAGAACCGTCACGCACACGCCGAGAATAAAAGCGAGCAGTCCGATCACCATATATCCCAGTGCGGTGCCGCCGCCTAAAATTGTTGCTGCTGTTTCAAAGCCGGAAGAAGCACCGGGCTCAATCTGTCCGACAATACCTGGCATGACAAAGGAAACACCAACGATTACTGCAAGGCATGCCGCTATGCAGAATGCGGAGACAATCCGTCTGTGCCTCAGTCTCTGCTGTCGTTCTTTTTCCCCAATACGCCGTTTTACTTCAGCAATTCGTTCCTCATTTTTCAACATCTGTAATACCCTCCCGTTGCAATAATCCGCGTAAACGCTCTTTCCCCCGGTACACCATATTTGTGATCTGTTTCACACTTTTTCCCATGACCTTAGCAGCCTGTTGATAGCTCATACCCTCAAAATAGGTCAGATAAAGAGCTTCCCGATAATCTGAATTTAACTCGTCCATGCAGAGATGCAGGATCTGATTTCGTTCCTTTGTGCGGACGATCTCCTCCACCCAGCGTTTGTGCCTCCGGTTCTCTGGTCAGGTCGTCAAGACTGAAGATAATCCGCCGTCTGCTTTTGTGGCGTAATGCCATGTGACGCGCTGCTTTATAGAGGTAAGCCTTAAAACATCCATTCCGGATGCGGGGCTTTTTCATAAACAGCCAGGAAAAGGTTTCCATCATTAAATCCTCCGCTTCGTGGACATCATGCAGATAACCATCAATATATAAGGTCAGCGGGTCACCGTATTTTTTTTATCAACAGTTCAAGTCCTGTCTCATCACCGCACAGATATTGCCCATAAAGTTCTTCATCAGTGACCATATCGTTCTTCCTTTCCAAGTATTACTCCTCTATTGTCAGATGAAAGCTCCAGGTTCGTGAATCATTTTTGTCTGCGAAGACATACAACATGTCAGGAGAAATCCCTGATAAAAAAATAACCAGAGCCTAAGCTCTGGTTAAATTCTCACTATTTTGTAGCAGCCAGTACGGGAATCGAACCCGTGTTTCCGCCGTGAGAGGGCGGCGTCTTAACCCCTTGACCAACTGGCCATTTGTTTATCTGTCGTTTGCTCTTCGCTGTCGACTCGTTTAATATACACCATCTTTTTCTAAAATGCAAGTACTTTTTTAAAAAAATTTCAATTTTTTTATTTTTCTCGAATTTTTCGTTCAAAAAGCCCTGTATTTATGCGGTTTTTGCCACAAAAAAATTTTTATTTTTTTGTTCCCAGAGAAGAAATGCCATGGCAGCTCCACCGCTTTCCATGGCATTTCCCAGTTATTTATTTCTGTTTCTGACTGTTTCTTATTCCTCTATATCCTCCGCAGGCTCTGCTGGAATGAATACGCGGGATTTCTTTTCTTCGTGTTTATGAAGTGCTGCTTTCTCAGTTGCCTCAATACAGAATTCCATCTGAGAGTTAATCTGGGCTTTGCCTCGTTTATCCGGCTTCACATAAGTTCCATCCGGCTGCAGGATATGAGCTTTTACATTATCCTTAAACTCCAGATCAAGTACATGCTCCAGCTCTTTCTTAATCTTCTCATCTTCCACAGGGAAAACAATCTCTACCCTGCGGTCAAGGTTACGCGGCATCCAATCCGCACTTCCCATATAGATTTCCGGGTTTCCGCCGTTTTCAAAATAGAAAATACGACTATGCTCCAGAAATTCCCCTACAATAGAACGGACATGAATATTCTCACTGATTCCCGGCACTCCTACTTTCAGACAGCAGATACCCCTTACCAGAAGCTCCACCTGAACTCCGCAGGAAGATGCATAATACAATCCAGCAATAATCTTCGGATCACAGAGAGAATTCATCTTTGCGCGGATTAACGCCGGAAGTCCTTTCTTCGCATTCTCTGCCTCACGTTCAATCAGGCTTAAGAACCTGTCCTTCATCCAGATTGGTGCTACGATCAGCTTATTCCAGCTTTTCGGTTCAGAATATCCAGAGAGCATGTTAAATACTGCTGTTGCATCTTCACCAAAACGTTCATCGCAGGTAAAGATACCGCAGTCTGTATAGAGTTTGGCAGTGGAATCATTGTAGTTTCCGGTTGCCAGATGCACATAACGGCGGATTCCTGTCTCTTCCCTGCGCACAACCAGTGTGATCTTGCTGTGTGTCTTAAGGCCTACCAGACCATAAATTACATGACATCCTGCCTTCTCCAGCTTCTTCGCCCATACAATATTATTTTCTTCATCAAAACGTGCTTTCAGCTCTACCAGCACGGAAACCTGTTTGCCGTTTTCTGCTGCCTGCGCAAGGGCAGCAATGATCGGTGAATTGCCGCTGACACGATACAGAGTCTGTTTAATAGCCAGAACATCCGGATCTTTTGCTGCCTGACGTACGAAATTTACAACAGGATCGAAGCTCATATAAGGATGATGCAGGAATACATCGCCCTCACGTATCACCTGGAAAATATCCTTCTCATTCTGAAATTCCGGTACAGGTGCCGGCTGATATCTCGGTGTCTTGTAAGCATCAAAGCCATCCGCACCATATACTTTCATAAGCATGGTAAGATCCAGAGGTCCGTTTATCTCAAAAATATCTGCCTCTTTGATATCAAATTCCGTTTTCAGAATCTTCAGCAGGCGTTCATCCATCTTATCCTCTACTTCCAGACGGATAACCTCACCCCACTGACGTTTCTTTAACTGGCGCTGGATCTCCACCAGCAGATCCTCTGCCTCATCTTCATCGATGGTAAGATCCGCATTACGCATAATACGGTAAGGATGGGCACATATCACATCATAACTCAGGAAAAGTTTGTCAATATTTCTTTCAATAATCTCTTCCAGCAGGATCACTGTGGTATCTCCATCCTTCTTTGACGGAATCTGCACCACCCTTGGAAGCACAGACGGAACCTGCACTGTAGCAAACAGAAGTTCTCCTGTTTTATCCTTTTTGCTGAGTTTATCACTCTTCTCCTTCTTAGAGATCAGAGCACCGATATTTAATGTCTTGTTTCTGATCAGCGGAAACGGTCTGGAAGAATCCATCGCCATCGGTGTAAGTACCGGATATACATTATCCTCAAAGTATCTGTCTACAAATACACTCTGTGCTTCTGTAAGATTCTCATGGGCTGCCACCAGGTGCATTCCGGCTTTCTCAAGCGCAGGGATCAGAGAACGGTTCAGTGTATTATACTGTACATGAACCAGTTCATGGGTACGGACACTGATTTCTTTTAACTGCTCCTTGGCTGTCATTCCTGCAATGTCTGTTTTATGATATCCTGCATGTACCTGATCCTTAAGAGACGCCACACGCACCATAAAGAATTCATCCAGATTGGATGCGGTAATGCTTAAGAACTTCAGTCTGTACAAACAAAGGAAGTATTTTTTATCTCTTGCTTCACTCAGAACACGCTCATCAAATTTGAGCCAGCTCAGCTCGCGATTCACGAAATATTCTTTCTTTCAAATTTTCAAAGTCCATAAGTTCATCCTCCTTTACGCTCTGCCCTTGCGTCTGAGAACCAGACGAATGCCAAATACTTCTTCAAAAATGCCTCTTTATCTTTCAGCAGTCCCAGTTCCAGGGAAATGTCCTGTGCAGAATCCACGATCATCTGCAGTTCTCTGTCTTTGAGCACTGCTTTGATTCCTTTTACTTCTGATAATGGCTTCTGTCCATGGCATTTGCCAGGCGAAGGATTGCAGTCATCTTTGCCACCTTGATATAGCTCTCTCTGTCAATAGCGATTCCCATACTGTAAAGTTCATCATAATAAACAAACGCAGAATTATTGAATCTGACCGCACACGCGATCATCTGGCGTTCCAGAGAGGACAGACCGATAATATCTGTGGACATAATGATCTGATAAGAACACTCAGAAACATTTTCCATGCTGATATATTTGCCGCAGTCATGGAGCAGTGCCGCGATCTGCAGTAACAGACGTTCTCTTGAACCCATGCCATGAACTTTCTTCATGCTGTCAAAAATATTCAGGCAGAGATTCATCGTTCCCTGAATGTGACTCTTACTGCTGGAATAGCGTTTCGCGATATTCTTTGAAGTAACCAGAATATCATTCTCGAAATTATGCACACTCTTGATAAATTTCTTTTTCTCTGCAAAATCATAGGCAATTCCATCCAGCAGGGAAACACCTGGTGCCCAGAGAGACTCTGCATTGAAAATATCAATAAAATTTCTGCACACTACCATGGTCGGCACAACAAGGGATTGCATATTCCGGATCAATCTCCATCTCCTGTGCCAGCAGGTCAACAGATTTTCCAACTGTATCCTCATAGCGTTTCATAAATTCTTCCCTTGTAATGATCTTATCTTCCATTTCCTCCTGGAAGATCATATCTGTGATGAAATCTCCCATCAGGATCACATTCTTGATATCCTTGTCTTTCAGATATAGACGCTGGAAGCTCATCAGGTCATTTCGGATAAATTCCTCAACCAGCTTGTCATAATGAATGGTTGTTTTCTCCAGTTCCTGCAGACGCTGGCGGATTCTTAAACTTCCCATTTTAAGTCCCTGGGTAGTGACCAGAGCATCCTTGTCAAAGAGGGAAACCTGAAGGCTTCCGCCGCCCACATCCAGGATTGCGGTGCCTTTCTGGATCATCTTTTTGAATCCCTTTTCTATAGCAGCAATTGATTTGTACCCAAGGAAATGCTGTTCTGCACTGCTTAATATTTCAATTTTCATTCCTGTACGCTGATAGATCTGTTCAATGATCAGCAGCGGATTCACAAGTTCTCTGAATGCACTGGTGCCGCAGGCACGATACTCTTCCACCCCAAAGTCCTGCATCAGCCTCTTAAAGTCGTTCAGCACCTCACATAAAACATTCAGCATTTCTGAATCGATCTTTCCGTCAGAATAGACACCCTTTCCGATTTCCAGACTGTATCTGACATCATTCAGTTCACGAAAACCAATTCTTTTTGACATCTCAAAGATCTTCATGCTGACTTCATAAGATCCGATATCAATGGCTGCAAATGTCATGACTGCCATATGCGTTCCCCCTTTACCATTCATCTATTTGCTTTTTTATTCCTTCTCCACACCCAGCAGATGGTCGATAAACTGCTGTGCAGTTCTTCCTGTAAGTCCTCCATGGGAAAGCTCCCACTTATTTGCTTCCAGAAGCAGTTCGTCCTCCGGCATAGTAATTCCGTTTCTCTCTGCGAGAGCTTTCACAATTGTCTGGAATTCCTTTTTGCTCGGTGCACCATAGTAAATACGGACACCAAAACGATAAACCAGTGAAAGCTTCTCCTGCACTGTATCGGAGGAATGCAGATCGTCATCATCCATGATCTCCAGCTTGTCACTGGATTTCTCTCTTACCAGATGTCTTCTGTTACTTGTTGCATAGATCAGGATATTGTCCGGTTTCTTCTCCAGGCCGCCCTCGATCACTGCCTTCAGATATTTATATTCGATTTCAAATTCCTCAAATGACAGATCATCCATATAAATAATAAATTTGTAGTTTCGATTCTTAATCTGGGCGATCACATCATTCAGATCCTGAAACTGATGCTTATACACCTCGATAATACGAAGTCCCTCATCATAATAACGGTTCAGGATTCCCTTGATACTTGAGGATTTACCTGTACCCGCATCACCAAAAAGCAGACAGTTGTTTGCCTTTCTGCCCCTTACAAAGGCTTCTGTATTCTCGATCAGCTTCTGCTTCGGAATTTCATATCCTACCAGATCTTCCAGTTTCACATGAGCAATTCTTGTGATCGGCTGGATTTCTACATTGTCATTCTCATCATGTCCAACACGGAACGCCTTATGTAAGCCCAGTTTGCCTACGCCGAAATCTTTATAAAACTGTACCATATCCTTCATGAATTCCTCTGTGGACTCCGCTGCTGCCAGCGTTTTGCTCAGATCACAGATACGGTCTCTGATACGGGAATTAAACATCTTGCTGTTACTTCCGGTGTTGGTATAATCACCGAGAACCTTACAGCAGGAAATTCCAAATGCCTCATCCAGTACAGTCAGGTCAAAATCATACAGTTCTTTAAACACACCGAAATCATTCAGTGCCAGTTCATTAATACTTCCGTTGACAGCCCCTCTGATCTCACAGGCTGTACTGAATGCATTTTCATTATTTACCAGAAGAAATGTCAGATAACAGTGCCATAAATTTCCGGAAAAACCATAAGAGCCGGCAGTTTCCACCAGTCCGTTGGCACATTCAAAGAACAGTCCTTCCTTTTCTTTCAGATCAGGTGCTTTCTGTTCCCAAGCATTCATCAGTTCTGCCATTTTATCAAGGATTTCTCCATGTTCAAAGTTACGGTATAAGATGCATTCATTTAATCTAGCCATTTTTTTATTACTTCCTTCTTACCTTGTTGTTTTATCTTGTTCTGCTGTGAGTGGTATAATTATTTCGAAAACGATGTACCAGAGTGTGTTTGAAAAATGCTTTACGCAAAATATGCCGCAAAGTGGGACGTGCAGATTGTGGAAATGATTTTTCAAACTCTGATTTTATTCTACCATCCTAACCGCGATTGTACAATGCAAATCTGGTTTGTTTTTTTATTCTGTTTTTTATTTATTCACCGCTGTCACGGAAAACTTTCCGTCTGTGGTCTGAATCTCATTGTTCTCAAACCAGACGCTGTAAATTTTCTGTGAAGCCAGTGTTTTCAGGAGCTCCCCGGAAAGCGATTCGGCCTGATAATCGAAAAATGCTGCAAGCAGCGTATCAGCACAGCCATATTCACCAGAATAGACGATCAGTTCTGATGCTGCCGTGTGGTCTTTTCCGTCTGACGCGCTAAGATACGGCGTGCGCATCGTTCCGTCCTGATACTGGTAATAGCGGTACGTATCGGGACTGCCCGCCTGGTAAGCGTGGAAAAATACGATGCTTTTCGGTCCCTCGTACATCATCGTTCCATGTGACTGAATTTCATTCCCGGAAAGATGGTACAGCGGGTACTGGTACTCTTTTTCCCCTGTTTCATCGAGACAGCGCACAAATCCGTCCTTGCTGGAAATAATGCCGAGCTGATAGCCCTCGCCGCGGATCGTGTCCGCCAGATAGTCAATCAAAAAAGCATTTTTCATCCAGAAAAAGTCGAGATACGCCGTGTAGCCCATCTCTGCGGCATATGCCTGATACGCATCCGACACATGCAGGCAGACCTGGTTTTCTCCCGGGAATTCCATGGAAATGTCATCCGGGTTCTGCGCAAAGGCTGCGACGGCTGCCGCTTCCTCTGCCGCATCATCATCCTTCTCCGGATCGAACTGTGCTGCGGCCGCATCATCATTGCTCATGCAGAGATTTTCCAGTGACGCGTACAGCGGTCCCAGATAGATTTCCCGGCAGTTGGCATCGGATACTTTTTTCAGGGCATCGTACAAAACCGGATCTACCGTCATAACTTCGTTTGGATGCTGGTTGATATCGTACAGGTTTGTCACATCATCGAAACTCTCGTCGATATTGAAAAGCCGGTAGCCCTTCACCGCCGCATCGGTATAAATCAGCGAGAGTGCCTTTGCCTCCCCGCCCGCCGATACGCCGCCTGCACCGACATTATATTTCAGTGTGAAATCCTCGCTGCAGTTCAGCTCCGAGCCCGCCTTCACGCTGATTTCGCGCCAGCCGGAATCGCCGCGCAGAAAATTCATAAAACCATACACCAGAAAACCGGATCCGATCGCCAGAAACAGTACCACAAGCACGATGCGCCGTCCGACATTCTTTTCAGAGAGCTGAACTTTCTGCACCGGCTTCGGCTGCCGTCTGTTTGGATCTTTTACTGTTCTTCCCATTCTTTTACTCCTCTTACTTTAAGTTCTCCCCTTCATTCGCACTGTGTTTTATTGTCCCAGAAAATATGTCTCCCGTCAAGTAAAACGGCACAAAAAAAGCAGCGCCGGAATCAAAAGACTTTCGATTCTGACACTGCTTTGCTTTTCACAGTCTGCTATAGGACAACCAAAATCAATGCAATAATAAAGATCAGGAGAATCACGGCCAGTACGGCGAATCCGTACAGCGCGCCCTGCTTACATGCTTTATAGTTGTGATAGTACTGTTTCTTTTTGTATACCATTGCTGCGATAATACCGATGATCGGGAAGAAGAACGACAGCACTTTGTACCAGATGCTTCCGGTATCGTGAAGCGGAGTTTTCAGGAACTCATCTTCTGCCTTGGAAAGATGAACCTCGTGGTTCTCCTCTTT
>ENA-OQKT01000283-OQKT01000283.1-human-gut-metagenome-genome-assembly--contig:-NODE-283-length-9673-cov-3.252252_pt1 | contig 9673 bp, 5 predicted proteins | sample MGYA00242650_ERZ504801 | MGnify/ENA primary metagenome ERZ504801 (study PRJEB26092, sample SAMD00036396) | human gut metagenome | host: Homo sapiens | study: EMG produced TPA metagenomics assembly of the...
CAAACGTATGCGGTGGAACAATCAAATAATCGCCATCACCTGCGCTACACATTGCCTTCCATCGGACTGACGGACGAGCCGAGACCACACCAGTATCTCCGTATTCCGTCAATCGGTTCCAAACCCGTTACGGCCACGTCAATAACGCCGACGTGTCTGCTTGGATTGGCGGCCATCAGATAATCGCCGACGCGGAACACGAGTTCGTCGCCTTCCGTATCGACGATATTGCGATTGCCGTCGAACCACTGTGGATCAGACTTGCGCAATGCAATCAACTTCGCGTAATACTCAATCAAATCGCGCTTCTGCCATGCACGGTTCCAATCGAGCCAGTTAAGCTCTTTGGCGGAATCGTAAGAATCAGAGCTGCCGAATTTGGTACGTGCGAACTCCTCGCCGGACAGCATGAACGGGATGCCGGCGGAGGTAAGCGTGATACCCACAGCCAGCTTGTTGGCGTCCATCACGTCGGTCAGCGCGGCCGCAATCTGCGGACCGACACCGGCCAGCCCTTCCGCCGAGAAATCGGCGTCATACATGACTTTTGGCACATCCACGGTATTTTCGTTAACGCCTTCGGCCACGGTGCTGCCCAACGAACCAGCCGCAAAGCTCGCGCACAACTTGTCCCACAGCGTGAGGTCGTCGTGCGCGGACACGTATTGAATGACCTGGCCTGCCACTCCTTCCGAATGTTTGCCGCGACGCCACGCGTCCACGGCCTCACGCGCAGCCGCTACGTTCTCGTGCATGCCACCGTTCACATAACCCGGGCGGTCCGAGAAGAACACATGGCCCTTGATGGTGTCTCGCGTGGTGTCGCAGAAGTGGCCGATGCGACTGTCAAGCTTCGACAGGCCTGACTTGTCAGCCAGCACGGTGTCGCTGGGCAGCGGCGCGGTGGCGCCCGCGGACCACGGTTCGCCGTACATGAGGATGTCGCGTCCACGGCCGGGAATCTCATCCAGCGCGGCACGCACGGCATTCATGGTGTCCACGTCAATCAGACCCATCAGGTCGAAACGGAAGCCGTCCATGTGGTATTCGCGCGCCCAGAACGTCACGGATTCCACGATGAACCGGCGGAACATCTTGCGTTCGGTGGCCATATCGCAGCCGCAGCCGGATCCGTTGGCCAGCGCGCCGTTGGGCTTACGGCGCAGGAAATAGTCCGGCACCGACCGCTCAAACCAATTATCGGGCGAGAACATGTGGTTGTAGACCACGTCCATGATCACTTTGATGCCGGCGTTGTGCAGCGCCTGCACCATCTGCTTCACTTCGCGGATGCGCACCGACCCGTCGAACGGATTGGTGGAATACGAGCCTTCCGGCACGTTGTAATTGACCGGATCGTACCCCCAGTTGTAGCGATCGCAGGTCTCTTCGTCCACGGAACCGAAATCGTAAATCGGCATGAGCTGCACCGCGGTGACGCCAAGTTTCTTGAGATATGCGATGCCCGTGGGAAAGTCGGGATGCCCGTCCAGAGACGTACCGTCGTCGGTGAACGCCAGGTACTTGCCCCGATGCGATTCGGGGAAACCGCCGGCGGGATCATTGCTGAAATCGCCCACATGGGTTTCCCAGACCACCGTCTGCGCAAGCGGCACGTCCGGCATATGGTCGCGGTACCAACCATCCGGATTGGTGCGGCTGAAGTCCACGACCATGCTGCGCCGGCCGTTCACACCGGCCCCGCGCGCCCACGGATCGGCGACGCGGTCCACGGAACCGCAATCGCGTTCAATCAAAAAGTCGTAATACACGCCGTGCTTGTTGTCGGCGAAATCGTACGTCCAGGAACCGTCGGATTCCGGACGCATCGTGTACTGTCCAATCAGAGCGTCGCCGCTTTCCCCCATGGAGCCACGCGAGAACAGTCTCAGGGTCACCTTTTGTGCGGAAGGAGCCCAGAGAGCGAACTGGGTGCCGGATTGAGCAACCACGGCACCCAGAGGCCGTTCCAAACAAAGCGGGAACGGTTCGGCGACGCTCGTGTTCGGCTGTGCAAAGTTGTCTACGAGCGTCATTATTGCGTTACCTTTCCGTCAGCCCTTCACGGAGCCCGACATGGACTCCTGATAGAAGCGCTGCATCACAATGAACAGGATGGCGATCGGAACGGAGATCACGACCGCGGCCGCGGCGAAGCGGGCAAACCAGTTCTGGATATATTCCTTCTGCAGCATGAGCCACAGGCCCAATGCCACGGTGTAGTTGGATTGCGTACGGCAGATCACCTTGGCCATGACAAAGTCGAGCCACGGGGTCAGGAAGCCGATGATGGCCTGGTAGACGATCATGGGCTTGCAGATCGGGATGATGATCTTATGGAACACCTGGAAACGGGTGCAACCGTCGAGCAGGGCGGCTTCGTCCAGCGAGGTCGGAATGGTGTCCATATAGCCCTTCATCACGTAGAAGCCAGCGCCGGAACCGGCGGAGTACACGAGAATCAACGCCACGGTAGTCATGGTGCCGCTTGACAGGCCCAAGGCCTTCAAGATGAAGTAGATGGCGGTGACGGCCATGATACCCGGGAACATGCCAAGAATCAGCACAACGTTCATGAAAGTCTTGCGCACACGGAAACGCATACGGCTCATGCAGTACGCCACGGAGAGCACGAAGATCAGAGAAATCGCACAGGTGAAGCAGGCGATGATGAACGTGATGCCGAACATCTTCGGGAAGTCCAACACGTTGCGGTCGGTGAACAGCACCCTATAGTTGTCCAGAGTCCACTCCTTCGGGAAGAAGGAGCTGGTGTACGGGGCGGTGTTCTTATTGAACGACTCCGCGAACACCCATACGATTGGGACGAGCCAGATGACGGCCAGAATGGCCAGGAACAAGTGGGCGAACACGTCGCCGGTGATACGGCGGATCTTCTGGTCGTGCAGAAGGCCGTGGCTTTCCACTTTGGTTGCGGAATGCTTGTTGCTCATCGGAATGCCTCCTCATTCTTATAGGAGCCGGAATTGCGGTAGGTGATCAGCGAAACGACGGCCAACACGACGAAGGTCATGATGCCGATCACGGCACCGAGATTGTAATCCTGCTTGTCCACGGTCAGCTTGTACAGCCAGGTGATAAGCAAATCAGTGGAGCCTGCGGAATCGCCCAATGGCGTAGGATCGCCGACGGACAGCAGGTAAATGACGTTGAAGTTGTTCACATTGCCCGTGAAGGTGGTGATCAGATACGGGGTGAGCACGAAGATAATGTACGGCATGGTGATCTTAGTAAAGATCTGCCACCAGTTGGCACCGTCGATCTTCGCCGCCTCATACTGATCGGCCGGAATGTTCTGCAGAATACCGGTGATCTGCATGATGGTGTACGGGATACCGACCCACAGGTTGATGATGATCACGGTGACGCGGGCCCAAGTGGCGTTGGTGAAGAACGGCAACGGGCCGTCAATCCAACCCCACGTCTGCAGCATGCGGTTCACCGCACCCTGCGGCTGGAGCATGGTGTGCATGACCAGCAGAGACACGAACTGCGGAACGGCGATGGACATGGAGAAGCAGGCACGCCAGAAACCCTTGAAGTGGGTGGTCTTGCGATTGATGATCATAGCCACGAACATGCCGAGGAAGAAGTTCAGGAAGGTGGCGAAGAAAGCCCAGACCAATGTCCACACCAGCACACGTCCGAACAGTACGGCGTTAACGGTGCCGCCGCTGTTGGAGAAAACCTTGGCGAAGTTCTCAAAGCCGACCCAGTGGAACAGCACGAGGTGCTTGTGGTCATAGCTGGTGAATGCCATTGAAATCATGAAGATCAACGGCAGCACGGTGAACACGACGATGCCCAGCGTGGGCAGGAACATCAGCAGAACGTGCGCCTTGGCATCGAGCAGCTCGCGGACATCGTCCATGAAGCTCGGAGCCTTGCCGTTCTCCTCGAGCAGCACCTGGGACTTGTATGCAGAGCGCACGGACATGACCCACAGGCCGATGAAGGCAGCGGTGATAACCAGAGTGGCGACACCGTACAACAGGATGACCACGGAACGGTCAGGTTCGGTGTAGACCCAGAAGCCGTCGACCAGCTTCTTGCCGCCTGCATTGGTGCCCAAGGTCGGCAACTTGGAAAGATAGTCCACACCATTGATTGCCATGAACACGAAGTATGCGATTTCCAGCGCCAGCATGGCAATGCCCTTGACATACTGCTTGCGCACGATATCGCCAAGACCAAACACCACTGCGGAAAGCTTAGTGAACAGGTCACCACGCCGGAACGCCGCCCTTACCGTGTAAGGCGACGGAGAAACATAATCAGCACCCTGCTTCCGAAGGCGCTTCATCTCCCGTGGGGAAAGAGTTGTTGCTGTCATTTCGACTGCCCTCTCATATGGATATTGAAAGATAAAAAAAGCTTTGCTCCCGGACAAGGGGAAGGAGAATTTAAAAACCTTGCCCGGGAATGCAAAGCTCGGAGGAGGAGTGAGCCACTATGCAAAGTGGAGAGAGACACCGCGACTCGAAGCATCTCTCAAAGCTGCAGGATGGCTGGGGGGATTTGGCAGTGCCAACCACCTGCATTCTTCAGTTATTGGATTTTTAGGATTACTGATTTCACTCAGCGATCTTGCCACCGGCCTGCTTGACCCAATCCTGGTACTTGGCGGCAGCGTTGTCCTTGGTGATTTCCTTGTTGACCAGGGCCTTGCCGAAGGTTTCGGCCGGAGTCCACCAATCGTTCATGCCGGACAGACCGGACTGCAGGAGGGCGGTGTTGGCCATGGTGTCGGCCTGGGCCTTGGCTGCGATGTCGTCGGTGGTCAGGTCGGACAGGGACTTGTCGGTCGGCGGGATGGCGCGCATCTCGTAGTGCAGCTTCTGAGCTTCGGTGGAGCCGAGGTAAGCCGCGAACTGAGCGGCGGCCTTCGGGTTCTTGGCGTTCGGGTTGTAAGCAGCGGCCTTGGTGGCGGCGAAGGACTTCATCTGCTTCTTCTGGCCGTTCACGGTGAAGGTCGGCAGAGAGGTGGCGGCGTAGTTGTCACCCAGGGCCTCCTTCACGTCCTTAGCGGACCAGGTACCGGAGAACAGCACGTCGGCGGAGCCATCCTTGATGGCTGCGAGGCCGGAAGCGCCATCGTCGTTGGAGAAGTTCGGGTTGGCGACCACATCAACCAGATAAGAGGTGATATCGGCGCCGTCCTTCGGGAAGACCATGCCTGCGTCAGCATCATTGCCCTTCTCGCCGAACAGGCTCAGGCCATCATAGAAGCCGTTGATGTACCAAGAATTCTGCAGGGAGAACGCGACCTTGGCCTTGGAAAGGATGGTATCGAAGTCCTTGGCCTCATCCTCGGTGATCTTGGACTTGTTGTAGTACATGAACCACGTGTTGTCGGTGTACGGCACGCCATAGAGCTTGCCATCGGTGCCGGTGACGGAGTTGACTTCGAGGTCACCGTTCTGTTCCTTCACCTGCTTCTCAGCGTCGGTGCCCAGCTGGCCAATGGCCTTGGCATCCATTAGAACACCCAACTGATCGGAAGCGAACATATAGACATCGGCCGCCGCGGACGGATCAGTGCTGACCTGCTTGGAAGCATCGCCTTCAGAGACCACGTCATTCTTCCACGTGATATTGTATTCCGGATGCGCCTTGGCGAAGTTCTCTTCGACCTTGCCCAGCCAGTTGGTGTCCTTGGCCTGGTCTTCCTGCGGGGCCCACACGCTCAGCGTGACGGCCTCGGTGGAGCCGGAAGCGTTCTTATCGCCACCGTCGGAGGAGCCACCGCACGCAGCGAGCGGAACCAGCATAGAAACGGCAGCAGTAAGTCCGATTGCCTTCTTCCAATCGATCTTCATTGATCTTCCTTTCCTCACATAACCTTGTGTTCCTCAACATCTCCGGTTAAATGGTACGGACCAAAACCCTGCATACGTTCACATCATCGTTCTTGGATGATTACCAACAACACTGGGGCCACCAAAAATGTATCAGTGATTGTTAGTGTAGCACGTTTCTGCCAACGTTTGCAATTCAGCGTTATGATTGTTTCAAAGAAACACCGCAAACCGCGAAATATCAAGGAGACACACCCTCATGCTTCCCCCCGCGAAACACCCCCACCCCAAATGGCTTGCCGACGCAATTTTTTATGAAATCTATCCACAGTCCTTCGTCGACTCCAATGGCGACGGCATCGGAGACATCCCCGGAATCACTTTAAAACTGGACTACATCAAGGATCTCGGATGCAACGCGATCTGGCTCAATCCTTGTTTCGACTCGCCATTCAAAGACGCCGGCTACGACGTGCGCGACTACAAAAAGGTGGCATCACGCTACGGCACCAACGACGATCTCATTGCGTTGTTCGACGCCGCCCACCGGCGCGACATGCACGTGATCCTCGATCTCGTGCCAGGCCACACCAGCGAGGAACACGAGTGGTTCCACCGCAGTTGCAAGGTCGAACGAAACAATTATTCCGACCGCTACATCTGGACAGACTCATGGATCTCCGGTGGCGACGGACTGCCATTCATCGGCGGCGAATCGCCCCGCAACGGTACCTACATCTTGAACTTCTTCAAATGCCAGCCGGCGCTCAACTACGGTTTCGCGCACCCCGAACGTAGCTGGCAGAAGCCAGCCCTTGGTCCGGACGCGAAGGCCACTTGCGACGCGATGGTGGACGTCATGCGGTTCTGGCTTTCCCGTGGCGCAGACGGCTTCCGCGTGGATATGGCCGACAGCCTCGTCAAAAAGGACGATGAGGGCAAGCCTTACACCATCCGCACCTGGCAGTACATGTTCGCCCGGATCCGCCCGGCCTTCCCCGAAGCCGCGTTCGTTTCGGAATGGGGACGGCCAGAGGAGTCGATGGCCGCCGGCTTCGACATGGATTTCTATCTCGATTGGCGTTGGGACGGCGTTCCCAACGGCTACAACATGCTGTTGCGCAACGTGGACGACCCGTTGAGCCGCAAGGGCGACAAGAGCTATTTCAACGCCGATTCCGGCACGCCGATCAGCAAATTCCTGGACGAGTACGAGCCGCGTCTGCGCGAAGCGGAAACGGCCGACGGAAATTTTAATTTCATCACCTGCAACCACGACACCGCACGCGTGGCGCCGCGACTGTCGCAGCGCGAAATCGCCCTGGCATACTGCACGCTGTTCGCGATGCCGGGCGTGCCGTTCCTGTATTACGGCGACGAAATCGGCATGCGATACCGCGCACTGCCCGGCAAAGAAGGCGGCTACGTGCGCACCGGTTCGCGCACACCGATGCAGTGGGGTGCGAACGACGCATCCGGAGCACTTCACGTGTCCGATTCTGCAGAATCGGACACTCGGGCTGGCGATGTGACCGGTGGCAGCTACCTGCCCGCCGACCCGTCCGCCGACGCCCCGACCGTCGCCGCACAGCAGGCCGACGCCGAATCACTGTGGCATACGGTGCGCTCCATACTCCACGTCAAGAGGGAATGCGACGCCTTGCGGTCGGGGGCTACGTTCCATGCAATCGAACGCGATAGAGTGTTCGTTTTCGAGCGTTCCACCCACCTGCAGAAGCTGATCATAGCCGTCAATCCAAGCCGCGATTGCAAAGCTTTGCAGCTACCAGATGGTAGTTATCGGACGATTTTCAGCATCGGCGAAAACGAAATTAGCGGCACTTCGCTGCGTCTAGGTCTGCAAAGCTTTGCAATTCTCGAAGCCGAGTAGCAGACGAGCAATGCCCCGTTGGAATAATCGTTTGCAATGCGGAGCGCTGCGCCTTCGTATTGCAAACGATAGTCAATATGGAAAAACAATTCCGGTTATCTATATTCCTGAAATTAGAGCAAAATCGCAATATAGCAACACTCTCTTACCGCAAAACACGCTTTGAAAACGATATCATACCGTGATATAGTTATCTTTGGTGCGAATGCCACCAGCATCGAAGCTGCGGCAATCGCAAGCAATGTAGCATGTCAGCCGTCACAAACGGCGCGGAAAGAAGGGACCTATGACACAGACCCAGCAGACCGAAAGCGCAGAACGCATCGCACGGCCTCTTATCCAGCTCGCCAAGCTCAATGGCATTTCCACGTCGTATATCGACCAGCTCGGCACCTATGTGGAAATCCGCGACGAAGTGCTCGTCTCCGTATTGGCCGCACTCGGCGTGGACGCATCCAGCGACGAAGCGATCACCGCCTCCTATGCGGCGACCCAGCAGCGCATCGCAGACACACTTGTTGAGCCGACCGTCGTGAAGTTCATCGGCAAGGAAGCCGTCACGCCAATCCGCGCGAAAGGAAACGACGTGGCGCTGAAGCTGACGTTGGAAGACGGCACGGAATATGCGGGCGATCTGACCGCGTATCTGACGGGCTCGAACGCAGATGACGGCTCGCTGCAACTGACGCTGCCGGACGATATTCCCGCCGGCTACCACACGCTGGCCGTCGATGCCGGCCCGCCTGCACGCCGAAGCCGCGCTGATCTGCGCACCGGCACGCATCGAACTGCCGCCAGCAGTAGCGGAAAAGCAACGTTGGGGGCTGGATGGCACAGATGTATTCCATCCGTTCCGCTGAATCCTGGGGCGTGGGCGACTATGGCGATCTGAAGCTGCTGCTGTCCGACGCGGCAACGAAATCGCATGCCGATTTCATGCTTATCAACCCGATTCACGCCACCGCGCCGGTGCCGCCGCTGGAGCCGTCGCCGTATCTTCCCGAATCGCGTCGTTTTCTCAATGTGACGTACATCCGTCCGCAGGATATCGCGGAATATGCGGAACTCAACGAGGCGGACCAGGCCGAAGTGGCGCGTCTGCACGCGGAAGTCTCGCCAGCCAACGACAGTATCGAGCCGCTCGACATCAATTCCGCTTGGTGGCACAAGCGCCAGGCGCTGCAGCTTGTGTACAACGTGCCGCGTTCCGTCGAGCGTCAGGCCGCGTTCGACGCGTTCAAGGAGGCCGCGGGTCCGGATCTGCGCGCGTTCGCCGCATGGTCGGTGGCGTTCCAGGTGTGGGGCGCGCCGTGGGAAGGCACGTGGTTCAAGGACACGAACCGCGATTCGCCTGAAGTGGTGAAGCTCATGCGCGAGCACGCCGATATGGTCGATTTCGAATGCTGGCTGCAGTGGATCGCCGACGAGCAGGTGACAGCCGCGCAGAACGCCGCCCGTGACAGCGGTATGGCACTCGGCCTCATGCAGGATATGGCCGTGGGCGTGCACTCGCTCGGCGCGGACGTGTGGTGGAATCCGGAACGTTTCGCAGTAGGCAGCGTAACCGTGGGCTGCCCACCGGACTTCTACAACCAGCAGGGTCAGGATTGGGGCCAGCCGCCGTTCAATCCGAATTATCTGGCCAAAACTGGTTATGGCGTGTACCGCGAGATGGTGCACAACATGTTCTCGCACGCGGGCGCAGTGCGCATCGACCATGTACTCGGCCTATTCCGTCTGTGGTGGATTCCGCAGGGCGAAGGCGCGCGCGGTGGCGCGTACGTTACGTACGACTATGAGGCGATGATCGCGATCCTGACCATTGAAGCGTCCCGCGTGAACGGTTTGGTGGTCGGCGAGAATCTGGGCACCGTGCCTGATTACGTACGCACGGTACTCGGCGAGCACGGCCTGCTGGGCTGCATGGTGGAATGGTTCGCCCGCGTGGACGACTCCCACCACG
>ENA-OQKT01000284-OQKT01000284.1-human-gut-metagenome-genome-assembly--contig:-NODE-284-length-9665-cov-8.740407_pt1 | contig 9665 bp, 8 predicted proteins | sample MGYA00242650_ERZ504801 | MGnify/ENA primary metagenome ERZ504801 (study PRJEB26092, sample SAMD00036396) | human gut metagenome | host: Homo sapiens | study: EMG produced TPA metagenomics assembly of the...
CACTCCCTCTCGCCTTGACCGCTAATCTTATCACTACAGTATTTTACCTTTTTCTTCGTACCGACAAACTGGAATTTACATTATGCTCACAACATTAGTTATTTCTTGCTGTCTGGTTTTCATTTTTTCTCCAACTTACAAATCCGTATATATCATTAGCAAAGAACGCAATAAAACATACTACCACCGAAACATATCTAATATCATACAGACTTGCCAATATCCATAATATAATCAAAACAATATCATTGGCAGCGTATGCCAATGCAAAATACGGACTTCTCCTAAAGGTAAGGTATACTGCAAGAAAACTTGTTGTTACCGATATAGTGCTCGGGATGATGTTAGCTGTATTAAAACACTTCAAAATCAAATAGAATAGAAATGTAACAACAAATGTCACAATCCACATACAGACATTTTCTCTTTTTCCAATGCTATTAACTTTAACCTCCGCTTTGTTTCCGTTATACGGATTCTTCAGCCATGATATTAAGGCAAAAATTGCCATCGGCATTGTCATTCCAAGATATGTAATCATCTCCCCATAATACGAAAAGGTATATGAAATAATCCCATACAGCAAACTGAATACAACCATAAGTAATTGTCCAAACGGATTTCCCTTTGCGTTAAATATCAAAGATGTTACTCCTATTAGCGATGCACACAAAGGGTAAACGCTGCGGTCTATGACCGCCCTTGACACTCTTTTCCTTATGGCTTTGATAATAAACAAGGGGAAATGGCTTCTTGTGGCATTTCTGCCACTATGGTATAATGGGCGACGCTACCACCCCTATACAGGTACAGAAAGGGGGTGTGCCACCATGAGTATATTTTCGTCTTTCTTACTCTCTGTCTTGGCAAGTGTAGTCGCCTACTACATCTGCAAATGGCTGGACGGAGATAAATAGGCGGTAGCCAGCCTAAGGCATAAGCCACCTTGCCACAACGGAATAGAAAAGCCCCGGAGTTGCGACCTCCGGGGCTTTTTGCGTGCCACATGAGCACTTTCGTCTTTCTTGCCTATTGGCATTATAGCATATGCCTTTCGGCATTTCAAGTATGCCCTACTTCCACCACTTATAAACGGTGGGTTTGCTCAATCCTGTCTCCCGTATGCAGTCTGCTTTCTTTCCGTCCGGGTGCTGACGCTGCCATTCGCTAACCGCCTGCTCTGCGGTTGGCGGCACATACCGCCACTCTCCATCTGGATATAAAATATCTCTTGTACTACTCATAATTTTCATGTGTACCGATTGCTTTCTGTAATTCCTCTTATTTGCTGGTATCGTAACCTTTGTGTTATCCTCTATCCATTCCCGGCTTGCTATCGTTGACAGCCTTTTTCTGTCCCCTTTCAATGCCCGGAGAGCGTCTTTCACATCTGCCCGGCTGAAATGGTTGTCCTCGTCCTCGGTAAGGCTCTCTAAATGATCCAGGAACGCATAGGCGTCTCTCCGTATCTTCTGCTCAGATATGCCACACTTCAAGCCATAAGAGCATAACGCCATAATGGAAAAGTAACGCCCTCCAGCTTTCACTTCCTCGGTTATTTTCCGTTTCCACCATTCATATAAAGCTTCGTTACATACCCACGTACCTCCCTGCTTCTTACTTTTCTGCTTCGGCTCTCCCTGCACGATCCGCTTCTCATACCATTCCGGGTACAGCTCCTTTGCTTCTTCCAGCGTAACGGTACTTTTTCTTCTCGGCTTCTCATACAACGGAGCAAGGTCTACCTTACAGCTCGGTATGCTGGCTTTTATATCCTCCAGCGTGTAACGGTTCTCTGACAGCTTATAGGCTTTTACTGGGAAATCTGCACCCAGCTTCGACTGACTCCCCACACACCGGAAACCTTGATAAATTCCGGTTATATCCGGGCTGTCCGGACGGATAGAGCTGGTATCATTCCATAGCCGCCGGATAAAGGCTTCTTTCAGCTCCGCAAGCACTTCTTCCCGGTTTCGATACAACTGAACCGGCTCCTGCAAGAAATAGTAAAGATGTACCCCCTTGCCGGAGCTGACAAGATAAGTCGGACGAAGCTGCACACCATTCCCAAACTGCTTCAACAGATTCTTTAACTGCTGTTTGCCTACATAGTCCACGTCCACCACCACCGCAAACAGCTCATGAGCGTTCTCTTTCGTGTGTGACTTTCCGTAAAAACTAATAGGCGGTATCAGCCCAAACCTATCTCCTATGACCTTATCCAGCATTTTCAGACTATCATCAATTACCCACTGCCGGGTTCTTCCTTTGCCGGACGGTCTAATCTGTGTCGCTATAATATTACCTTTTCCGTCCCCCCGGCTCTTGCTGCAGACTACCAGTCGGAAACAACTCTCGATAGAAATCATGAGGACTTACTTCCGGGTATCCCCTCTCCAGCATAAGAGCTTCTTTCTCCCGATAAGCAGACTTCCACTCATACCCTCTTTTATCTCTCCTTTTGGTGTATTTTGCCATAGTCTTTTACACCTCACTCCCTCTCGCCTTGACCGCTAATCTTATCAATAGGTTTTTGCACCTTTTTCTCTCAAGTATAAGGGAGTGCCTTTTTGGTGTCAATACCTACACCTCACTCCCTCTCGCCTTGACCGCTAATCTTATCAATACATTTTCTTGGGAAAACTATACTCAAAAAATAACAGACTTTTTTCTGTCTGTCAATGTTAGCCCTAAAGGGCTATAGGGGGCTTATATTATCAATAGATTTTTGCACATCTGTAATACAAATATAACACCCCATTTCTGGGGTGTCAATTTAGTAGTACCCTCTTGACCTCTTACACCCTTTTACATACCACCTTATCAGCACATAAACGATATGTACCAGTATCAGCAGTAAAAGAAGATTGATAGGGATTACCACCCTTATAGGCTCTGCAAAGTACACCGATACTGCAAGGCTTATGAGGAATACGGCAAGGCTCATGGTGTCCGCATAGTCCTCTGTGTAGAACTCAAACACCTTGCTTGCTCCAAGGAAGATAAGAAAGCCCACACCGATAGCAATACCGCCCACAAAGACGATTAAAAGAAGATAATGCACTATGGTAGCCACTACTGGCTGTGGTATCTTATCTCCCAGTTGTGAAGCCCACTGACCGCCTTTAAGAAGCAACTGGAACGCATTCACAATGAACTGCCATATAACCATGAAAAAGGTCTTAAAATCGCTTACAAAGGCTTCTGAACGTACTGCTGTGAATACTGTGGTAAGCACTCCATACAGTAGCAGACCTAACAGAAAGCTGTCATAGCTCGCTGTCTGGGCTTTGAACTTCCTGTCAAGCTCTTTCTTCTGGTCCAGATACTTCGCTGTTGCTCTCTGCTCTATATCTTCGCTTATGCTCTGCCTTTCGGATTTAAGGCTTGCCGACTGCTTGGCAGCTTCTCCGATTCTGCGGTCAAGCTCTCTGCCCTTGGCTTCATATTCCCTTTTAACGCTCGATACCGTAGCTTCGGCTTCTTGCTCTGCGTTGAGCTTGTCTTGCTTCAGCTTCTCGTTTTGCTTCTTCAGCTCTGCGTTGAGCTTCAGCACGTTGTCTGCTTCGTTCAGCTTCTCTATTTGCTCGGTCTGCTCCGCTATTCTCTTCCCTTGTTCGGCTACTGTCGATACCAGCTCTTGCTTCTCGGATAAGAGTTTCTGTATCTGTATCTCCGATTTCTCGGCTTGGTTCTTCCATTCCTCGGCTTGGCTTATGGCTTCGGAGGCTTGCAAGCCTTTCTTCTGCAAGGTCTTTTTGAGGTTCAGTTGTTCTTCCAGTAGTTTCCGTTCCTGGTCTTTTGCCCTGGTCTGTTCCTGGTCTGCCCTGGCTTTCCATTCCTCGGCTTGGCTGATAGCTTCGGAGATTTGAGAGTCTTTCTTCTGTGACTGCTGTGTTATCTGGCTGATATGCCTTTCCAGTTCTGCTATCTTCTGCGACTGCTGTTCTATCAAGTAGCTGTCTTGCTCTTGCTCTTTCATCAGCTCCGCTATTCTCTGCGACTGCTGTTCTATCAAGCTGTTGTCTTGCACGCTCTGTTGTGGCTGTTCGCTCTGCTTCTCTGCGTGCATTGATTTCAAACCCATGCTCTAAGCTCTCCTTTCCAAAGTCCACTGCATAATACTTTTCCAGTTTATTGTTGCGGACTTTACATTGTTTTTCCCCTTGGCTCTGCCTTTCAAGGTCTGTGAATGTGATGTATTTATGGCTGTCTTGCCAGTCCACACCATAGCCCCTTGATTTCATCTGGTCTATGAAGTCCTCTCGGCTTGTGGCTGTTTCTCGGCAGTCCATGACCGCAAGGGCTGTATCTTGCACATAACTTTTCACTTCTCCCTTTTCGGCTTGCTTCAAGAGGTTGTATGTTTCTTTATTCCACGCAACAGTTTCTTCTCTTTCTTCTCCGGAGAATGTCTTTCCCTTTTCCGGAATATGAAGCCCTTGTTGCCGGCTCTGCTCATTGCACCGGTCTTTCAGGTTCTGCAGATCCGCTTTGCTCCACTGCAACTTGTGACCATTCTCATAATTCACGCTGTTCACTATAAAATGGCTGTGAATGTGTCCTCGGTCTATATGAGTGGCAATAAGCACTTCATGCCCTTTCCATGCTTCTGTGTTCTTGGCAAGCTCCACAGCGTTCTTATGGGCTTGCTCTGGTGTGATATGCTCGTCCTCGTGGTAGCTCTGAACGAAGTGCTTATAAGTTCTGCCACCAGTCTTGCCCCACAGCTCCTTGGTGGCTTGCATTTCGTCCTTAACTGTATCTGGTTCACAGTGCAGACCACTGACAAGCTTATCTTCCGTCTTTTCCTCTTTCGTCACATAGTCCAGTGCTTGCCCTATGCCTGCTTTTGAAGAAACTGCTTTAATGACTGCCATATCTCTGTCAGCTCCTTTTGATTTTCCGTTATCAGATTATACGAATAATAGCTGCTGCCATTCAATGCGTGTGCTATCTGATTGAGGTTATTACCTACTCGCTTTAACTCTGGTATAAGTTCCTTAATTCCGTCTGTGTTGACAATATTCGACTGTGTAAGTGCTTCGATGATATACTGCTGTTGGCTCTTTCCAGACTGTTCTACTTTTTCTTTTATCTGTGCAAGTTCTTCCTCTGACACTCTTATGACTATCTGCTTTGGTCTTGTCCTATTCATTGATAAAGTCCTCTCTTTCCTTTACCCACTTCTTAATAAGTTCGATTTCCTCGTCCATGTTCGGCTCTTTCTCTGGCTTCCAGTCCGCTATCATATCTTTCAGTTCTTCCAGTGCTTCTTCTAAGTCTGCCTTATAGCTTTCTAAATCTTCTTTTTCGCTTGCTATATACTCATCAACACTATTGTAACAAGGCACACACTCATAGCTTGTTCTATCATCATTGTACTTGTGGTACACAATGTCTTTCCATTCATCACTCGGCTCTGCTATGTTCTGTTTAGTGATTTCAATGTCGGATTTTATTGTCTCTACGTTTTCCAACATATCCAGATAATGCTCTGGTTCGTACCCCAAATTCAATAAGTGATTCAGCAGTGTAGGCTCTGGGAACATTCCGAACCAACAACGCTCGAACCATTGGTCAGCATAATCTCTTTCATCACTTCCGTTGGAGTAAGTACCGCCAACCAAATCTCCGACAAAATTCTCTATCAGCTCTCCGATTGTCAGACCATGCTCCCCACACTTTCTCGCCAGTCTGTCACAATCTGCGTCCGACAATTTCACTGTGATTTTTCTCTCTCTGATTGTCTCAATTTCTTTCTGCTGTTCCTCGCCCCAACTCATGCTTTTACCTCTCTTTCTTCTTGGCTATCACTCAACAATTTACCGCATATCTGCGGTCACTAAAAGGGGGATTGAAGGGGGGCTTTGCCACCCTCACAAGTTCTAAAGTGTAGCCGTTAGGCTATCACTTTAGGGAACTTGCAATATATCCGCTACACATAATATAGCATGTGGCTAGCCACTTGTCAAGCGGATATATTCGTGCGTGGATTTCGCCAGAAATACAGTGGAGCTTACTCCCTCTTGGGTGACTTTGGAAATGGAAAAATGAGATAGTCAAGGGCTTGTTTTTTTCTATGCTTCCATGAGCTTCCGCTTGCGGATCAGCGATTGGCAGCATAGAAAAAAATTGTCGCAGACAACCCTTTACTTTCTCATTTTGGAATGGACAATCGAACCCATGAGGGAGTAACGGAACGGACGGACAAGCATTTTCCCCGCGGACATTGTAGCCAACAAAAAAGAGTATCAAGGGTAAACTGCACAGTCTTGCGACTGCCCTTGACACTCTTTTTCTTATGGCTCTTGGGTAATTAAGGGGAAATGCCTTAGAGGGCTTCGCCCACGCTCCACCACCTATATACTGTATTCTTTGATATGCCAGTATCGGCTATGCAGTCTTTTGGTGTACCCTCTGGGTGTGCAATTCGCCACTTTCTTACAACTTCTTTCTGCTGACTGCTCCCCTTTGGTCTACCATTTCCCTCTCGCCAGTTCTTCCCTTGTTGCCTATCCTTGATTGTCTGTATTGCCCTTGCAATTTCTAAGTGGTCTTTCCGTTTCAATCCGTTCCGCTTGTTTGGCGGTACGGATATACCGCTGACACGCTCCACCTCGGCTCTGCTGTATGTGACATAGTTTTCTTGATACATATTCATTGCGTCCAGTACATCACGCTTGGTAAAGCGGTTATGTTCATCATCACTGATATTGTCAAACATCGGTAACAGCTCCAGAGCGTCCGTCAATACCTCATCTTCTGGAATATCGCACTTGATACCATAGGACGCAAGCACCGACAGACACCAGTATCTATGCCCTACGGACACCTCTCCGCTCTGTATCTTCCTAAGCCACCAGTCATACAAATCCCTCTTGATATGCCACCTGCCCTTTTTCTCGCCCCTCACAACCCTCTTTTCATACCATTCTGGGTACTTCTTCTTGGCTTCGGCAAGGCTCAAATCGGACTTATACTTGAAATCCGTTACAGCCTTGCTATCGTCCATGAGAAAGCCATTCAGATACTCTACTGTGACACGCTCCCCAGTTTCAAAAGCTGTCACTGGATACCGCTTCCCCAGTTTCGACTGGGTGCCGACCATACGGAAGCCTTGGAAGATACCTTGGTACTGCACTTGCTCACGCTCTGTATAGGTGCTTGTGTACCTGTTCCATATCTTTCTGATTAACTCATACTTGAACTCCCTTAACTGGTCTTGCAGATGTCTGTATAGCGGTACTGGCTTCTCAAAGAGGTAATACAGGTGCAGTCCATGCCCACTGTTTACACAGTAGGTACATTGTGGCAGAAACTCGTTCTTCATCTGGTAGAACACATCTCTTAACTGCTCCATTTCCACTCCGTCAAGGTCTACCGCTATCCCATACAGCCACCTTGCGTTTTTCGCTGTCCTGTTGCGTCCAGAATATCCGACTGGGGACATGATAGCGAACTCTGCCCCCTTGACCTCATCAACCATGTTCAGCTCATCAAAGACAATATAGTTCCTCGCCTTTTCCCCCTCTATCACAGTGAGAACTCCGTTGCACTTCTCATCTTCTGGGTGTCCCTCTCTCTCAAAACTACCCTCTGGGAACACAGCCCTGTAAAAATCCTTGGGCTTCACTTCCTCATAGAACTGCCCCAACCATTCATTTTTCATCTTGAACAACTGCTTATCAGTCGGCTTCCTTGCCATGTATAAACACCTCTTTTCTGCCATATAATATATCTATATCCGCTACCCTCTGACTGTTAGCCTTTTAGGCTATAGGGGGCTTATATTATCAATACATTTTCTTGGGAAAACTATACTCAAAAAATAACAGACTTTTTTCTGTCTGTCAATGTTAGCCCTAAAGGGCTATAGGGGGCTTATATTATCAATGAAGTTTTTTTACCTTTTTATTAAAATATAACACCCCATTTCTGGGGTGTCAATTTAGTAGTATCCTCTCGACCTCATACACCCTTTTACATACCACCTTATCAGCACATAAACGATATGTACCAGTATCAGCAGTAAAAGAAGATTGATAGGGATTACCGCCCTTATAGGCTCTGCAAAGTACACCGATACTGCAAGGCTTATGAGGAATACGGCAAGGCTCATGGTGTCCGCATAGTCCTCTGTGTAGAACTCAAACACCTTGCTTGTGTAAACTGCACAGTCTTGCGACTGCCCTTGACACTCTTTTTCTTATGGCTCTTGGGTAATTAAGGGGAAATGCCTTAGAGGGCTTCGCCCACGCTCCACCACTTCAATACAGTATGTCGGCTCATGCCAGTATCACGTTCACAGTCCGCCTTTGTTCCAAGAGGGTGGCTTTCTCGCCATTCTTCGACAATCTTCGCCTTGTCTGGTCTCCCTTGTAGAGCCTTGCCCCTATCCTCATTCATTGTTTCAAGGGTAAAACGTGCGATTTTTAAGTGCGTAGCTTGCTTTCTGCCGTTCCTCTTATTGGGCGGTATGACAACTTTCGTCTGCTTCTCTATCCATTCTCGGCTTGCCATAGTCGAAAGTAGCTTGTTATCGGCTTTGAGGGCTTTCAGTGCGTCCTTTACATCTTCCCTTGTGAAGTGGTTGTCCTCATCATCTGTAAGGCTCTCCAGATGCTCCAGAAATGAATAGGCATCTTGCCTTATCCGTCTTTCAGATATGCCACATTTCAAGCCATACGCACACAATGCCATGATTGAAAAGTACCTACCGCCTACTTTCACTTCGGTAAAAATCTTGTTCTTCCACCACTCATAAAGAGCTTCATTACATACCCATGTGCCTTTTTTCTTCGGTCTGCCCTCTACAACCCGCTCTTGATACCACTCTGGGTACAGCTTCTTTGCTTCGTCCAGTGACAGCTTGCTCTTTTCTTTCTTCGGCTTCTCTGTAAGTACCGATAAATCAACCTTACAGTTTGGTATGCTGTCCTTTATATCTTCCAAAGTATAGCGGTTATCCGACATCTTATAGGCTTTCACTGGGTAGTCTGCCCCCAGCTTGCTCTGGCTCCCAACACACCTAAACCCTTGATAGATACCTGTTATATCTGGGCTGTCTGGTCTGATACTGCTCGTATCGTTCCATAGTCTGCGGATAAACGCTTCTTTCAGCTCCGCAAGGGTATCTTCCAGATTGTGATACAGCTGTACTGGCTCTTTCAGAAAGTAATAGGCATGGACACCCTTTCCAGAACTCACAAGGTAGGTCGGTCGGAGCTGTACTCCGTTCCCGAACTGCTTCAAGAGGTTCTTCAACTGCTGTTTTCCGACATAATCAATATCTATCGCAACCGCATACAGTTCATGTGCGTTCTGCTTCGTGTGTGTCTTGCCATAGAACGTGATAGGCGGTATCAGTCCGAACTCGTCCCCTATGACCTTATCAAGCATATTCAGACTATCATCTACAACCCACTGCTTCGTTCTACCCTTTCCAGATGGTCTTATCTGGGTTGCAATCACATTTCCTTTTCCGTCATGCTCTGCACTCTGCAAGCTCCCCTCTGGGAACAAGTCACGATAGAACTCATGGGGGCTGACCTCTGGAAAACCTCTCTCCAACATCAGCTCTTCTTTATCCCTATATGCCTTTCTCCATTCATACATTGTTTTTGTATTTCTACGCATATTTTTCACCTACTTAGATATATTAT
>ENA-OQKT01000285-OQKT01000285.1-human-gut-metagenome-genome-assembly--contig:-NODE-285-length-9658-cov-2.385269_pt1 | contig 9658 bp, 6 predicted proteins | sample MGYA00242650_ERZ504801 | MGnify/ENA primary metagenome ERZ504801 (study PRJEB26092, sample SAMD00036396) | human gut metagenome | host: Homo sapiens | study: EMG produced TPA metagenomics assembly of the...
CGAAACAACATCCGCCGGGCAAGTCGAACTGATTGAAAATGGAATCAAAAACAACACAACCCAGAAAGATCTGAAATGGAACTGTGAGACATGGTACTGCGTGGAGCAGTTCTTCAAAATGGCAACGGAGGAAGAAAAAGAAAAGTTTTTCGATCTGGTAAAAAAAGGAAATATCGGTCTGTCTGCCAATTATCTGAACTTTAATGATCTTGCCGACTGCAAATATCTGAAAGAAAAAATCCATACGATACAGGAAATCTGCGGCGAAAAAGGAATCCAGATCAAAACAGCCATGATTGCAGATATTAATGGTATCTCCATGGGACAGCGCGATGCCCTGATCGAAAACGGAGTAGAATTTTTGTATACCAATATCCATACCCATCACGGCATGTATCCGCTGTATCAGAACCAGAAACCGTATTTCTGGGAAAATGAGAACGGACAGCGTCTGCTGGTATGGAATGGTGAGCATTATAACCTGGGAAATGCCCTCGGCATTGTTCTGAACAAAAATGTTAATTTTATGACGGAAAACTACTTCGGCAAAAAGAATGGTGATGTGACAGGACTTCTGGAAAATCTGCACACGAATCTGGCTGCGAGCATAAAGGAATATGAAGAAAACGGTTATCCGTACGATTTCTATATCACCAGTGTTTCCGGCGTTTTTTCGGATAATGCGCCGATCAACCCGGCCATTGCAGATACGGTTGCGCTGTTTAATGAAAAATATGGCGAAGAAGTCACCATGCATATGGTGACGCTTCAGGAATTGTATGACAAGATCCGGGATAAAGTGCAGGATGCACCGGTGTATCGAGGTGCCATCAATGACTGGTGGGGCAATGGCGTTGGAAGTACACCATATGCGGTGAAACATTACAAAGAGGCCGTACGACTGAACCATATCTGCGACCGACTGGAAGAAAAAACAGGGGTACATAACGAAGAACTGATTCAGGCATATGGCGATAATTCTCTTTTATATGCAGAGCACACCTGGGGTCATTCTGCTACGGTAACGAATCCGTACGATACCATGGTGACAAATCTGGATATGCGGAAAAACAGTTATGCATCCAAAGCACATGAGGCAGCAGCGATGCGTAAAAATGAGCAGTGCCATAAACTGGGTGATATTCTGCGCTATTATAATCTGTCCGGTAAAGTGAAGGCGGTCTCCACAAGCCATCAAAAGAGAGTATTTCCGGTAGAATTTTACGTAGAAACCTTAAGTCTTTCTGCAGTTAAAGTAACCGATGACAAAACAAAACAGGAGATGGAGGTGCAGCTGTCTGCTCATCCGCGCGGAGTCCTGATAAGTTTTCTGGCAGAATTTGAGCCAATGGAAGAGAAAACGTTCACGTACGAAGAGCAGCCGGCTCCGTCCCAGACCCTGTTCACCAGAACTGCCTGGGTAGGCGCAGAGCGGGTGCGCGATATTGTGAACACGTACGATCCGGAAAGTTACAAACTGCCTTACGGTCTGGAAAACGATTTCTTTCAGATCAAATGGAAAGTCGGAGAGGGTATTACCTCCTTTTACAATAAAAAAGCAGAGGTTGAAATGTGCAAATCCGGTCTGGAAACGTTCTTCACGCCGGTTTATGAACGCACCGAAATACGGAAGGGGGTTTATGCGGAACGCAGTCTGATCGGAAGAAATATCCGCGGACTTCACGCAGAGCAGTATCAGGGTGACCTTACGGATGTGAAAATTCTGGATCACGGACCGGTGTTTACCAAAGTAGAACTGATCTTTACCCTGGAGGGAACGTATCACAGCAGTATTGTGATCAAAATGTACCGTCATCTTCCGAAAATTGAGTTTTCTTACCGGGTAGCCAAAACATTAAGCGAGGATATCGAAAGCCTGTACCTTCCGTTATCGTTAAATCTTCCGGATGCGGAAGTGATGATCCAGAATGGAGGTGTTACCATGCGCCCTGGTATTGATCAGCTTCCTGGCACCAATATGGAATACTATATTGCGGATGAAGGGCTCGTTTACCGGACAAAAGATCAGACGATTCTGGTTAATACTTTTGACACACCGTTACTTTACATGGGGGAGATGGAATCCCACCCAATCCTTCTGTGCGATAACAAAGAGGAGAATAATAAACGGCCGGTTTACAGCTGGATTATGAATAACACATGGGAAACAAACTTCAAGATGGACCTGTCCGGATTCAGTGAATTCCGCTATGGAGTTGAGATTGTGGAGCAGGGAACCGCAGAGAAAGATATGGAAAGCCTGTCAGATAATGACAAGGGTGTGGTTACCTTTATTTGCGGGTAATCATTGTTCCGCGGTTTTACGGCGGTGTCAGGCAATGAGGCCATGGCTGTCTGGCGGTAGTATGAAAAACAGCAGAAGATGAAAAAAGACAGCGGGGAGTATGACAATTAGACGAAAAAGTCAGACTTTCCGCTGCTTTTTCGTTAAAAATGAAAACAGGCGAAAAAGTACTGCGTTAATATTAAGATGTTATGTGACTTAACACAAGAACACAGATTTTCTGTCTAAAAAATCAAAAGAAACAGAAGAATACTCCTCGATCTATACAAATTAGGACTGGAAAATAAGAATTTTAATATACAAAATAACGAAAAGGCTATTGACAATCTTTCCAAAGGATGTTAACATATAAAAACAAGTTAAGAAACAAATAGAGGGGCTGTTGGTAACATGGCAGAGAGAAAATCAGTATCCATGCAGGATCTGGCAGATAAGCTGGGCATCAGTAAAGTAACAGTTTCCAAGGCGCTGAACGGAAAAGACGGCGTGGGAGAAGAACTGAAAGAAAAGATTTTTACGCTTGCGAGAGAATCCGGTTATGTCCTTCCGGACTACGGAAAACGGAAGAGCAAAAAAGTCGGTATCATCATGAGTCCGCGGTTCAGCTCCGGAGACGAAGGAAAATTTTATATGGCAATGTACGAGCGGATCATCTACGAGCTGCAGAGAGCATCCTGCTCGAGTATCATGATTTCTCCGACAACAGCAACACTCCCGTCGGACATGAACACGATACAGACCAGAGGGCTGTTCGACGGCCTGATCTTTCTTGGTATTCTCGATAAGGGTGTCCGGGAGCAGATTGCACAGATTGATCTCCCGAAAGTGTATGTGGACATCTACGATCGAACCCACAAATCCGATTCCGTCATCACCGAGAATATTTACAGCTCCTATGAGCTGACCAATTACCTGATCCAGCAGGGCCACACAGACATCGGATTTGTCGGAACCGTAGGAAGTACAACCAGTATTTCCGACCGATATCTCGGATATCTGCGGAGAATGCTGGAGGAGGGAATTTCCCCAAAAAATGAGTGGAGAATCCCGGACCGAAGCGATGAAGGCATTGCCATTCCGCTTTTGCTACCGGAGAAGCTGCCCACCGCATTTGTCTGTAACTGCGATGCCACCGCATTCAAATTAGTGCAGGCATTAAAAGAGCGTGGAATCTGCGTACCGGAGGATGTTTCCGTGACCGGTTTTGATGATTCCATTTATGCACAACTGTGCAGTCCGCCGCTCACCACGGTTGCGGTTGACACCGACGCGATTGCACGTCTTGCGGCAAAACGTATGATCAAACATATGAATGAACCGCAGAAAAAGAGCGGCGAGGTATACCGCATTCCCGGAAAGATTATTTACCGGGATTCCGTTTGTAAGATAAACGGATAAAGTGATAAGCCCGAGCAATCGGGAGAAGGAGGAAAAAATCTTGAGTAAACCAAGCAAAAAGAAAAAAGGACGCTGGACCAAGAATGACACGGAGCTGACCGTCATGGCGCTGCCGACCACCATCTGGTATATTCTGTTCTGCTTCCTGCCTATGTTCGGTCTGATCATTGCGTTCAAGAATTACAAAATCACCGGCGGAAAGAGTTTCATTTATAACCTGCTCCACAGTGACTGGGCCGGCTTCAAAAACTTTTCGTTCCTGATCAGATCCAACGACCTGTTCGTCATCCTGAGAAACACAATCCTGTATAACCTTGCATTTATCGTTCTTGGTATGGTATTTTCCGTAGGACTGGCTATCATGATCAGCCTGCTGCACAACAAAAGAGCGTCGAAGGTATATCAGACGATGATGTTCTTCCCATATTTCATGTCATGGGTTGTAGCTTCCTACTTCCTGGATGCATTCCTGAACCAGGACAACGGTCTGATCAACAGTATAATGAGAAATGCAGGCAAGGAACCGATTCAGTGGTACATGAGTGCCGGTGTATGGCCATTTATCCTGATCTTCATGTATCTGTGGAAATCTACCGGATACAACATGGTTATCTACCTGTCCAGCATTTCCGGTATTGATACCACACTGTACGAGGCAGCCGTTATGGACGGCGCCAACAAGAGACAGCAGGTATGGCACATTACCCTGCCTTGCTTAAAGAGTGTCATCATCATGATGTTCATTCTGAATGTCGGAAAGGTCTTCTACTCCGACTTCGGACTGTTCTTCCAGCTTTCTCAGGGAGCAAGCGGTTCGATCTTCAAAACGACAGCAACTATCGACACATATGTATACAACGCACTGCAGTCTTCCACTCCGATCGGAATGACTTCTGCGGCAACATTCTTCCAGTCTGTTGCATGCTGCATCACCATCCTTCTTGCCAATGCCATTGTGAAGAAGATTGATGAAGACAGCGCGATTATTTAAGGAGGTACGAAAATGGCAAAAAAGAAAAAAGATCTTGATCTGGCTTCCTCTTCACATTTAAATCAGATCCAGGGATCTACAAATGCAATTTTCAATGTTATTTTTGTGATCCTCGCCCTGGCCTGTATTATCCCGGTGGTATTCATCTTTATGATCTCGATTTCTTCCGAGCATTCGATCAAGATGAACGGCTACCAGTTTATTCCGAGTGCATACTCGCTGGATTCTTACAAATTCCTTCTTCGGGAAGGACAGATGATCCTGACAGCACTTGGCGTTTCCGTTGCGGTAACGGTTATCGGTACGGTAATCGGAGTTGCCCTTACGATGCTGATGGGTTACGTTCTTTCCAGAAGCACCTACAAACTGAACGGATTCTTTACCATGGTCGTTTTCATTCCAATGATCTTTAACGGTGGTATGATTTCTTCTTATGTAGTCAACACACAGTTTCTGAATCTGAAAAACAGTATCTGGGCGCTGATTCTTCCGCTTTGTGTTTCTTCGTTCAACGTTGTCATCTGTAAAACGTTCTTCAAGACCAACATTCCGGAATCTATCATTGAGTCAGCACAGATCGATGGAGCAACTCAATTCCAGATTTTCGGAAAGATCGCCCTGCCGTTGTCGAAACCGCTGATGGCAACGATCGCCCTGTTCCTCACCTTCGGTTACTGGAACGACTGGTTCCAGTCTTCCCTGTACATCAGCGATACCAAGCTGTATTCTCTGCAGGCGCTGCTGGATCACGTACAGAGAAACATTGAGATGATGGCAAATAACCCGTCCCTTGGCGTTACCACGGCACAGTACATGAACTCGATGCCAAAAGAGGGCGCCCGTATGGCGATGGCAATCATCATCATCATCCCGATCGCATGCTGCTATCCGTTCTTCCAGAAATACTTCATTTCCGGTCTGACGGTCGGTGCGGTAAAAGGCTGATCGACCATTTACCTTTATGGATCTCATACTGAAGCAAAAGGCTTCGGTTAAGGATAATTTCAACATTCTATATTTTATATCAGGAGGATGCTACAATGAAAAAGAAACAGTTTTTAGCTCTTGCACTTTCTGCTGTTATGGCCGGTGGCATGCTGGCAGGCTGCGGAAGCAGCAACGGAAGCAGCAGCTCTTCAAAGAGTGATGCAAAAGATGAAGTTGTTACACTGAAATGGATTCAGGTTGGTAACGGAATGCCGAAGGATTATGATGAGTGGCTTGCACAGATCAACCCATATCTGGAGGAGAAAATCGGCGTTAATGTAGACATGGAGATCGTTCCGTGGGGCGACTGGGATAACAGAAGAAGCGTTATCACAAACTCCGGCGAGTATTTCGATATCCTGTTCACCGACCAGAACCGTTACTCTTCTGAGGTGAACACCGGCGCACTGATGGACATTACAGATCTGCTCAAAGACAACGCTTCCGAGCTGTATGACATGATTCCGGAAGATTACTGGAAAGCAGTAGAAGTAAATGGAAAAATCTACGGCGTACCGACCTACAAAGACAGCTCCCTTTCCGAGTACTTTGTATGGGATCAGGATATTGCAGACAAATATAACATTGATGTAAATTCTGTAACAGATTTCAATACTCTGTACGATGCTCTGAAGACAGTAAAAGAGGGCGAAGGCGGATCTCCGTACTTCATGTCCAAAAATGGTGCAAACTTCCTGCTGAACCTGAACTACGATGATTTAAGCTCCGGACTTCCGGCAATCGGCGTTAAATACGGCGATGACAGCAAGACCGTTGTCAATCCGCTGGATGACGAAGAAATCCTTTCCAACCTGGATATCGTTCGTAAAATGTATCAGGAAGGTATCATCAACGGAGATGCTCCGACAGCAGATGATTCCAGCAAATACGCAATGTTCTTTGCTGCACAGGGATGGAGCGGCGCTGCAAAAACAACATGGGGCCCGAACAATGGTATCGCCAATTGTTCAGCAGTACAGTATGGCAACACAGTCGTTTCCAACACAACTGTACGTGGTTCCATCAATGGTATTTACTCCGGATGCAAGCACCCGGACAAAGCACTTCAGCTTCTGAACCTGGTAAATACGGATTCCAAAGTACGTGACTGGTTCTACTATGGAGCAGAAGGAAAAGACTTCGAGTACACCGATGACAATAAGGTACACCGCCTGACCACTGACTGGGGTATGGCCGGATATACCCAGGGTACTTTCTTCAACGTAACTCAGACAGACGATGTTGACTTCAACCAGTGGGATGAAGTAGAAGAGCTGAACGAGAAAGCAACTCCGTCTGAGATGCTTGGATTCAACCTTGATACCTCCAACATCGAAACAGAGCTTGCAAACTGCCGTGCCGTATATGAGAAATACTATTCTGAGTTATTCACCGGCGCACAGGATCCGAGAGAGCTTGTAAAAACAATCGATGCAGAGCTTGAGACCGCAGGCTGGGAGACCATCCGCGAAGAAGCTCAGAAACAGATTGACGCACAGAAATAAGTCTGATACATTAATTTTATAAGAACTACAACAGGGCATTTTCGATTGCGGAGATGCCCTGTTGCAGAATAACGGGAAATAAGAAAAATTGAGCGAAAGGATGAAAAAAGAATGAAAGAGACCTTACCAAAGTCCATTCAGGAGCTGATTTTAAGCCTGAGAGAAAAACTGAAAGACGAGCCGGAAATCGTTGATATGTTTGAACGATGCTACTCCAATACCCTCGACACAACCGTAAAGAAAATGGAGGACGGCAGCACCTACGTCATCACCGGAGATATCCCGGCCATGTGGCTGCGTGACTCGGTAGCACAGCTGCGCCCGTACCTTGTTCCGGCGCAGAACGACCCGGAGCTGGCTGACCTGATCGCAGGCCTTATCCGCCGCCAGTTTATGTGCATCAACATTGATCCATACGCAAACGCATTCAACGAAGGACCGAACGGCAACTGCTGGGAGAAGGACGAGACCGATATGGGACCGTGGATCTGGGAGAGAAAGTATGAGATCGATTCTCTCTGCTATCCGCTGCAGTTCTCCTATCTGTTCTGGAAGAACACCGGAAGAACGGATCAGTTTGACGAGGTTTTCTGGGAAGGTGTTGATAAAATCCTGACTGTATTTGAGACCGAAATGAATCACGAGGAGAAATCTCCGTACAGCTTCATCCGTAAAAACTGCTCCTACACCGATACGCTTTCCCGCGACGGAAAAGGTGCGCAGGTAAAATCCGGCATTGGCCTGATCTGGTCCGGTTTCCGTCCAAGCGACGACTCCTGCCGTTACGGATATCTGATTCCGTCCAATATGTTTGCGGTTGTTGTTCTGAACTACCTGAAAGAGATCGCAGATTTTTGTCGGCGGTAAAGAGGAGATTGCAAAGAAAGCAGAAGAAATGGCAAAGACCGTAAAAGATGCGATTGAAACGTATGGTACGACTCATATCTGGGGACTGGGCGATGTTTATGCATACGAAGTAGATGGTTTTGGCTAGTACAATCTGATGGATGATGCCAATGTACCGAGCCTTCTGGCTATGAGCTATCTGGGCTATGAACCAAAGAGCCAGGAAGTGGCTGACAACACAAGAAAGCTGATCTTAAGCGAGGCAAACCCGTTCTATTATGCAGGAACGAAGCTTTCCGGTATCGGAAGCCCGCACACACCGGTTCGCTACGTATGGCACATCTCCAAAGCCATCGAGGGACTGACCGCACCGACAAAGGAGGAGAAACATCAGATGATCCACGAACTGATGGCAACCGACGGCGGCACAGGACTGATGCACGAGGGCGTTTTCGTAGATGATCCGACCGTTTACACCAGAGAGTGGTTCTCCTGGGCAAACGCAATGTTCTGCGAGCTTGTGATGCAGTACTGCGGATATGAGATTAAGAAATAAGAGTTTTCAACAAATAATAGCAAGGATTCTCCCACCTCTATAGGTGGTGAGATGAATTGCAAATAAGAAAGTTAACGGCAGTGGCGGGCGGAGAGAAATCGGTATCCCCCACTGATATGAGGCAAACCACAGTCAGCATTCTGCTGACATGTCAGACTCTGTGAAATTACCGACTGTGGATTGAAACAAATAAAATAGAAACGTTGGAAAAGCGGCTTTTCGGAAGATTCTGGAGAGCCGCTTTTTACGCTGTGCGGATTTTTCCGGCGGCATTAAGAAAAACTTAGGAAATCCGTTGGGATTTCTTTGGAAAAGAGAAGAGGAATCCTAAGAATGTTCTGATAGAATCAGACGTATACAAAATCTGATTCAGAGGGGGAAAAACCAAGATGGGATTTCTGGCAAATAAGAAAAAATCAAAAGCATTTCTGGTGGTATTCGGCGTTTATCTGGCGCTGCTTGTCTGGTGCATTTTATTCAAATTCTCCCTGCGCCCGGAAGAAATTCCGCACCTGCGGGGGATTAATCTGATTCCGTATGCGGCGTCGGTTGTGGTGAACGGGAAAGTGCAGATTAGTGAAATTATCGAAAATATGCTGGTCTTTCTGCCGTTCGGCCTCTGCATCTCAGCCTTCTATCCGGACAGCGAAATCCAGAACCGCATTCTCCTTGCATCGGGACTGAGCCTGTTTTTTGAGGTGACGCAGTATATTTTTGCGATCGGCGCGAGTGATATTACGGATGTGATCGATAATACGCTTGGCGCGGTGATCGGAATTCTATTGTATCTGGGGATGAAAAAAATCTGGAAAGAGAAGACGGGAAAGATCATTACCATTCTGGGAGCGGTGCTGGAAGTGCTGTTTCTGGCGTTGTTGTTTTTTACGTTTGCGGCGAATGGGATGTTTTTAAGATTGGAATTCAGGAAAGGATAGTGTATAATCGAGAAAAGGACAAATTCCGAAAGCAGGTGTGATGGATGGAAAAAGTAATTAGTATAGAAAACAGAATTTGCATCCTTAAGGGAAAACATTATTTCTTTGTGGTATAAATACTCACTTCATCAAGGA
>ENA-OQKT01000286-OQKT01000286.1-human-gut-metagenome-genome-assembly--contig:-NODE-286-length-9648-cov-4.033925_pt1 | contig 9648 bp, 10 predicted proteins | sample MGYA00242650_ERZ504801 | MGnify/ENA primary metagenome ERZ504801 (study PRJEB26092, sample SAMD00036396) | human gut metagenome | host: Homo sapiens | study: EMG produced TPA metagenomics assembly of the...
CAATATAGCTTCCGATTTTCACAAGGTCCATAATACTTCCCCCTTTCTAGAATTATAGTATCTATTTTGTCCCAAAAAGTACACCCTTAATGGTAGAATCGTATTATATAGGCAGAATCTCATCCAATTTCATAAAAAAATGATAAGATACTATTTCTCTGTTTTCCCATTACCCAGGTTGCATCCTATTACGCTTCCGTATCCGTTTCTACTTTCTGCACCCACTCTTTTTGCATAGCAGCAGCCAGAAAGCATTGAAGCAGTTTCATAGAAAACGCTCCACATTCACCATTTATAATCATCCTTACCGCTTCTCCATGTCTCAATTTGCGTTTATATGGTCGTTCACTGACCAACGCATCATAATCATCTACCAGACCGACCACCTGAGCACAGATTGGAATCTGATCTCCCTTTAATCCATCCGGATATCCAGATCTGTCAAATCTCTCATATCTTCTTCCATGCAGCCGTCTACCAAGTGTTCCGTAGGCTTTTTCACTTGCCAAGAATTCCTGTAACTTCTGGCGATCCTGTTCATGTACATATTGTTCTGTATACTTTTTTACAAACTCACCGTAGCTAGCTGAAGCACTTACTTTATCATAGACTTCATGTACATGGGAATAAATACACTCATATGTTTGATCCTTCAAATTCAGTTTTATAACTACATAAAAACGTCCAAAATATTCATCTTTACCCGGCTGAATAATATCTGATATTTTCACATTTTCCAGACTGTTATTATAAGTGTTCTGCAGATCCAGTAACACTTTATGTACTTTACAGCAATCCGAGTAATTTCTGGAACAGTATCCGTCCTTCTCCAGGCATCTGCTGATTGCCATTGTTGACTCTGTACAGTTAATAACATCCATAAGAGAAATTTCTCCCGGTCGTTTTTCCAGCATATAGCCGCCGCATTTTTACAGTGTTCGGGTCGTCGTAGACTTGCCGATAGGCAAAAAGAAAGCGGCGACTCTGAAAATCAAAGCCGCCGTAATTTAGAAATGGCGCGTGAAGATACCTCTGCTCTGCGACGGCTTTTTTCTTTTGCCGTCGTCCGGCAGATTATAGTTCTATTCTTTACCTATATGCTATATGGAAAGTTTGTAGATTTCATAAAGATTTGAAAAAATAATGAGCGATACCGCAGTACCGCCCACTACTTTTAATATGGAATTTTAATTATTACCTGTGCGCCGCCAGTCTTTTTAGAATTGCTTAAAACAAGCTGCCCGCCATGTTGCTTGATAATGCTGCTTGTGATATAAAGTCCCATACCAAAGTGCATATTAGAAGTACGGCTTTTGTCGCCCATGAAAAACTGTTCCTGTGCATGATGTAGGGCCTCCGGTGTGAAGCCGCCTCCCTCGTCCGTTATAGATATATGTAAAAAGCAGTCCGTTTTTTGCACCGTTACATAAATTGTCCCCTGTGGTGGAGAATAGTCTAACGCATTGCTTATCACATTCATAATTGCCCGTTCCAACAGCAGCTTATCCGCCTTGAGTGTGCCCAGGTTAGCCCCCGTTTCCAGTTGCAGACAAATTCCTTTGGTAAGGCATAAAGAGCTTGCCTGCGCTTTAATCTGGCCCATGTAATCAGCTATATCAAATTTCTCCAAATGAAGCTGATACCCGGCGATTGTCCGGGAAATGTCAATTAACGCTTTAATATAAATGCCTATCTGTTCGGAGCTTTCAGTAATGTAACCCGCATATAGACGTTGTTCGTCGTCAAGCTCCGTTTCATTTATCAAATCAATATTTCCTTGAATGACGGTCAAAGGTGTTTTCAAATCGTGAGCGAGTGCTGCAATCTGTTCTCTCTGTAACTGTTCCGCGTTCCATTGCTTCTCTAAAGATATTTTCAGATTATCTTTCATATTTGCAAAAGAACAAAGTACGTCCTCAAATTCTTTGATTTTTGAATGTTCCACTTCAAAATCAAGATTTTGTTCTGCTACCTGCCTTGTCGCTTCAAAAAGCGGAGAGAGCTGCGTCCGCATATTTTTTGTCAAACTTCGCTGTCAATATCACGCATACTGCAATACAGTTGATTGCTATAAAAATATAAAGCAGAATTTCCGGTGAGGGAAAATACTCATAAAGCCATTCATTTGTAAACTGTGAACCTATGTAATATTGCAGCACTACATATTCATTTTTGCGGGTCACAAACAAATACTGTTTGTTGAGGTTTGAATTTATCTTCCCGGATATTGCGTATTCCATAGCCCGGTCCAAATCGTCGCCCTCTAAGGTCGTTTCCGTCACTTGATAATTTTTATCCAGCACCAAATATTTACAGCCCATAGGAAGCTGCACATCTGCCAAATCCGGCGTTGCGGCAATAACAGGAGCAAGATCTTTTGTGTAGCGTTCTGAATAATTCGCATAGGTAATAAGCCCTGTACTGGTTCCAGCTAAAATAAGACTAAATGGTATTGCCACCGCACCTATTAGTCCAATCAACAGCATATATAAGAATTTCCAAAAAGACGCTTTCAGTGATGTTGTTTTTTTTATTCCCATTTATACCCAATCCCCCAGACTGTCTCTATCGGCTGAATATCCAGTTTGTTCAATTTTGACCGGATATTCTTGATATGAGTAGAAATCGTAGAATTATCACTGTCGCCCTCTAAGCCGAAAACAGTTTCGTAAATCTGTTCTTTTGAAAATACCTGTCCTTTATTCCTTGCAAGATATTCACAAATCAGATATTCGCTTTTCGTTAAGGCAACAGGCGTGTTATCTACCCGTAATTCTTTTGCAGATAAATCAATTTTTATGCGGTCAAAGGTAAGTGCGGTATGTCGTTCCCTACGTTCACGCCGTAAGTGGGCGTTTACTCTCGCCCGCAATTCTGCAATACGAAATGGTTTTGTCAGATAGTCGTCTGCTCCCAGACCAAGCCCAAATGTGATGTCATGCTCCATTGTCTTTGCTGTCAGAAAAAGAATAGGACAGTCTACAAGGGAACGAATTTTATCACAATAGGAAAAGCCGTCTACATCTGGCATCATAATATCCAGTATAATCAAGTCATATCTGTTCAGCTTATCAAGCGGTACCTGTGCGGCAGAGGTATAAGCGGTCACGAAATGCCCATCCTTTCGCAGCCCATTTTTGACAAGCTCTAAAATAGCCCGTTCATCATCAATCATAAGGATCGCCGCCATATTGTTGCCTCCTTTCGTTGTCCTTTTTAGTATAGCACAAGCTCCAAGGGCAGGAAAGCTGTCATTGTCGCTTTGCAATATAGTAGTTATCATTTACATTGACCGCAACCGCTTCCGCTTTATCGGTTCCGTAAATCTCATAGACATCTGTGTAAAACCAATACTCTCGCCCCTGTCCGGCATTTTCCCCGTACCAGTCAATCTTGCTTAAATCTTCTTTTGACAAAGGGATTTTCGTTTCTGTATCGAATGTAACACTTTCAGCAAGAATATCAATGTAGCTGCCTAATTCATCATCTGATACCATATCAGACGTTACTTGATAAACCGTCCTGCCCCAAAGAAGCTGTGTCGCATTTTCTGGATTGACTTCAAATCTGTCATTTATAGATTCTTCTGTTTTCTTAAAATCAAAAACAGTATCGCTATCTTTGACATTTTCGCTGATAACAGCTTTATGATACCCTCCGTTTACATCTACAATAAGATAATCGTCTGCGTTAGGAGCCGCATATACATTGAGAAAAGGAATAATGTAAGCGGCTTCTGGTGCTTTCTCCGCCAAATCCGCTAAGGATTGAAAAGTTGCCGGTTCAACATTTTCTTGCAGCAATATTTTTCCGTTCTCGTCTATGGCGGCAAGCTGCCGGATATATCCAATCCATTCTCCAAGCCCGCCATTTGATACGGTATCTGCCAAAATGGTGTAATCGTTACCTTTATAGGAAAAACGTGTTACATTTTCCGTATTCAAATAGCATTGTTCCTTGCCACTGGAATATTCTTCGATTCTGTCCTGTAAAGTACAGCCTGCAAGAGAAAAGCATAAAACAAAAGCAAACAGAAAGACGATAACCATTTTTCTATTTTTATTCATAATTTTTCCGTCCTTCCCAATGAGAAAACCACAATAAGGTCAGCAACAAGCCACCTGTCGTTAATGCTGCAATCCATATTTTTTCCGTTCCATAGTTGAAAATTTGTCGGCTCAAAATATCCTGTACCCAATTCATAGACCATGCAAAGGGGATATACCGGGCTACACCTTTCAGCTCAATATTGCTATATAAGATACATTGCAGACTTTCAAACACGCCCCAAAACAGGGATAACCCTAATCCAAATTTGAAGCTAAGGAACAGGTGCAAGATGTATATTATAAAATTACAAAAGGCCATCCCGGCGGCGGCTCCAATGAGCATTCCGAGCTGCACTGTATCAGCCATTCCCAAAAGATGTATGCCAATCACAAATAACAGGAACAGAAAGAACAATGCAAATACCCCCGAACCATAAAGATAAGTTAATTTTGCAAGCATATTTTTGTGTCTGTTTGGTACAGCAAGCAGCGTTTGGAAGTGTGAAGCTTTTTCTTCCAGTGCAACGTTCAGACCAACAATAACGCTTATCAACAACGGAAAAAACGTTGTAGTAATTTCCAATATCATTTTGAGCTTTTTACTGTCTGCGGTGCTGGCATACAGGGAATAGTAAGCAAGAAATAACAATGCCCCCATAACGGGTACACAAAAATGAATAGCCCAAAACGATGTATGCTTCGTTTTTTCCTGTTCAGAACGAAGCGCATAAATAAAACCCATTTCTGTCTACCTCCCTTTGGAAAAATCCTTTGCGTCGGCATAGGATAAAATAAGAAACAAGAGTATTGACAACGAAATGGAAATCATAATGGCTATAGAAAATCCACAATTCCCCGCATAAGTTCCGTTCATTTCAATTCCCATAAGTGGTTCTGCCAGTTTTGCTGCCCAACAATACGGTACAAACCACCATGCTATTGTATTTCCTAATGCGGTAGCAGTAGATAGGACAATCCCAAGTATTGTATTTAACACAATCGGCACAAACATTCCCGTTTTGCGTGCTAAGTACAGACACAAAGGGATTTGCCAGACAGACGCAAGGATAATTCCGATACTTCCTGTAATGCTGTGTAAAAGAGAATATACTGCCGTTGCCGGAGCAATGATATTACTGATAGAAATAAGCAATGCTAAAAATATCGCTGAAACAAGCAGTTTTTCGACTAAGATAATGCCCTTAGCAAATTCAAATCTCGAAAGGTTTACAGGCATAGAAAATACCGAATAGTATTTCCCTGCGTTTTCTTCTTTTCTGTGTGACAAAGAACACAAAATTGCGATTGCTCCAGGAAGCAGGAACGCATACCACCAGTAAAGCGTCATGTACTGATACCCCATATATCCACCCATAATCCATGCAAAAATAGCCGTAATTAGCGGAACAATGAAAATCAGTTTGTTCGATATTGTCCTCTTGAATTTCAAATGTTCTGATTTTAGATAGTCCATGCCTTAACCCTCCCTGTGATTGCTTTTTACAACGTCCATAAAAAGCTGTTCCAAATTTTCGTTTGCATTAAGTTTCCCCTCATAGCCTAAGACGCCGCCCGCAATAATGCCGATGTGGTCAGCGGTCTGTTGTACCTCGGAGAGAATATGACTTGATAAAATAACGGTAATACCCTTTGCAGGAAAGGAACGGATAAGCTCTCTAAGTTCTTCAATCCCAATCGGGTCAAGCCCGTTGGTTGGTTCATCAAGTATGAGCAGCTTAGGGTTGTTTAGTAATGCAACTGCAATTCCAAGACGCTGTTTCATACCAAGAGAAAACTGTCCGGCTCTTTTCTTGCCTGTTTCCGTCAGCCGGACGATTTGCAGCACTTCGTCAATCCGCTTATCTGTCAGCCCTAACACGGTAGTTCTCACTTTCAGATTTTCATAGGCGGTTAGGTTCTCATAAAGCGGTGGCATTTCAATCAATGCCCCGATATGGTTTAAGTCGCTACGCTTCCATGTATGACCGTCAAATTCGATGTTTCCAGAAGTCGGTTTCATAATGCCAGTAATCATTTTTAGTGTTGTAGATTTTCCAGCTCCGTTCGGTCCAAGCAGTCCATAGACAGAATTTCTTTCAATGTTCAGCGAAATATTGTTTACAACCGTTTGCCCGCTGAAAGATTTGCAAAGGTTTGTTGTTTTTAAAATCATTTCCATATTTTGTGATACCCTTTCTTTTGATTATGAATAAAGAATAGTTTCTATTTTTGAAGATTTCATAAAGAATTTAAAATTTATCCAATCATATATTAGGAATTATTTAAGCTAGATGTAGGAATTGTATAGACGTATCTTGAAAAAGTTAGGAACTATACAATATAGCAGGGTGAATAATTATGGCTAAAAGACCTGTACCACTTTATGACTTCGCAGCTTTCGGGCAAGCGATAAAAGCGGCGCGGACAGCGAGAAAGGAAAGTCGCAAAGATGTAAGCGACGCAATGAATATTTCTCCGCGTTACCTTACCAATATTGAAAATAAGGGACAAGACTTACAAGCACAATTACCACGGCAAACAGGCACTTTTTATTCACTGTTTTTACCTCCCTCCCAACCATGAAACCAAACCAAACTGGCAATCAGCAGACAAACAGTGCAGCATACAGAAATAATCATACCGCTGAAAAAATCGGTTTTTACCTGTGCATACAGTTGGGGGCTATCCCATGCAAGCACAGTGTAATCCATAGCACGAACGCCCCAGGCCCAGGGAATATATTTCCATGTAGCGTCACCAAGCCCTGTTATCATAAGGGCAGCTATTAAACTCCCTGCAATTCCCAATCCCATAGATGCACCTTTTCCGAAGCTCATTCCCACAAACAAATGAATCAGGTAAATGGGAAGCATGGTAATCAACAATAGAATCCCTGCTTTCAGGTAAAGGCTTGCCGGAGCATCCCTATATAGTGCAGCGAATGTTCCTAACGCTAAAAATGTTGCGCCAAAAGCACAGATCATCAGAAAACCAAGTTTACCAATATACGTTGCCATGCGAGATGGGATTGTTCCCAACAAAAGCTGATAATGCCCGGCCTGATTTTCGATCTGAACAACCAGGCCCACAATAATGCCGATCAGAAACGGGAACGCAACGGCCAGCACTTCCAGATAGGCACTGATTTTGGTTGCCAGTTCCCATCTGGATATATGATAGTAACCCGCAAAAATCGCCGCACATATAATCGGAATCATGCTGTGCATATAGAGCAAAATGCTATGTTTACACTTCTGATATTCTGCTTTCCAGCAGCGAACCACAGATACCATAGTTACCCCACCTCCTTTTTCTCAAACCATCTTGCAGTTAAAAATGACAGCGCCGCAAACCAGGCCAGCGAAATGACCAATACAAGTATAATCATCCAAAATGCCATTGCCGTACTCTGATCTGCAACCGGCTCACCATTAGGCAAAATACCTAACACGGAAATCATAAGATGCGGCACCCAGCTATACGGGCAGATCATCCACAAAGAGGTTGTAGCCGTGAAAATCCCTAAAACGCTTCCAAGTCCGGCATTAAGAATAACCGTGACAAAGATACCAACTTTTTTTGATAACCATAAGCACAGCGGAACTTCCCATAGGCTTGCAATGACAATACAAGCTGTTCCGGCCGCAGCCTGCCAAATTCCGATTGTCAGGGGAATTTCGTTGATAACTAATATTGCAAAACCGCCCAACAGATTTAGCGCCAGGAAAATGAAATTCCCCACACAGGAGTAAATACCGGCCACTCCAATTTTTGCTTTCCAGACTTTGTTCTGCGAAACAGGCAATGAAGCAACGGCACGATATTTTAGTTTGCCATTATCCCGCTGTTCAATCAAGGCACAGGTGAGCGTAAGGAATCCAGGATAAAGCAGGATATACCACCAATTATAAGAATTGAGCTGGAACCAAAGAGGGGCAAAAAAGTTCATAAGCGCAGTTACAAACGGGGCCAGAACGATCAGCGTTTTTGTGAAAGTTCTCTTATGCTTTAGGTTCTCTGCCTGAATATATGCCATCTCCATTTAATATCCCTCCTTACCATTTCTGCGAATAACATCCATAAAGAGTTGTTCCAAATCTTCACCGGCGCGAAGCTCTCCCTCATATCCAAGGACGCCGCCAGCAATGATACCCACATGATCTGCAATCTGCTGGACTTCTGACAGAATATGGCTGGACAAAATAACTGTAATCCCTTTGCAGGGAAAAGAGCGAATTAACTCTCGAAGTTCCTCAATCCCTAAAGGGTCAAGGCCGTTAGTCGGTTCATCCAGAATCAAAAGCTGGGGACTGTTCAGCAATGCAATAGCAATACCAAGCCGCTGCTTCATACCAAGAGAAAACTGCCCGGCCCGTTTCTTGCCGGTATTCGTGAGCTGGACAATTTGCAATACCTCGTTAATTCGTGCATCGTCCAGGCCGAGCAATGTAGTTCTGACTTTGAGATTTTCGTATGCAGTCAGATTTTCGTAAAGCGGGGGCATCTCAATCAAAGCACCGATATGCTCCAGATCATTCCGCTTCCACGGGTGGCCGTCAAACTCGATGCTTCCCGATGTGGGGCGCAAAATGCCGGTGAGCATTTTTAAGATCGTGGATTTGCCAGCCCCATTCGGCCCCAGCAGACCATAAACCGAGTTGCGCCGGATGTTCAGTGACACATTGTTTACCGCCATTTGCCCCTTGAAATTTTTGCAGAGGTCAGTCGTTTTCAAAATCATATCCATATAATCAAGTCCTTTCTTTGATTTTACGGATAGCATACCGGGCAATTTTGAAGATTTCATAAAGATTCCCGAAAACAGAATATGAACAATACACCGTAACCGTGGAGCATATCGCAACAAAGCACCAACCTACGCATTTAGGGCCTTAAAAAGCCCTACCGGAATTGAGCGGTCTGGTGTAAAGCGGATACGACTTCATGATCTCCGCCATTCCCATGCCAGAAACAGAAGAGTTTTTCTACCGACTGGGATTAAAAGATGGACTGAATCTGAAAAATACGGTAAAATTAGTATTAGAAATGATATCGTGAAATCGGAATTTATTAAGGAGGATATGGATGAAACTGTTTTTATGTTCGCACTTTTCAAGTGTAGGAAGTTTGATAAAAGAAGAAATTGATAACAAGAAAGTCGCATTTATTCCAACAGCTTCGCTGCGTGAAGGCTACACCGGTTATGTCGGCTCGGCTCGAAAGCTATTCAATAAACTGGGAGCAGCCGTAACTGAAATTGATATTTCAACGGAGGCTTATTCAACGATACAGTCTGTTTTTGAAGATGCGGATGTGATATATTTTACTGGTGGAAATTCTTTCTTCCTTATGGACCAGCTCCGTAAAACGGGAACGGATGAGCTGTTGAAGAAAGAATTGGCAAAGGGAAAACTGATGATTGGTGAATCGGCAGGTGCGATTATATGCGCTCCAACTATCCAATATATTGAACAAATGGATGAAAAGCCGGAGGACTACTCACAAGAAGATGATGCAGGGCTTGATTTGATTGATTTCTATGTTCTTCCGCATTATCTTACAGCACCATTTAAGAAAGTTACCGAGAAAATAATGACTG
>ENA-OQKT01000287-OQKT01000287.1-human-gut-metagenome-genome-assembly--contig:-NODE-287-length-9586-cov-2.277513_pt1 | contig 9586 bp, 7 predicted proteins | sample MGYA00242650_ERZ504801 | MGnify/ENA primary metagenome ERZ504801 (study PRJEB26092, sample SAMD00036396) | human gut metagenome | host: Homo sapiens | study: EMG produced TPA metagenomics assembly of the...
GTAGGTCATCTGGGTATCATCACCGGAAGAAGTATTGTTATTTGCGCTGCTTCCTGTGGATGATGTAAAGAGGGACTGTACCGATGCTTTTTCACCGTAGAATACGGTTTTTGCTGTCGTCTGCACTGCTTCCGGCACATCTTCGCTCTGCGGTTCCGCTTCCGGTTCTGCCGGGGCTTCGGTTGGCGTCGGCGTTTCCGTCGGAACTGGGGTCTCGCTCGGCACCGGAATTTCTGTTGGAACCGGCTCTGTGGTCGGAATCGGTGTTGTACTTGGTTCCGGGCTGACGGTCGGCTCTGGAGTTACACTCGGTCCCGGCGTAACGCTCGGGGTCGGAGTTACACTTGGTGTCGGGGTAATCGTTCCTTCTTTTACCGCCACATTTGCAGTGCTGACTGCCATGGAAGTACCCTTGTCATTTTTCGCTGTCACTTCTACTGTATAGATTCCGGCATCCTCTTTTGTGATGTTTTCTTTTGTGTAAGTATCCTTAAAATCTCCGTCGATTGTCTTTCCGTTGTGTTTCCAGACGTATGTGTAAGTGACATCCGTTTCGGTGTTTTCCGTGGAATCGTCTGCCTCACCGCTTCCATTTCCGGCTTCACCCGGCTGTGTCACATCGTCCTCGGACGGACTCTCGGTTCTATCATCCGTTTTATCGTCGGCTTTCTCATCCGGCTTCTCTTCGGTATCTTTCTTCTCATTGATTCCGATTTTCAGCTTCAGCTCGCCGCCCTCTGCCACCTCTGTGTTGGCAAGCGGCGTGGTGATTTTTATTTCCGGTGCATCCGCCGATTCGGATTCTTTCAGACTCAGGACTGCTTCATACGAAGTCTCGTATGCTTTCGCAATCTTCGTTCCATCCTGCTCCCACACGGTTTCCAGCGCCTCTGCGGCTTTGTTTTCCTCATGAATCTCCAGGCGAAACCAGTATCCTTCGCTGTCCTCTTCTTTTTTCGTTCCCTTTTCATCCGCGTATCCTGCCATCTGATTCAGGAATCCGCCTGTCAGGACTGTTCCCGGTGCGCAGAGATAGGTGTATGGGTCTTCCTGCGTTCCTTCTCCTTTGTATGGTTTGGAACCAAATACAAGCTTATTCGTACTGCTGTACAGAACAGCATCCTCGTACGTCGGCTCCGGTTCTGGGGTCGGAATCGGTTCGTCCGGGAAATCCGGATCGATGGGTTCATCTGGGAAATCCGGGAAATCCGGGAAATCCGGCTCCACCGGATTCAGCGGCGTATCCGATACCGGTTTTGTCTTTTTCAGCTTTTCCAGTTCTTTTTCACTCTGCTGGATTTTCAGCTTTGTCTGTGCAAGCTGTAACTGCTGCGTTTCCAGATCCAGCTCAATCATGCTGGTATCGTATGTCATCAGCGTGTCTCCGGCATTTACCACATCGCCCTCTTTGACGAGAACCTGGGAAATGGTCTGGCTGTCGGAAAGATAGATGTTCTGGGAAGCCGTCGAGGTGATCTGGCCTTCCATGTTCATGCTGTCTCCCCAGTATCCACTCGTAAAGTCACTGACCGGATACACTTTTACGGTTGTCTTCTGCGCCTGGCGAATCCCATAATAGCCGCCGACACTTACGCCACCCACGGCAACCGCTGTCACGACTGCAATCGCTGCTTTCTTTGCGGCTTTCCTTTTTTCATGCTTCGGCCACCTCCTTCGATTTCATCATTCCGTCGCGGATCTCCACGGTGCGCTGTGCCATCGATGCGATCTCCGCGTCATGCGTAATCATCAAGATGCTGACGCCCTCGTCGTTCAGGCTCTGGAACAGCTCCATGACCTGCTCGCCGGAATGGGAGTCGAGCGCTCCGGTCGGCTCATCAGCCAGCAGAATTTTCGGATGGTTGACGATCGCTCTTGCAATCGCCACACGCTGTTTCTGTCCGCCGGAGAGCTGGGTCGGTTTGAAACTCATACGGTCGCCGAGCCCCACCCGCTCGAGGGCAATCGCTGCCCGCTCTCTTCTCTCTTTTTTCGGCACGCCCGCGTACGTCAACGGCAGGCATACATTTTCCATTGCGCTCTGTCTTGCAAGGAGTTGGAAGTTCTGGAAGACAAAGCCGATTTTCTGCAGGCGGATGTCCGACATCTGATTGTCACTGCATTTGCTGATGTCCTGTCCGTCGAGGATCAACCGTCCGCTCGTCGCCTGGTCGAGGCAGCCGACAATATTCATCAGTGTTGTTTTTCCGGAACCGGAAGGACCCATGATCGCAACGTACTCTCCTTCTTCCATGGAGAAGTTGATGTTTTTCAGAACCGGAACCGGGATTTTGCCCTGCATATATTCTTTACAGATATTCTCTAATTCCAGAATCACGGCTGCACCTCCCCGTCATCTGCTGATCCGGCTTCCTGTGTGTCTGCCGGTTCTGCCTTACCATTGTCGGCGCCGCCGATCACGTTCGTTGTATCTTCCTCACCGCTGTACTCTGCGCCGTCCATGGTATTGTCAACCATGCCGTTTTCATCCTGCTTCATACCGTCGTCGACCATTCCATCGTCGTTGTCAAGCATACCGTCATCCTCGCCGCCGGCCGGATTGCTCTGTCCCAGTGATCCGTCGGTGCTGACTACGGTCTTCATCCCTTCTTCCAGACCGTCCTCCGGGAAGGTGATTGCATCATCTTCTGCAAGGCCGTCGGTGATCTGATATTCCATCATATTTTCATCGTGTGTTCCAAGGGTTACGCTTCGTTTTTCCAGTTTGCCTTTTTCCATTATCGGCCCAGACGTAAGGATTGCTGTCGACATCGTTGATAAAGGAGTCAGACAGCCAGATTCCTGTTTTGACTTCCTGCTGGCCGACATCCGGCTCTACGTAAACGTGCTGACCGAGCATCAGGCCATTTGTTCCATCGAGCTGTACATAAAACGGATAGTTGCTTGACTGCGTCATACCGTCTCCCGAACTGCTGTAAACGTTATTGCTTCCTGTCCGTGCATTTTCCCGATCAATCTTTGTCACGGTTCCGGTCCAGGTCTGATTCTCATCTACACGAGAATGCACGATCACCTGGCTTCCTTCGGTAATCGAACCGTCGCTCATATTCTGTTCATTGATCTGGCCTTTTACACGGAAATCTCCCGTTGCAAGAACGGTCAGGAAGGAATTGTCGGAGCTGTCACCGGAGTAAGCGCCGGCGCTGCTGTCATCGTTGTTGATTGATTTTACGACACCGGCGATTTCACTGATCACGGTCGCATTGGTGATGTTATCGTTTAATTTATCAATCTCCGCCTGTTTTGATTTTCCTTCATATTCTTTTTTCTTTAAATCCAGCTCCGCTTCCTGAATTTCCAGTGTGATGCTTGCCTGCTGGTCTTTTGATGCCTGCTTTTTGTCTTTGTAAAGCTGGTTGATATTGGTATTCATACTTGAAAGTTCATTGTTTATGCGTTCCAGATCCAGCTGCGCCTGCTCGAGGTCACTCTGGAATTTCTCGGTATCGTAGGAGAACAGCGGTGTTCCGACCTGAACCTCCTGACCGACTTCCACATAAACTTCCTTTACCTTTTTCTCGCTGTTTTTCTCTACTTTCCAGGTATTTTCCGACTCCACAACACCGGCATAGCGGTTTTCCATTCCATTTCCAGTTCCCAGATTGGTCAGGGCTTTTACAGTATTGACATAGACGACGTTATCGTCCTCTTTTGTACCGTTTCCAAGGAAATGCCATGTCACTCCCCCTCCGGCTGCCGCCAGCACTGCGACTGCACACACAATCGCGTATTACTTTTTCTTCATATGCTTCCTCCCACTTTTCTATTTACAAATTAATTTTCTGCTTTCCCAAGTTAGTTCTATCGTATCACTATTTTGTTTTTGTTTTCTTACTTTTTCCTTACTCTTTTTTAGCAAATACTGGCTTTTTCTGAAAATAGATTTTTGTTTTTGTCATTAAAAACCTGCCTCCGTGTTTATGACGGAAAGCAGGTTTTCTTTCGAATCTGTTAGATTTATTTTTTATGCTACAAGTTTCATCTCCCGCAGAATGCGGTATACGAGATAACAGATCAGCGCTGCACAGACCAGTTTGAACAGAAGCGGAACGACGGCGAACACGATTTTAAATCCAAGCCAGATCACGCCGATCGGGAGAAGAATAGTGGCGCATGCGCCGAGGACTTTTCCTCCAAATTTCAGCAGCAGTCCAACGATCCCAAATAAAATTCCAATTCCGCAGAGCAGACCAAAACAGGTTGCCAGCATGACTAATGTAACTAACATCGTGATCCCTCCTTGTCTTTTTCTCTATGTGTTCCACTTGCTGTGGATGTTTCCGTATCTTTCTTACAAACCATATTGTAGCACTTTTTTCCAGCAAAACAACGGGGAAGACGTGGAAGAATTTCTTAAGTTTTTCTTTACACCGATCGAGTGAAACCTAAAAAAGGACAGACAACGCTGCACTTCTGCAAAATTGTCTGTCCTGTAAATTACAAAATTTTCTTTACTCTTCTGTTGTCTCTTCCTCAGCCTGCGGCTCAACCTCAAGACCAAGCTCTTCCAGCTGTGCTGCGTCAACCGGTGACGGAGCCTCGGTCATCAGACAGGAAGCATCTTTTACCTTCGGGAATGCGATGACGTCGCGGATGCTGTCCTCTTTTGCCATCAGCATAACGAGACGGTCCAGTCCGTAAGCCAGTCCGGCGTGAGGCGGAACTCCGTATTTGAAAGCATCCAGAAGGAAACCAAATCGCTCATGTGCCTGTTCCTTTGTGAAACCAAGCATCTCAAACATCTTCTCCTGCACATCGTTCTGGTGAATACGAACGCTTCCTCCTCCGATCTCAGTGCCGTTCAGGACGATATCGTAAGCTTTTGCACGAACTGCGCCCGGATCGGTATCCAGAAGCGGCAGATCCTCGTCCATCGGCATGGTGAACGGGTGATGCATTGCGGTGAAACGGTTCTCCTCATCGGACCACTCCAGAAGCGGGAACTCGGTAATCCATACGAAACGGTATTCGTTCTTGTCGAGAAGTCCCATCTGCTCTGCCAGTTCCAGACGAAGTGCGCCAAGAACGTTCCAAACAATCTTGTTGCGGTCTGCTGCGAAGAGAAGAAGGTCTCCAGCCTGTCCGTCCATGGCTTTGATGAGGGCTTCCATCTGCTCCTCTGTCATAAATTTGGAGAAGGAAGATTTCCAGCTTCCATCCTCATGGATTGCAATGTATGCAAGACCTTTTGCACCGTAACCTTTCGCAAACTCAACGAGCTTGTCGATTTTCTTTCTCGGCATTGCGCCCTGTCCCTTTGCGTTAATACCGCGGACAGAACCGCCGTTTTCAAGTGCGCCCTTAAATACAACGAACTCGGTATCTTTTACGGTCTCGGAAACATCAACCAGCTCCATACCGAAACGCAGGTCCGGTTTGTCGGAACCGAAACGGTTCATAGCCTCTTTCCAGGTCATTCTCTGGATCGGGAGCTGTACCTCAACGCCGAGCACCTCTTTGAACAGGTGTGCCAGCAGTCTCTCATTGACATCGATAACATCATCTACATCAACGAAAGCAAGCTCCATATCGATCTGGGTGAACTCCGGCTGACGGTCAGCACGCAGGTCCTCGTCACGGAAACATTTTACAATCTGGATATAGCGGTCATAGCCGGAGCACATCAGAAGCTGTTTGAACAGCTGCGGAGACTGCGGCAGTGCATAGAAGCTGCCCGGATGAACACGGCTCGGTACCAGATAGTCTCTGGCGCCTTCCGGTGTGGATTTGGTCAGCATCGGGGTTTCGATCTCAAGAAAACCTTCTTTTGACATGAACTCACGGGTGAGCATTGCCACCTTGCTTCTCATAATCAGGTTTCTCTGGATATCCGGTCGGCGCAGATCCAGGTAACGGTATTTCAGACGGAGCTCTTCTCTCGTCTTGGAATCCTCCTCGATCGGGAACGGCGGGGTTTCTGCCTCGGAAAGAATGCGTAAGGACTCAGCCTTTACTTCGAGCTCTCCTGTTGCCAGATTTTCATTGACAGCACCGGAGCGGGCCATAACTTCACCTTCTACGGCGATGACGAACTCGCTGCGCAGTTTTGCTGCTTTCTCAAAACCTTCCTCACTGATCGGGCCGTTCTCAAAGATAATCTGCATAATACCGCTTCTGTCACGCAGATCGACGAAAATAATTCCGCCTTTATTACGGCTCTTCTGTACCCAGCCCATCAGGGTTACTTTTTTTCCGTATATCTGCTTTTGTGACTTCCGCACAGCGGCAGGTTCTCTTCAGGCCTTTCATGGATTCAGCCATTTTCTTGTTCCTCCTATTTAGAACTGCGGACACAAAGAATCTGCATCCGCAGCACATCGTTTTTTCATGCGATTACTATTATTGGATATTCCTTACATTTTGTCAACAAAAAATTCTTCGATCTCAGTGTAGCCCTCGCTGGCAAGCTGCTCTTTCTGGAATTTCTTGTTCTTTTTCATCACGGCGATGTTGATGGCCGTGCCTTCACTTCTCTCTTTTGTCGCCTGCTGAATGATCTTCTGCATTCCCTCTGCCGGCATGTTTTTCTCGATCAGGTACGCTTTTTTCTTCTGCGCGCCCGGGATCTGGTAATCTCTCTCAAGCAGAAGCATAACGATACGCTCAAATCCGATGGAGAATCCGCATGCGCAGGTCTGGTTTCCGGTGAATTTTCCGATCATTTCATCGTAGCGTCCGCCGCCTCCGACAGATCCGCCGTACTCATCCATAGCGATCTCGAAGATCGGTCCGGTATAGTAGGACATTCCGCGCACCAGAGTCGGATCGAAAGCGATCTTGAATTCTGCGGTCTTCACGGCATTGACACTGTCGATGATGGTCTTCAGGCCGTCTGCGTACTCTTTGTCAAGGAATCCCTCGAGTTTCTCACGGCAGTACTCTACGCCTGCGGTATCCGGGGTGATCTCCTCGAACATTTTCAGGTATTTCTCTACGGACTCTTTTGCAAAGCCGGCTTCCTCGAGCTCTTTGGCAACGCCCTCAAAACCGATTTTATCCATCTTATCGAGGATAATAAATACGGTGTCATAGGACTCCTCCGGGAATCCGCTGTAGGCTGCCATTGCTTTTAAGATGCGGCGGTCATTGATACGGATCGTAAAGTTCTTGAAGTCCAGTTTTCCAAGCAGTGTGGTGGTAGCAAGGATCAGCTCAATCTCTGCGAGGTTGGTCGGCTCGCCGAGGATATCGATATCGCACTGCATGAACTGGCGGTATCTTCCTCTCTGCGGACGGTCTGCACGCCATACATTTCCCATCTGAAGTGCTTTGAACGGGGACGGAAGCTCGTTTGCGTTGTTGGAATAGTAACGGCAGAGCGGAACGGTCAGGTCATAACGCAGGCCGCTGTCTACGAGATCGTTTTCTTTCTTAGCGGTCTCGAGTTTCAGCTTCTCTCCTCTTTTTAAGATCTTGAAAATCAGTTTCTCATTCTCGCCGCCCTGTTTGCTGTTCAGGTTTTCGATGTGCTCCACGCATGGGGTCTCCATGGAGGTAAAGCCGAAGGTTCCGTAAGTTTCCTTGATCAGACGGATCACGTAGTCACGGATTGCCATTTCTTTCGGTAAAATATCTTTCATTCCGGTAACCGGTTTCTTTTTTAATGCCATTTTCTGTTTTCTCCTTTATGATTTCCCGTATCAATTCATCGACATCAGAAAGCTCGATCGCTTTCCGGCTGCCGCTGTGGATCACTCTCTGAAATGCCAGGAACATTTTCAGATCGAAATTTTTGACTTCTTCTGTCATAAGCTCCATCGCCTGTTCCCGCGTAAACGCACTCCGGTACGGGCGGTCGGAGGTCAGCGCGCAGTACACATCACAGATGCGTAAGATACGCGCCCCAAACGGAATCTTTTCTCCCGCCAGATTGGCCGGATACCCGGTTCCGTCATAATTTTCATGGTGATACAGAATACTCTCCAGCACAAAATCGGAGTAGCCGCGTCCCTGCAGGAGTTCATAGCCCAGTGTGGAATGGGTCCGCACAAAGCGCATCTCCTCAACGACGAGCGTATCCTGTTCTTCTACGTAATTCTCCAGTACAATCTTTCCGATATCGTGGAGAACGCCCGCTTTTGCAAGCTCATAGCAGATTTCTTTCTCATACCCCAGTTCCCGCGCAAGATCGTAAGCTAAATTGCTCACTTCCATGCCGTGGATGAGCTGCTCGGTCAGGGTATAGCGCAGCATGTGAAGCTGCTGACTGGAATTTTCTTTCATTTTGGCAGATACTTCTCCATTCCGATACGTTTTCTCTCGATCATTTCATCGATACGCTCCACGTAGTTTTTCAGATCCTTCACGTTCTCCACCCGCTCAATGCGCTCTCCATGTTCAAACACGAATTTCGTGGACGCTCCGGCTCCCGCGGCCAGAATGGACTGTTTTTCCTCCATAATGAGGATGTTGTAGATGCCTGCTTTTCCTTCGCGGGAGTAGCCGACATTCTCAAAGTTACCCGCCATATTTTTCTGGCGGTACATGTAATACGGTCCCATCTCCATGCGGTGTGCGCTGTCCATCGTCATTTTCATGATCTCGGCAGAGTTTTTCAAACGAGATTTCCTGATATTTGTCTTTGAACAGGTTGAGTCTCGTTGCACGCTTTAACGCAAGGGAATGGACGGTCAGGGAATCCGGATTCAGCGCTTCCACTTTTTCCAACGTATGCGCCACTTTTTCCTTGTCCTCGCCCGGCAGACCGACGATCAGATCCATGTTGATGTTGTCAAATCCAAGGGAACGCGCCATACGGAACTTCTCCTCGATCTCCTCCACGGTATGGTGGCGTCCGATCAGATCCAGCGTTTCCTGGTTCATGGTCTGTGGATTGATCGAAATACGGGTGACCGGGAATTTGCGGATGGCTTTTAAGACCTCCTCATTGATCGTATCCGGCCGTCCTGCCTCCACGGTGAACTCCTGCACCTGCTCCATCGGGAAGAGCTCTGTCACTTTCGTGAGCAGGCGCTCCATCTGTGCCGCATTCAGCGTGGTCGGCGTACCGCCTCCGATGTAGATCGTATCAAGGGTGTAATCCTTCATGTTCTCACTGATAAAGATCAGTTCTTTGATCAGTGCATCGAGATACGGATCTACCATATGCTCCCAGCGGCTTAACACATGGGAGCCGAAGGAACAGTACAGGCAGATGCTCGGACAGAACGGGATGCCGATGTACAGGCTGTAACCGTGTTCGTAGTCGATCGTCTTTAAAATGTCCTTTTCCCGGTTGGCAATCGTGATCGCAAGTGCCGTCTTTTCCGGGCTGGTGTAGTAAGTTTCGCGCATGTATTTCGCAATCTCTACATTTTTTTTACCCTCTTCAAGCATCTTCATCGGAATTTTCGTCGGACGGATGCCGGTGAGATCGCCCCATGGAAGTTCTTTGCCGCTCACTTCGGAAAGCGTGCGGTATACCATCCGTTTCAGGACATTTTTCGTTTCATGGCGGTCTTTTTCATATTCCACCGCCTCACACTGCGAAGCGAGCGTCTCATGTTTCTCGTCTGCAATCGAAAAACAGATCTGATCCGCCTCGTATGTGATCGTATCATAATAT
>ENA-OQKT01000291-OQKT01000291.1-human-gut-metagenome-genome-assembly--contig:-NODE-291-length-9541-cov-2.057786_pt1 | contig 9541 bp, 8 predicted proteins | sample MGYA00242650_ERZ504801 | MGnify/ENA primary metagenome ERZ504801 (study PRJEB26092, sample SAMD00036396) | human gut metagenome | host: Homo sapiens | study: EMG produced TPA metagenomics assembly of the...
ATCGGGCTCCGAAGAAGCGCCAAAGCAGGAAGCGGTGCCCAGCACCGTGCACAATGTGATTCCCGCGGCAAGGATGCGGAAAAATGGACGCTGGTGAGAGCGCATGTCGATTGCCTTCCTCTTGGGTCGTCCGTCGTTTCGGTCGCGTCCATCTCATATAGCACATGCGCGACTTACGACTGAAACCAAGATAGCCTACGATACTTGCAAATGCCAATACGACAAGCGACTTAGCGAGGAAGTGGACCACATGGGAACAAGGATTGATGGCAAAAAGGTGGCGGCACGGACCAAGGCGGACCTCGCCAAACGCGTGGAACTGCTGAAGGCGAGGGGAATCCAACCTGGGTTGGGTACCATTTTGGTCGGATCAGACCCCGGCTCCGTGAAATATGTCGCCGGCAAACATGCCGATTGCGCCGAAATCGGCGTGAATTCCATCAAGCGCGAGCTGCCTGAGAATGCGACGTTCGATCAGGTCGCCGATGCGGTCCGCCAGCTCAATGCGGATCCCGCCTGTACCGGATATATCGTGCAGTTGCCCTTGCCAAGGGGAATCGACGAGAACGCCATCATCGATCTGATCGATCCCAAGAAGGACGCCGACGGGATGCATCCGTATAATCTCGGCGAACTTGTGCTGCATGCCCGAGGAGACATTGCCACGCCGTTGCCATGCACGCCTCGCGGCGTGATCGAGCTGTTGCGCGCCTACGACATCGATTTGGATGGCAAGGAGGTGTGCGTGCTGGGCCGTGGCATCACCATCGGCCGTACCATTGGTCTGTTGTTGACTCGTAAGGCGGTCAACGCCACTGTCACGCTGTGCCATACGGGAACCAAGGATGTGCGTGAACACATGCGACGGGCCGATGTGATCGTCGCAGCCATGGGAGTGGCTGGTTTCGTCAAACCGGAAGACATCAAGGAAGGGTCGATTCTCGTCGACGTCGGAGTATCCCGCGTGTTCGACGAGGAATCCGGCCGATACAAGGTCAAGGGTGATGTCGATAAAGCCTGTTACGAGAAGGCTTTGGCATATACGCCGAATCCTGGAGGCGTAGGGCCGATGACGCGTGCCATGCTGTTGCAGAATGTCGTGGAGATGGCCGAACGTCAGTTGTGAGTTTCGCGATAGTGCTTTCGGGCGTGTCGTGACATGCGACACGCCCGATTTTTGTGCATGGCTTCTTGTAGACTTTCGCCTTGTGTGTATTTGCGCACACGTATAACTGAAGAACGATTTTATCCATCCACTATTTTGTAAGAAACCACATTAATGGCAGAGAACAATAACGAAGTCGCCAAGGTCGCCATCAACGACATCGGCACCGAAGAGGACTTCATCAAGGCAGTCGATTCCACCATCAAGAACTTCGATGATGGTGATCTGGTCGAAGGTACCGTCGTCAAGGTCGATCATGACGAGGTCCTGCTCGACATCGGCTACAAGACCGAGGGTGTCATCCCCTCCCGCGAGCTTTCCATCAAGAAGGACGTTGATCCTGACGAAGTCGTCGAGGTCGGCGACACCATTGAGGCCCTTGTCGTCACCAAGGAAGACAAGGAAGGCCGTCTGATTCTGTCCAAGAAGCGTGCACAGTACGAGCGCGCTTGGGGGCGACATCGAGAAGATCAAGGAAGCCGATGGCGTTGTCGAAGGCACTGTCATCGAAGCTGTCAAGGGTGGCCTCATCGTCGACATCGGTCTGCGTGGCTTCCTGCCGGCATCTCTCGTCGAGATGCGTCGTGTCCGCGATCTGTCCCCGTACATCGGCCAGAAGATCAAGGCCAAGATCCTCGAGCTCGACAAGAACCGCAACAACGTGGTCCTCTCCCGTCGCCAGTACCTCGAGGAGACCCAGTCCGAAGTGCGCGAGACCTTCCTGTCCCAGCTTAAGAAGGGCCAGATCCGTGAAGGCGTCGTGTCCTCCATCGTCAACTTCGGCGCGTTCGTCGATCTGGGCGGTGTTGACGGCCTGATCCACGTTTCCGAGCTGTCTTGGAAGCACATCGATCACCCGTCCGAGGTCGTCAAGGTCGGAGACAAGGTCACCGTCGAGGTGCTTGACGTTGATCTCGATCGTGAGCGCATCTCCCTGTCCCTCAAGGCCACCCAGGAAGATCCGTGGCAGCGCTTCGCCCGCACCCACGTTCCTGGCCAGATCGTCAAGGGCAAGGTCACCAAGATCGTTCAGTTCGGTGTCTTCATCTCCGTCGAAGACGGCATCGAAGGCCTCGTGCATATCTCCGAGCTGGCCAACCGCCATGTGGAGAACCCGGAGACCGTCGTCAAGCCGGGCGAGGAAGTCTTCGTCAAGGTGATTGACGTCGATCTCGACCGTCGCCGCATCTCCCTGTCCCTCAAGCAGGCCAACGACTCCGTTGATCCGGCTTCCGAGGACTTCGATCCGGCTCTGTACGGCATGCCGGCAGAGTACGACGAGCAGGGCAACTACAAGTATCCGGAAGGCTTCGACCCGGCAACCAACGAGTGGATCGCTGGTTACGAGAAGCAGCGTGAGGAGTGGGAGTCCCAGTACGCCACCGCTCACGATCTGTGGGAGCAGCACAAGGAATTCGTTGCCAAGGAACTCGAGAACGCCGAGGCTTCCGCAGCCGAAGACGGCCAGGCTCCGAAGGAAGAGAAGGTCGAAGAGGTGTCCAACTACTCCTCCGACAACACCTCCAACGGCACCCTCGCCGATTCCGACCAGCTCGCCGCTCTGCGCGACCAGCTGCTCGGCAAGTGAGTTTCGACGAATCAAAATAAACTGATTCGCGTAAACCGCTGATAAATGGCCCCGCACCATCAGGTGCGGGGCCATTTGCGTATGTTGCGAGTCCGTCAAACATTACAATGGCGGTTGTGATGATTCGAATTGGGTTGACCGGAGGCATCGCCGCCGGCAAAAGCACGGTCGCTACGCATCTGCGTGAACTGGGCGCGACGCTTGTCGATTATGATGTGCTCGCCCGAAAAGTCGTGGAACCCGGAAGCGTGGGCCTGCAACGAATCGTGGAACATTTCGGGCCGGATGCGATGAACGCGCAAGGTGGTCTTAATCGGCGATGGATGTCCGAACACGTCTTCTCCGATCCGAATGCCGAATCCGAACGTAGAATCCTTGACGATATCGAACATCCGTTGATCTACGATCTTGCATTGTCGGAGGAACGGCAGGCGGTCGAAAAGAATCCGGATGCCGTGGTCGTACATGATATTCCGCTTTTGGCGGAAGTAATCGATGACATACCCATGCGTTTCGACCATATCGTAACAGTCGAAGCACCGGAACAGACGCGTGTGGAACGTATGATGCGCACCCGTGGCATGAGTGAGGCACAGGCGAAGGCACGTATCGCGCATCAGCCCACGCGTGCGGCACGAGAATCCATAGCCGATGCGGTGATTGACTCATCCCAGGATGTAGAACACATGTTCGACTGTGTTGATAGGCTGATGGAACAGTGGCGTAAGGAAGCGAGACGGAACCATGGGATTCAACATTGAACGAGTGAACAAGCCGTTTGTGGTCAAATCTCCATATAAGCCTTCAGGCGACCAGCCGAAGGCCATCGAGGAGCTGGCCACGCGCATCGAGAATGGCGAGAACGACGTGGTGCTCATGGGCGCCACCGGCACCGGCAAAACCGCCACTACAGCGTGGCTGATCGAACGTCTGCAGCGACCGACGCTTATCATCGAGCCGAACAAGACGCTCGCCGCGCAGTTGTGCGCCGAATTCCGCGAACTCATGCCGGACAATGCGGTGAGCTACTTCGTTTCCTACTACGACTACTACCAGCCGGAAGCGTACATTCCCCAGACCGACACCTACATCGAGAAGGATTCCAACATCAACGACGATGTGGAGCGATTGCGCCACGCCGCCACCGCGAACCTTCTGACCCGTCGCGATTGCGTGGTCGTGGCCACCGTCTCCTGCATCTACGGTTTGGGAACGCCGGAAGAATACGCTGGCCGTATGCTGTTCCTCCAGGAAGGCCAGCAGATCGACCGTGACGATTTACTGCGCAAATTCGTGGACATGCAATACAAGCGCAACGACATCGCCTTCACGCGAGGCACATTCCGCGTGCGCGGCGACACCGTTGAGATCATCCCCGTATACGAGGAACTGGCCATCCGCATCGAATTCTTCGGCGACGAAATCGACCGCATCTCCACGCTGCATCCGCTGACCGGCGACGTGATCGCGCACGAATCGCAGGTGCACATCTTCCCGGCCTCGCATTACGTTGCCGGACCGGAACGTATGGAACGGGCGCTCAAAACCATCCAACAGGAACTTGACGAGCGTACCGCCGAATTGCATAAGCAAGGCAAGGAACTTGAAGCGCAGCGTCTCACCATGCGCACCACATACGATCTGGAAATGCTCTCGCAGGTCGGCACATGCTCCGGCGTGGAGAACTATTCGCGGCATTTCGACGGACGCGCGCCGGGCACGCCTCCGCACACGCTGCTTGACTTTTTCCCCGATGATTTCCTGCTCGTCATCGACGAATCACATGTCACCGTGCCGCAGATCGGTGCCATGTACGAAGGCGACGCGAGCCGCAAACGCACGCTGGTCGAACACGGTTTCCGCCTGCCGTCGGCAATGGACAATCGACCGCTCAAATGGCCGGAGTTCCAGGAACGCGTCGGTCAGACGGTGTACCTGTCGGCAACGCCCGGCGATTACGAACTCGGTTTGAGCGACGGCGTGGTCGAACAGATCATACGTCCGACCGGACTAGTCGATCCGCAGATCGACGTGCGGCCGGTGGAAGGGCAGATCGATGACCTGCTTGCCGAAATCAAAGACCGCGTGGCAAGGAACGAACGTGCGCTGGTCACCACGCTCACTAAGAAAATGGCCGAGGATCTGACCGACTATCTGCTGGAACGCGGCATCAAAGTCGAATATCTGCATTCCGATGTGGACACCTTGCGTCGTGTCGAACTGCTGCGTGAACTGCGTGAAGGCAAGATCGACGTCATCGTCGGCATCAACCTGCTACGAGAGGGCCTCGATCTGCCGGAAGTGTCATTGGTCGCAATCCTCGACGCGGATAAGGAAGGCTTCCTGCGTTCCTACCGTTCGCTCATCCAGACCATCGGCCGTGCGGCGCGAAACGTGTCCGGCACCGTCGTCATGTATGCGGACGACATCACCGAAGCCATGCGCAAGGCCATCGACGAGACCAACCGCCGCCGTGACATCCAGATCGCCTACAATAAGGAACATGGCATCGATCCGAAGCCGCTCATCAAGAAGATCTCCGATGTCAACGACATGCTCGCCAAGGAGGACGTCGACACCCAGACATTGCTCGGTACCGGATACCGAAACGCGGACAAAGCCGGCAATTCGCATCTCGGCGTGCCACATACCAGCAAGGAGGAATCCGGCAGGCGGCACGAGGAGATTCTCAAGGCCGGATTGCCCGCACAGGATCTAGCTGATCTCATTCGACAACTGTCCGAGCAGATGCATACCGCCGCAGAACAACTGCAATTCGAGCTTGCGGCTCGTCTGCGTGACGAGATCCGTGACCTGAAAAAGGAACTTCGGCAGATGACGGAGGCGAGCAAATAGTTCTCGACCGGTCATACGGCATCCGTACCATAGTGGATTATGGCTGAAACACCACTTGTTTTTGAAATCGCCACGTTTGCGGTGCTTGCCGTCTTCTTCGTGGTGGACCTGTTCATCATCGGGCGCAAGCCGCATGTGCCCTCCACCAAGGAATGCGTGCAGCATATCGCGTTCTTCGTGGTCATGGCGTTGATCTTCGGCGGACTCATGTGGTTCTTCGCCGGCTCGAAGCCTGCCATCGAGTTCTACTCAGGTTGGCTGACCGAATATTCGCTGAGCATAGACAACCTGTTCGTGTTTGTCATTATCATGTCGAATTTCGCGGTGCCGAAGGAACTACAGAAATTCGTGCTGTCAGTCGGCATCACCGTCGCGCTCGTACTGCGAGGCATGTTCATTTTGGTGGGCGCTGCCATCATCTCGCGCTTCACTTGGGTGTTCTTCCTATTCGGCGCGTTCCTCATCGTCACGGCCATCAAACTCGTCGCCGGGGGAGACGAGGACGAGGAATACCATGAGAACGCGTTGATTCACGCACTGCGCAAGGTCATCAAGATCACCGATGAATACGACGGCGAAAAGCTGCGTACTATCAAGAACGGTGTGAAGCATTGGACCCCGATGCTCATCGTGTTCCTGACCATCGGCACCACCGACGTGATGTTCGCTTTCGATTCGATCCCCGCCATTTTCGGCCTGACCAAAGATCCGTTCATCGTGTTCACGTCCAACGTGTTCGCATTGCTCGGTCTGCAGCAGCTGTACTTCCTGCTCGGAGAGCTGCTTGACAAGCTCGTCTATCTTCCGCTGGGCCTGTCCGTGGTGCTGGGCTTCATCGGCGTCAAACTCATCATGGAGGCCCTGCATGGCAATTCGCTGCCGTTCCTCAATGGCGGCCAGCCGATTTCCTGGGTTCCGGAAGTGCCCACATGGCTGTCGCTTGTCGTGATCGTTCTTGCGATTGGTGGTGCGGCTTTGGCAAGTGTTATTAAGATGCGCACCATGAAAGCGAACGAAAAGTGACAGTCCGGCAAACGTTGGGAGAATAGAGCTTTTCTATTCTCCTACGAAATTGTGAGCGCTCACAACACACCTAGTTCTGAGGTGGAAGTGGGTGCTTTTTGCTAGTAAGCTATGCCATTGGAAACAGGGTCGTCAGATCCAAAATCAATATCAACAAGAATAGGCAGGCATTCATGCGTAAAGCCAAGATCGTAGATACCATCGGTCCCGCTACCGAGTCCCTGGAAGGCATCACCAGCCTTGTCGAAGCAGGTATGGACGTCGCTCGTCTGAACCGCTCCCACGGCACTCCGGAAGACCACCTCAAGGTCTACAACAACCTCCGTGCCGCCGCCAAGGCCACTGGCCGCAACGTCGCAGCCCTGGTTGACCTGCAGGGTCCGAAGATCCGCTGCGGTTGGTTCAAGAAGAACGCCGACGGCGAGGACAAGGTCCAGCTGACCGAAGGCCAGGAGTTCGTCATCACCACTGATGACATCGAAGGCGACGAGCACATCACCTCCACCACCTTCAAGGGTCTCCCGGGCGACTGCCATGCAGGCGATCCGATCCTCATCGACGACGGCAAGGTCCGCCTCGAGGTCACCAAGGTCGAAGGCAACAACGTGTACACCAAGGTTGTCGTTGCCGGACCGGTCTCCAGCCACAAGGGCATCAACCTGCCGGGCGTCGCCGTCTCCCTGCCGGCTCTGACCGAGAAGGATGAGGCCGACCTGCGTTGGGCCATCCGCACCGGTGACCGACATCATCGCCATGTCCTTGTGCGTTTCGCCACCGACATCGACCGCGCCCACGAGATCATGGACGAGGAAGGCCGTCGCATCCCGATCATTGCCAAGATCGAGAAGCCGCAGGCCCTCGAGAACCTCGAGGAGATCGTCAAGGCGTTCGACGGCATCATGGTCGCACGTGGCGATATGGCCGTCGAGTGCCCGCTGGAAGAGGTCCCGCTGGCCACCAAGCGCTGCATCGAGCTGGCTCGTCAGTACGCCAAGCCGGTCATCGTTGGTCCACCGAAGTCCTCGGCTCCATGGTCAGCTCCCCGGTCCCGACCCGTGCAGAGGCATCCGACTGCGCCAACGCCGTCCTCGACGGTGCCGACGCCACCATGACCTCCAACGAGACCGCCGTCGGCAAGTACCCGGCAGTCACCGTGAACACCATGAGCCGCATCTCCACCTTCGCCACCGAGCATGGTTTCGACCGCATCCCGGAGCTGAAGAACCTGGATATGTCCTCCACAGGTGCCGTCTCTTCCGCCGCCGTCGACCTGGCCGACAAGCTCAACGCCCAAGGCCACTCGTCGGGCCTAACGACCCAGACCGGTTCCACCGTGCACCGCGTGTCCCGTGAACGTCCGGCCACCCCGATCTACGGCATCACCAACAATGAGCACACCTTCCACTGGCTGGCCCTGTCTTGGGGCACCGAGTCCTTCCTGGTCGACGAGGATTACCATGACAAGTCCCGCAAGGACCTCATGGTTTTCACCGACAAGGTCCTCAAGGACGCCGGCAAGGTCTCCGATGGCGACAAGATCGTCGTGCTGAGCTCCGCCCAGGGCGAACACCAGCCGGGTCGCACCGATTCCATCTACGTCCACACCGTTGGTGCCTGCGACTGAGATTTGAATCGTCGCGTTAAACGCTGATTCCATAATCCTCCCATTGGTTCCCGATGGGAGGATTATTGTTTTTACGCGATGTCCCCGAATGATGACAACGCCGAGATTTGGCGCAAATCGCAATCATGTGGTATTCTTCCAGAGTTGCGTGCAAGCCCTCGTATCCCAATTGGTAGAGGAAGCAGCCTCAAAATCTGCGCAGTGTGGGTTCGAGTCCCACCGAGGGCACTTTAGTTAGGAGTTCGCTGAAATTATTGTGAACCCCATTGTTGGGTAATTCAAGAAAGAGGTTGGCATGGCTGCAAGGAAGAAGTCCGAAGAACCGAGTATCAACATCGATGAGGTGCTGACCGACGAAGAGCTCAAGGCCGTGGCCAATGAAAGCGAACCTGCTGAGCGCAAGGCCAAGCCCGAGGACGGTCCGCGTACCGTTGTCGTGGCCGAGGACGAAGCCGTGAACCGCATGGATCTGGTCGCCATGCTGGAAGACAACGGTTATGAGGTCGTTGGTCAGGCCGCCAACGGCGAGGAAGCCGTGGAACTGACCCGCAAGTACCGCCCTGATGTGGTGTGCATGGATGTCAAGATGCCGCGTATGGACGGCATCACCGCTGCCGGCATTATCTGCGATGAAAACATCGCCCCCGTCGTCATGCTCACCGCATTCTCCCAGACCGATTTGGTGAAGAAGGCCACCGGCGCTGGCGCCATGGCATACGTCACCAAGCCATACGAGGAATCCAAGCTGCTGCCGGCTTTGGAAGTCGCCATGGGCCGTTTCGCCGAAATCAACGATCTGCTTGACAATGTCGAACGTAGCGAGTCCAAACTGCAGGAAACCGAGGAACAGCTGAAGAAGGCCGAAGAGCAGCTGAAGAAGGCCGAAGAAACGCTGGAGGAGCGCAAGCTCGTCGACCGCGCCAAGGGCCTGCTGATGGACAAGGCGGACTTCTCCGAACAGGGCGCTTTCCGTTGGATTCAGAAGACCTCCATGGACCAGCGCATTCCGAAGAAGCGTCTGGCCATGGCCATCATCGCCAAGTATGGCGAACAGAAGTCGGAAGCAGAGGATGAGCGCTAACACACCAACTGTGGAAGGCACTTCACGCGGAACGCTATTGGTCGTTGACGGCCATTCTTTGGCGTTCCGCGCTTTTTTTGCCTTACCCGTAGAGAATTTCAGTACATCATCAGGTCAGGCCACCAACGCGGTCTGGGGATTCGCCACCATGCTTTCGCAGGTGATCGATGCCGAACATCCAGACCATCTTGCCGTCGCATTCGA